>Ga0114923_10002610_pt1 | contig 12167 bp, 8 predicted proteins | sample SumtaG_FD_89578 | JGI IMG/M metagenome (GOLD analysis project Ga0114923, IMG submission 89578) | Deep subsurface microbial communities from Indian Ocean to uncover new lineages of life (NeLLi) - Sumatra_00157 metaG | ecosystem: Environmental > Aquatic > Marine > Oceanic > Sediment | place: near... | reverse complement strand
TAAAAGCTGATTATCAAAATGCAATTCCACTCATGATAGCAATAATATCCATTCCTTCATGTGTGATTGGAATATCAACTAAGCTCAAGCGTAAATCAATAATGAATTCAAGATCTAAATAACTTTTTTTCAATTTTTTTCTTTATATTTTTCTAATTTAAATACTGTTTAATGTCGATAAGTTCAGATGAATCCAGCGAAAACGTTTATAATTTTGGGATTTTATTGAAGAAACTGCATCAAATATTAATTGCATTGGGTGAATTCAAAAATCAGTATAAGAAAAAGTTAAATTTTAACAAATTAATAAAATATCTAAAAATACCTAATTCAGAAATTGAAGATATTATACATCTTATTCTAACATTTCAATCTGAATTTGATAGGGTATTTAGAGAACATAAACTTAAAAAAACTATCTTAAATGGTCAAATTTATTTAATGACTGAAAAAAAACCTCCAGTTCATAAAGAAAATATAATAATTATCCCAGAAACTGTACGGATACCTAAAAAGTATTCCAAAATTTGGAGTGATATAATTTATTTATTTAAAAATATCCAAAAAGGGAGGGGTTTTGACTTAGAGCAAGATTCTCAAGTTATAAAGAATTTAAAAAATATTCGTCTTGAATATCCATACTTACTTTTAAAAAACGGCAATAATTTGACATATCCCACCGAAATTGGTCTTGAACTTGGGAACCTAATCCATACTTATAATAAAAATAATAAACCTTTAAAAAAAATTAAATTGAGAAATTGTACCTTTATATTCGATTAAAATGTCTGTTGATAATAAAAACTTAAAGCTAAAAAATCAATATTTAAGAGACGACGTAATTGAAATTCGAGAATACCAAGTTCAGATTGCATTAAATTGTGTAAATAAGAATTCGCTCGTAGTGATACCGACAGGTCTGGGTAAGACGATTATTTCCGTTTATGTCGCAGCTAAAACTTTAGAGTTATATCCGCCGGATAGTAAAGTTATATTACTTGCTCCTACTAGACCGTTGATTAGCCAACACTATAATACGTTTATAAAGTTTTTATCAATCCCCCCAGAAAAATTTTGCATTCTTACAGGTAAGATTTTGCCAGAAAAAAGAGCTAAATTATACCATAACAGCCAATTCCTTTTTTATACTCCTCAAACATTAAGAAATGATTTAGTGAAAAGAAAATATTCATTAGAAGATACTTGTTTAATCGTTTTTGATGAAGCTCACCACGCCAGTGGAGATTATCCTTATACAATGATTGTAGACGAATATTTAGATCAAAATCCTGATGGAAACATATTAGCTTTAACAGCATCACCAGGAGCGTCAAAAGAAAGAATTAAAGAATTGTGTGACTCTCTTCACATTCCTTCAGAAAATACACACTTTCGAACTCGTAAGGATACTGATGTAAGTGAATATTTAAAGCCATTGGAAGTTTATAAAATAAGCGCGAATTTGACAGCATTAATGAAAGATACTTATTCTGTATTAAAAATTGTTCTAGAAGAACGATTACAATATTTATCTCAGTTAAATTTTTTAGAAACAAGATCAGAAAATTTATTTAAAAAAATCATACGAAAGGACCTATTAAAACTTAATAGTGAGTTGGTAAGTATGATCAATGACAATGGTGACAAGACTGGGGTATATAGTGCGTTATCCATTACAGCCCAAGGATTGATTTTATTTCATATGATAGAATTGGTAGAACAACAGGGATTGGACAATGTCTTGACATATTTTGAAGAGAAAATCTATAAAGAAGTACTAAAACAAAGATGTTCAAAAGCCGTGAGAATCTTGGCCTCTGATTATAGATTACGTCGAGTTTATCTAGAGTTAAAGCAAAATAAAGAGTATACACCCGAAAATTTAGTCCATCCAAAATATCAAATATTAGAAAAATTATTGCTGAACGAGCTCAATCATAATCCAGATTCAAGGATTTTAGTATTCGTAAAACTAAGAGTCTCAGTTAGCAATATAACCAACAAACTAAAAACCAATGAAATTATTAAAGCTATTAAGTTTGTAGGCCAAACTACAAAATCCAAAGAGGATAAAGGATTATCCCAAAAAAAACAAATTGAGATCTTAGACAAATTTCGAGAAGGTGAGTACAACGTATTAGTTAGTACAAATGTCGGAGAGGAGGGATTAGACATAGCCGAATGTGATATGGTGGTGTTCTATGATGTGGTTGCGTCTGAGATTCGATTTATCCAACGAAGAGGACGAACAGCCCGTCATCGTGAAGGTAAAGTAGTAATTCTGTATACTAAAGAAACGAATGATGACATATATTTGAAGATCGCTTTAAATAAATTAAAAAAAATGAATATAAATTTAAATTCCAAGGGTGATCTTAATTATCGCTACAACGTAAATGAACGGATATCTAACTATGAAACTAAACCATTTAATGATATCAATTCAGGAATTACTAATAATAATATCATTAAAAACAAAAATGATCATGGTTATAGCAAAAACAAGAGAAAATATCAATCCAGTTTAAAGAATTTTGTTAACTCTGAGGCCACAAAACATTCCATTAAGAAAATTCAAATTAAATTCGATATAATTCTGAGCAATGTTTTACCTATGAAATTAGGGCTGAGAAGAAAATTAAGTAATGAGAATTTTTCCTTTCAAACAATAGAATCAGAACAGGATATTATAATTTTTAAAAAAGTTGTTATTAACATATATGATCCTAAAGAATTCTCAAAAGAGTTTAAAAATAAACTCATTTCCATTAATACACAGTTGAAAAATACTTACCAATTAGTTATCAATATCTTCAACTTTATTGATTTTAGAGAAAATATTGAGGGTGAATTCCGGTTGTTGAAGAGAAAACTTCAAGAATTCGGTAAAATCAATAATTTACAAATAATTTCAATAGATAATCCTGAGGAACTTATATTTATTGTAAAGAATATACATGAGCAGAATAAATAGAGAATGTGATTAATGTTATGGAAACCCTAAATGGAAAAAGGATGAGACACCCTATATGGTTTTTCCTTGCTCGAAATGTAACCAATACATATACGTAAAAACAACACAGAAGACAAAAAAATGTTTAAGATGTAATCATACACACCAAGTTAAAAATCTTAGAGGGAGTGAATTAGTGAAAGGGATGTCCACTGCAGTTATAACTATTAAGAAAAGACAAAATGAGCTTGCCATTAAAGAATTGGGTAATGAACCAGAATTAAGAGGGCAAAATGATTTTTGTGTTACAGATAATTGTAAAACGCTCCTGATTCAAGAGGAAGAAGATATTAACAGTAATATTTTAGAGGAGGATGATTATTTAGAAGAATTCAGAGAAATTCTCATTCAGTTGAGTAAGGCACATAAAATTATTCCAGATTATTTAATTACCATAATGACAGAAGAAAAAAAGATTCCTTATGACGAGGTTAAATTTTTAATGAAAAAATTTCAAAAGTTTGGTATTTTGAGTCCCCTAAAGGATAATTATTACAAGATAAGAATAGAAAGAAATGTTCAGTATTTTTTACGTAAGAGTTAAATTTATAATAACACAAAACAAACTATTTCTAAGAAAAATCTAATTTCCAGAAATCAAAGATTTTTTTCTAAATAAAAAACAAAGAAGTGTTACCAATGTTAGAAACACCAGAGCAAGAGGAATCAAATCTGATTGATGTTAAAGAGTTTAGCAAAAAATTTCTGGCATGGACCAAAAAATTCGCTGATCTTATCTTAGAGACTGAAAAAAAGTTCGCTGAAAATAAAATTTCATGGGGATCATGTGTTGAAGAAAAAGCGCAACAATATCCCGACAATATAGCTATAAAATTTGAAGATATTACGCTAACATATAAAGAGTTTAATGAATTGGTTAACCAATATGCCAATTATTTTATCTCTGTAGGCTTGAAAAAAGACGATGTTGTAAAGGTTTTAATAAAAAACCGATTAGAATTTTTATTCGTTTATACCGCTAATGCTAAAATTGGAGCCATATCTTCATTGATCAATACGGATCTTCGTAAGCAAACACTGGTTTATAGTTTAAACCATACTCCTGGCAAAATTGTTATAGTTGGTGAGGAGTGTTTTGAGATATTTAATAATGTTAAGTCTGATCTCAATTTATCAGATGCTCTAAAACTCTGCTTTATACCTGATAGTGGGGATATGTCCTTTCCGGAAGGATTTATTGATCTTCCCCAAGCCGTTAAAAATTTTCCAGTGGACAACCCTTCAACTACATCTAACGTCCAAACTAAAGATGTTCTTGCTTATCTATTTACTTCTGGTACCACAGGTATGCCCAAAGCAGCACTTTTAACACACTATCGAGTCTTATTCCCAGGAATTGCCTTTGGGTGCCTTATAGCAGAGTTTACTCCCGATGATGTTATATATATTCCACTTCCGTTCTTTCACGGTACAGCTCTTATGACAGGTTGGTCCTCTATCCTTATTAGCGGGGGTGCTTTAGCATTAGGACGTAATTTCAGTGCTAGCCACTTCTGGGATGAAGTTCGAAAATATGATGCGACCTCCTTTAATTATGTTGGAGAAATATGCCGTTATCTAATGAACCAACCTCCTAGACCAGATGATTCCAATAATTCCGTGAGAGTTATTATTGGGAATGGTCTTCGTCCGGAAATATGGAATGATTTCAAAAAACGATTTGATATCCCTTTTATTGCAGAATTTTACGGATCATCAGAAGGAAATGGTGGATATGCTAATGTATTCAATTTTGATTGTACTTGTGGTTATGGAACGGGCACTCCTGCCATTGTTAAATACGATTTTGATGAAGAATTACCTATCAAAAACAAGCGAGGCTTTATGAGGAAGGTCCGCCGTGGCGAGGTTGGTTTGCTTCTCTTCAAAAGTGAGGGAGATAATACATTTCAAGGATATACTGATAAAGAAGCAACTGAGGCGAAGCTATTTCGCAACGTTTTTAGAAAGGATGATGCATGGTTTAATACTGGTGACTTAATGCGAGATCAAGGATGTAATCATGCGCAATTTGTAGATCGCCTCGGAGATACTTTCCGTTGGAAAGGACATAATATATCCACTACCCAAGTGGAACAGGTGCTCAATGTATTTGATCATGTTTCAATGTCCTCTGTTTATGGAATCAAGATACCATATACTGATGGACGGGCAGGGATGGCCGCAATCGTTCCCAAATCCAGTGTTGAAGATTTTGATTTCAATGGTTTGATTAATCTTCTCAACGAAAATCTTGCACCATATGCTATTCCTCTTTTTCTCAGGTTTCAATCTACTCTATCAATGACCCATACTTTTAAATTCAAAAAAATCGAACTTAAAAAAGAAAGTATAGATATCTTAAATGATCCCTTGTACGTTTTGCTTCCCGATAAGTCGGAATATGTCCCTTTAACGAAAGAAATCTATAAAAATATTCAAAACCAGGAATATCAATTTTAAATTCTTTTTATTTTAAAATCCGTCTGTTAATAATGTGCTAATTTTTCAGAATATAGCCACATAACATATCTTTGTATATTAGAACACACTAACATTTGGTGTTTGGTTAATTTTGAAGAATTCAATATAATTGAATGAATTTTCTTGAACAACAAGATAAAATCAAATTCATGGAGCTCATCATCGTAATCTTCTGGTTCAGAAAAGACTTTTAGTAAATAAAGCTCTTCATTCGTAGTTTCACATATTTCAATAAAATCTGAAATAGTTTTATATTTCTCTTTAGTATCTGCATGAACATAAAGGAATGCATTGAGTTCAGAAATGAAGTTCGATTTTCTTTTTTTAGTATAATCCATATTAAAACTTTTTTTATCAAACCTAGAACCATTTTTAATACTCTTTAATAGATCTTCCTTACGAGTGTGTGAGCTCATCTTGATCTTATTTTATCTCTAACTGGTGTAAGTATAAAAACTAGTTTATTTAAAGGAAAAATTGAGAAATAGCATATTAGTGCTATTGGATTCTGATTTTTTTCTTTAAATATCTTTGATATAATTATTTTATGATTTAAATGGCAGATGTCAAGACTGTTAGTAGTGAAGATAAATGGAATCTGAATGCTATTTATCTTAATGTCATTCGTGAATGTGATAATAAGAATTATATTCAAGCTATAAAACTTTCTCAAGAAGGGTTATCATTAGCAAATAAGACTAATAATAAGGAATGGATTCAAAAATTCGATTTGCTTTATACACAGGCAATTTCAGAGTACAACAATCGTAAAAAATTTAAAGGTTCGCTAACTGAGTCCGAAGTTACAACAAGTGTGGAAATTGACTATTCTAATCTAAGAGAGGATAATGACCTTACCCAAGTTAAGGGAATTGGTGAATCCGCACAAAGAAATCTTAATAATGCGGGGATTAACACAATAACTCAGTTAGGAAGTTTAACTCCCCAAAATTTATCTAAGGTTAAAGGTTTTGGGCTTACCACTGCTCAAAAGATAGTAGTTGAAGTAAAGAAGTTTGTAGGAGATAACAGGAATTACAATGATTCTAATTCCAAGATTCCAACGTTAGATAAATGGCAAGATCTTGACTCAAATAATAATAATCAAGAGTCTGAGGATTTTACATTTGATAAGATCATAGCTAAAAAGAATCCCAAAGATTCAGATCTAATTGATAAGCAGTCTTCAGGTAATTATAGAAATCAATTAAAAGAAAAAATGTATAATATTCTGAATTTTAATGATGATAAAGCCGAGGTTAATAAATCTGAGAATCAATCAATCGTAGAAGCACCCATAGAATTAAATTCTAAGGTTTTAAGTTATGGAAAGGAAGAAAAACCAGATATTATCAATAATACCTCTGATGATGAATATGGAGAACATCAAGAAACTGATGAAGCAAATCTTATCGAAGAAGAATATTCAGATAAAGCATTAGAAAATCTGAAAGAAGAAGAAGTTAATACAGAAAACGGAGGAGGTCAGAATCTAAAGATTATAAATAACTTTCTTGATGAAGAACTCTCTGAATTTCATAATGTTTCGAAAATATCTAACATTAATCCCCCAAACGATTTAAATAATGAACTTAAGCTTGAAATTTTGGAAAAAAATCGATTGAATGACATAAGAAAAAACGTTAATCAAGTTTTAAAAACTTCAGAATATTTTGTAATGCCAAAAAGTTATTTTACTCTTAAAAACAACATGAATAATTATATTGATTCAATAGGAATTAAAGTTTTGAGTGTCAAGAAAGATTTAGATATCATAATCATAACTCTGATTAAAATATGTAATTTAAAAGGAACATTAATCGTATCTGATGATAATATTGAATATCAAGCCTCATCACATAACCTTGAGCTAAATAATAAAACACAATCCCTTCTAATTCGCCCTATTAAAGAAAAACTATTACAAGCTCGTAGCTTAATTCAGCAAAATATAGCCGCGGAAGGTAGACTATTCGAGTTCTTTAAAAAATTTCTAAAAATTCACATCTCCTTAGAAAAAAGTAAAAACATTAACAATATAACTTTCCGATCTGGGTTACTTCAATACCAAATCTTAATAGAACCGATTTTATTGTGTCAAAGCGATCCAATATCTATCTCCAAATCTATAGCTTATCCTTTTCAAATTAAATCAAATATTCATTTTATTAACTATAAAGATATTTCTAAGTTAATCGAGTTTTTAGAAAAAAAAAACGAGTTAATTAAAACATACTCACCTCAAAATGATGTAGTTGAAGAGTATTGTAAGGAAAAAATCAAATTTATTAATAATTTGAGGTTATATTCTTTACCATTTGTCGTGTTTGGATTTATTTTTTTATTATTACTTATATTACAATTGGATATTCTTGTAAATTCATTTATCGGCTTAGCAGTTGCAGCTATTTGCCTCTATCCCATTGTTTTACTATATTCATATTTAAAATTCTACAAAGTAAAGACCGTAATATCTAACGAATCAGATACTCCAAATTTTCATGGAAGAGTTAAGCTGGATGAAACAGACTTACTTATGATAAGTAAAGACCAATCCCCGCAGGATATGGATCAATTTATTTATGAATGTTTTGGTAAATCAGCTGAGTTTAATATTATTTCAAAATTGGAAGAACAAAAAATACCTCGAGTGATTTCTAATTATAAACGCGATAGAGAAATCGATGATTCTAATAATGATCCTTTTGATAGTCCACATCAGTCTGTCAAATATTCTTCTACCAAACACTTAAAGGATAAAAGGATATATGGTTCATTTTTGGAGGATTGACTACAATGACAGTTAAAACCAAATTTAAAGTTATATATCTTATTGGATTAATCCTATTATTTACCTCGTTATTCTTAGAATGGTATTCTTTTCAAGCCTATACTAGTGACAATAAATTAATAGGATTTTGGAGTTATAACCTTTTTACTGAATGGTCTACAATGATTTCAGGTGATCAGCATTTTAACAACAAAATTAAACCCAATAATCTTTCAATTCCCATTGAAATATCAATATTATTTATATTTTCGATAATAGCATCCGGATATTCCGTGCTTTTTAAAGATCTGGAGCAGAATGTCGAATTAGATAAACTCTATCCCTATGCATATTTAAATTTCTTATTAATCTCTCTTAATCTATACTACATCTTTGCGTTTCCTATATTTTATTTACTCCCCAATAAATTATACTTCCCATTCTTGCTAGTTAAAGATCGAGAAATGGGCGTGAATTATTATTATAGCATAGGACCGGGATACGTTTTACAAATTATAGGATTTATAATGATTTTTCCTTATATTCTCTTTTACTACTCTACGATAAACAGTTTCAAATCCGAACATCAATCACCTAAGAATGTTATACAGCGATATATTCAACAGGTCCAAGAGCCTTTAGATTTAGACAGTTTAATAGCAAAAGAGGAACTAAAGTTGAAATTTAATGATAGAACAGATAACGAGTCTGAGGATTATTCCTACATTAAACGTTCAAATAGTAATAAAAAGAGGAGGTCAAGATAGATGAATTATTCTATAATCGATTCTAAGCTAAAATCTCTAATTATCGTATGTAAAGAGACGGGTAATAATAAAAAATTAGCTGTAGTAAGTTTTATTCTTGTAAGTAATATATTAGATGAAATAGGTATCAAGTTAGGGATTAGACCAAGGAAAAAAAATATACCATCTGAAGAGCATATCTTTCGATATATGATTTTAATAAACTCTATATTAACTAAAAGTCTAAAAATTACGTTGTTTAATGAAGATTTTATTAGCGAAGTTGAATTAATTGAACAACAGTTTCTAAAAAAAAAAGGAAATATCCCTTTTGAATATATAAAAAAGATTTTCGAATCTTATTATAATATTAGAAAGCTAGATATTCCCAATTTGCATGAAACGTTTAAAGATGAACTGAACGGTCTTCATAATGAAACAGATTTATATTCTCTTATGGCAACTGGAAATGTGAAAAATAAACAGCCTGATAAAGTTAAATCTTTAATCTTACATAAAATTAGAGAAAAAGAAGTGGGATTACAAAATGAATTGAGAAAAAATTACGATAAAGGATTATTTGAGAGCGCTCTTTACCTACAGAAAGTAAAATCCTCCCTTAAGAATGATGATAAAAAGAAAATTGAACTTAAGGGTCAATTAAAAAATAACATCAATTACCAGGTTTCCTTGGATGCAATATTCGGATATTTTTTAATAGGAGTAGTTATACTCTTCTTTCTTCTTGGATTTATAATAACAATAGAAACAGTGTTTCATCCCTCCTTAACAGGGACAATAAGTCCTCTTTTTTTAGCAACGTATGGAATGGCGACATTTTTTTTATTTTGTATTGGAACTATTTCAAAAAAGGGGATTGATTGAAATTGGACGCAGGATATTCTGAAAAATTAAATAATGGAAAGGGGGATAGTAAAAAGAAATTTTACAATGAAAATGTAGAAGAAACCCTTGATAACTATCTTAATATTTGGCAAATTAATCCTTCATTCAAAGATATAAACAATAACATTGCAATATTAAGAGCATTATTTTTAGTTTTATTGACTATTTTCCTCATAACTTCCTTCTTTTACATTGGTATAAATCTTATTAATTCGGTTGGAGGGGGGATAATAATATTATTACTATTCATTGTAATATTTCATGAGAATTTTTTTAGTATTAAAGATGTTTTTTCGTATTCTTTTCATAAGATTAATAAAATTAATCCATTTGAGAACTATTTGTTCTTTTTTAAGAAACAAGATCCTAATATACTCTTTTTTACTAATAAAACAGATTTGAAAACCTGTGCTATGAGTATATTTCAAGTGAATCTAATCCCTGAAAATGTACATCCTACTTTAAATCAATTTATAAAATCTCTCAACGAAACCAATATCCCATATTCATATCAGGTGGTTCAAACTCCTATTTTTGAATCTACTGGTATTATTGAATCTGTTAAAAATATTAAAGAGAAAAATCGACATCAACAGAATAATTCAGTTAAGTCATTTAAAACGAATATCTATTTTAGTGTTTTTTATGATATCAGTGGCATCTTAAATCATAATAGCATTAAAAAACTCTGTGATAAAGTAAGTGAATATAGAGACTCAATGAAGTCAAATTTCAGCTCAAATTTTTATCATTTCAATATTAAATTACTTTCTGGGAATGAATTACTCCGCGCTTTAACACCAATTGTAGGTCAATATGGATCATATGAAGATGATAGTGTTAACCATTCCTCTATTACAAGAAATAACGTTCCAAAATCGATTATGAAAATTCTAATATCTTCATTTATAGTACTATATCTTTCTTATATTTTATCAGGAATGGCTGTATCGTACTCAATTATAGTACTTCTTGATCTAATTATCGTAATAATTATCATTTTATTATGGTGGCGTAGTATTTTATCTAGTTTTAACAAAATTACACTTTTTAATCAAGAAGAGAATTTCACAATTGTCAATCCGTTTCGAAATTTAGAATTTTACCGGTTTAAAGAACATTCTGATAGTATCTTTGTTCATGTAAACAAAAAAATACTTATGAGCTTTAAATTTTATAATTTAAAATATGCTTTTCCCCATTTTCATAATAAAATTCCTTTTTGCTATCCTGAGAAGTTTTATAGAGCCCTGATTAATCAAAAAATTCCTTTTACTTACTCATTAGTTGCTGGACCAATATCTTATTATACTTTTAATAAAGAAGGATATAAATATCTCAATAAAAAGGGCAGGAAAAGTGTAAGCCCATTTCATATTAAAAACGACAAGGATAGTGAAAATTGGCTGGCAATGCGTGGAGGAATGTGGAAAACAATGTTAAACTTATCTACATTTGAATACTCTTTTACTGATTCACTTAAAAGAAGTCAAATCATTAGCCTGGAAGAGGCTTTACAAAGAAAAACTAATTCTCTTAGAAATAATTTTAAGATGAATTATCATAGTTTTGAATTGGTCCCTCTTAAGAAACAAAAATTAAACTCGGGATTTCTATTAGAAACCTTAAAAAATAAGTCATTTAGACTCGAAGGAACTCATCTAAATTATCTCTTCTTTCAAGGCAAAGCATTAATATCACTCACAGAAATAGCTCCTGAGTTTAAAAAAGGAGTGGAAACAAGAATCGCTGCTGAGTTTAATACACCTTTACATCTAGAGAATTTTATTAATATTGGAAATACTATAAATACAGAAGTTATGGAAAAGGAAGTTCCTGTCGGATTTTTACTAGATCAACTTCACCATTTATTAATTGCAAATGGAACATCAAAAAATCGAGAAGATTTGGCTATGAAACTTGTCTCCGAATTAGTAAAAGTAAAAATTCCCTCTTTAGTGTTTGATTTCACTGGGCACTGGTCTAAGCTTATCAAATCTTTTGATGGTTCTCGATTTGAAGATGAGTTTCTCTATTTTAAATTGGGGAACGCTTTTACCATTGACCCTATTCATTCAGAAATAGCATTTGATAAAAATAATATTGACTATTTGGATTATTTTTTTGAGAGCTATTCATTAGCATTTCGAAAAGATGAAAAAACTATAGAAATATTTAAGAACACGATTATGAGAAATCCAGACATAGACTTCGAAGTATTGAACCTTGACTTGAGAAACCAACAAAG
>Ga0114923_10002609_pt1 | contig 12170 bp, 9 predicted proteins | sample SumtaG_FD_89578 | JGI IMG/M metagenome (GOLD analysis project Ga0114923, IMG submission 89578) | Deep subsurface microbial communities from Indian Ocean to uncover new lineages of life (NeLLi) - Sumatra_00157 metaG | ecosystem: Environmental > Aquatic > Marine > Oceanic > Sediment | place: near... | reverse complement strand
GTCCGGGAAATGATCGCTAAAGTTGAAAAATTCTTGCTCCTCTATCTTAATGAAGAAGGCAGAAAACCGGAAACCAAAGGGTTGATCGGGAATGTCGAGTCTGATTTGAAAGAAACGTATAAAACAATCGTAGAAAAATACCGGGATCAGGGACTGCCGGTTCCTTTTGGAACGGTATTGATCGTTGCCGACCAGTTGGCAGCCGTTAAAGACACTATCCGCTTAGTAAAAAACACCCTGAAAGCAGGCCGGGCCTACTGCGCAGCCCATGCCAGGTTGGCAGAAAGTGTCAAAAGTAAAAAATCCTTCAAATCAGCGATAAAGCAAATTCGAGTACTATCCGAAGAAATCAGGGCAGCCCGGAAGCTCAGGAAATAAATTAGAGGAATTAAGCAAAAATTAAGGAGAGACAAAATGGCTTATACAGAACCGTTATTAAAGGTAATTAGAATTGTCCGTAACACAAAAAAGCAAGTGGACAACGAGCTGAAAAAACAACTGCCACCGGATCAAAATTCTTTATTGGAAAAGTTATCTATTTCCCTGGAAAAACTGGAGGATGACCTGATCCTGGACGTCATCGACGAACACCTTGCCGACCTTAAGAAAACCAGGAGAAAGCTGCTTAGAGTCACAAAGAAAATTAAGCAAGATATCCAGGAGCTCACAGCAATCGCAGAAAAGGTTAACAAAATTGCAAAGGCACTTAAACTCATGGTAGACATCGCAGCTAATGTCACCACCCTTGGCATCGTCTAACCCCACTGCGTGGGGGAGCGATGAAGGCCTTCAGCCCTTCCTTTTAGGCTCGAAGACTTCCCTTACAGCCATTAAGAAGTACAGCATCTTATGGTTAACGAACTGCATCATAAAGATATCCCGATGGAATCAATCTCTATAAGAAGTCTTCCGGATGGCCCGCAGGGCCTTCTTAGGCTCCCCACGCCGTGGGGCCGGGGTGCCAGAAGTGGGAGAGGATTTCTGTTAAATGTTGGTCATCCTGGACACGGATAGGCTGCCAATGACCGGGAAAGAGGGATTTATATTGATGAGTGGAAAAGCGGTGACCGATGAGTAACACCACCCCGCGGTCGGAATCGGAGCGGATCACCCGGCCGGCCGCCTGGAACACCCGGTTCATACCGGGGTAAAGATAGGCATACTCAAAGCCCGTACCTTGTTGACCGGAAAAATAATCTTTTATCAATTCTCGTTCCAATGAAATCCCCGGAAGCCCCACCCCTACGACGGCAGCACCGGTGAGGCGGTCGCCCGCCAGGTCGATGCCCTCCCCGAATATTCCCCCCATAACGGCAAATCCCACCAGGGTTTTGTCCTGGGAACGGTTATCCATAGAAAAATTGTCCAGGAATTCATCCCGTTCCCTTTCGGTCATACCGGGGGTTTGGACAATTCGTTCCACCGTTGGCTTCATCAAGATAAACAATTCATAAACCATTTTCATGTATCGATAAGAGGGGAAAAAAACCAGGTAATTACCGGGTTGTCGGGTCACCAGGGCATGGATAATGCGGGCAACAGTGGTTTTGGTTCTTTCCCGGTATTTGTAAAGGGTAGAGACCCTATCCGCCATTGGCAGACAAAGATTCCCCGGTGGAAAAGGAGAAGGCAACACCAACTCTTTAGCCGACGGATCAGAGCCCAGGATGTGACGAAAATAATCGATGGGAGCCAGGGTAGCGGAAAAGAATATCACCGAGTTGCACCGATCGAATGCTTCACTCAACTGCAGCGACGGATCGATACAAAAAAGCTTCAAGCGGAAATCGTTACCTGTCTCCTCGAAACAGGTGGCATAACTGCTGTGGTAATTATCCGCCACCTTTAAAAACCAGCTCACTTCAAAATACAATGCCAGCACCTCCTGGCGGTACGGGGCTTTGATATTTTTGACCAGCCATTGCTCAGCCGCGCGGATAAAGCGCCGCAGGGGGGGGGAGATTTCTACCGGGTATTCTACCTGTGCCATGGGTTTGCCCGCCTCTTCACATTCTTTTTTGAATTTCACCAGGTGGCTGTTAACGCTGCCGAGACTTTTGCCCAGTTCCGGCACCTCTTTTTTTATTAAACGTCTTAAATTTAAAAACGGCTGTTTGAACAGTTCCGCGGAAAACATCTCCCTGGAGCGGTCCACCAGGTTATTGGCTTCATCCACCAGGAAAGTAAAATTCTTTTTCCCGATCTCTTCTGAAAAAAACCGTCTCAGGTAGACCCGGGGATCAAAGGCATAGTTATAATCGCAAATAATACCATCCACCCAGAGGGCAAGTTCCAGGGAAAATTCAAAGGGACATACGGTAAATTCCCGGGCACCTGCTTCGACCTTTTCACGGGTCAGGGCATGGGTATCTCTTTGAAAAATCGTCTCTACCGCTTCGTTGATGCGGTCATAGTAGCCGCAGGCAAATTCACACTCCTCACCGTTGCAGGCGCTTCCGGGGTTAAAACAGGTTTTTTCTTTGGCAGTCAGGGTCAGGGCTTTCAATTTGAGTCCCTTTTCCCTTAAATCATCCAATGCTTTTTGGGCAACCGCCCGGCCAGTGGTTTTGGCTGTGAGATAAAAAAACTTTTCAGTCAATCCATTGCCCATGGCTTTGACAGCAGGGAAGACAGCGGCCATGGTTTTGCCGATACCGGTGGGTGCTTCAACGATTAGCTGCTCCCCTTTCTCGATGGCCCAATAAATATCCAGGGCCATGCGCCGCTGCCCGGGCCGGTACACCGGGTAAGGAAACTCTAACTGCAGGATACTTTCATCCCGCAGCCGGTACCATTTCTCAAGGGCAGCCAGCCACTGCACGTAACGGTTCAACAGTTCATTGAAGAAAATTTCCAGTTCCTCTAAGGTAAAAACCCGCCCAAATTCCCGGGTTTCCCCGGTATCCAATTGATAATAAGTTAACTGGACCTCGATACTCTCCAGTTTTTGTTGAACCGCGTAGAGGTAGGCATAGACTTTCGCCTGTCCCCAGTGGATGGGATTTTGCTCTTTTTCTACGCTGTCCAGGCGCCGGGTAGTGGATTTGATCTCATCGACGATGACGCGGTCCGGGTAGTGATAAATCCCGTCTATCCGGCCGGCGATAGTGGCTGTTAAATCTTTAGTCTCCACCTGGTGGGATACGGTGACCTCTGCGCGGTATTCCTCCGGCCGTGTTTTTTGAATCTTCTGGTGGGCGCGAATACCGTCCACTGCCCGGATACCGCTGGAAATGGAAAAATCAAACACCAGGTCACCGGAACGCAGGGTGTACTCGACCAGTTCTCGAACTGCAATTTGTAAATCTCGTTTCACTAGACAACCTCACTTATGGTGTAAATCCGTAATCCTAATTTTAACATTTCCCGGGTAAATGTCCATAAGGATGCGGCCTTTGTTTTCATCAAACAAGGGTCATTGGAATCCGAATCAAATCGTTTGTACAGTTTACACGCCCCGCCACTTCTTTTTTCCCGGCCGTAGGCCGCGATGTGATCTCTGTGGCAAAAATATTCTATCTTCGCTGTTATTGCCAGGGATGTATTCTGCCTGACACCAAAAATTTAAGCCTTTTTCATGGGAATGAGCATTAACAAAAACATGATAAACAAAAGCCCGAATGCCAGGGCAGGGAAACCGTACCAGGCGATGCGGCTGAGGGTTATTTTTGGGCGGATTTTACCTGTTTTGAAGACGCGGTCCTGGAGGGGGATACCTCCCAGCATCATACCCAACAGGCCGAAAACACAGGCTAAAATAGAAAATGCCATCCCCGCTGCGATAACTTTGATGTTTATGGCATACATACCATTGAATATCTGCACGATTCCGAAAACCACCCCGATCAATCCCGCAAAGGTGAAGCCCAGGGTAATGGAGAGGCCGTCTTTCCCGTTTCCCACCCACAATACCATGAGGATGGCGCCGCCCGCCACCACCAGCAAGGAAGGCCAATGGATAATTAACGGCAGTGCGCCGGTTTTTACCAGGGGCCATCCGATAACGGCAATAAACAGGAGATAACCGATGATATTTTCAAACTTTACACCCTGTGCTTGCGGCTGCGGCTGCGACGTGTCGCCGGTTTTTTTGCTTACCCGCAGGGCTGCGACGGTACAAATAGCTGCCAGTATTAAACCGTACAAAGTGCTGACAAAGGATGTGGCCAGGGCTAAGCCAATCGCTTTAAAACCCGCGATGTTTTTTATCATGATGAAAAAACCGGTGACGGTTCCCAGTACTCCCATCATGAACGCATTGCGGCCAACCGCTTCCCAGAAATATACGGACGTTTCACGCCCCTTTTGCCCATTCGCACCTGCAAACGCGTGCCTGAAGGCCGAGCCGATCTCGGCAAAAGAAAATCCCATCAACGTCATGGCTGCTCCTCCCAACACCACAAAGACCAGGCTAAACATATCCAGGAAGAAAAACGGCCCTTCCGGTGAAGCGGGAAAAACCAAAATTCCTGCCAATATAAGGCAAGAAATAATTAACGTCTTTACAATGAAAGTTAAACGAATTGTTTTCATTTTATCCTCCTTTTTTTTGTTATCCATCACCCCTACCCCGGCTTTTCAGATCGATCAGCCGTGCAGACAACGGTGTTTTCCATATAAACCGGATACTGGCACCGGCTTCCGCCTCTGCCCCTTGTGAGGGGGCGGGGTGATATTTTTTCATTTGGATTGGAAGAAAGGTACACATATCCACGGTAATTTCCGCGGCCATCTTTTGACCGGGGTCCAACACAGCGTAAGTCCCCCGGTCACACTCCTTGAGCCGCTTGTAGGTTCTGGCCCTCCATTTCCCCGTCAAACGCTCCATAAGGGCGGAGGGTGAGATGAAATCTTTTACCGGCTGAAATTGGGGGTCATCGATGTGTTCAATACCTTTTAGGTGACGAACCTTATTATTTAGGGTATCGGCAATGGTGACGCGGCGATTTTTAATCCACAGGGTTTTAACAATGGTTTTATCCTGCTTTATAATATCCACCCGTGTTTGGTCGGGGGGGGTCCATTGAATGGTGTAGTTCAACTGTTGTCCCTTTTCGGTAACTGCCTGGACCGTACATTCCATGGCATCGCTGCGGGAAATCTCCCGGGAGACATAAATAGAAGTCGTTAGTGTAGAGAAGGATTCCGCCAGGGTGCTTTGAGAAGCGGTAACAGGTACAAAAACGGCCGCCGACAGCAAGATGATGATAACAACAGCAGCAAAGATCAGCGCGGCACTATCGGCTAGCCGGTGCCCCAATTTCCACTGCGGCCAGCTAATGTTGAACGACTTCTTGAAGAACCAGTAGATATTCGGGCGCTGCTGTTTTTGTTTCCCGATTCTTTCACTGAATCGATGCAGTTGGATATTCATATGCTTTTCAACATCCGGGGGGAGATCGTCTTTCATGGTTTGTTTTAAAAGGGCATCGATGGGGTGCTGCGAGGATTTTTGTTTTTTCATTTTGCTGCCTCCTTTGGCGGCCGTGGGGCCAGGTGAGCCAGCAATTGACTCAATCGATTCCGTCCCCTGGACACATGGATTCTCACGGTTGTTTCGCTGCATGCCAAGACACTGGCAATTATTTCATAAGGCTGTTCCTGGACAATTCGCAGCATCACTGCCACTGCCTGCTTTCGCGGTAAACGGCCGATGGCTGCCAGGATTTCCGCTTCCGTCTCTTTTTGCACCAATTTGTCCGGGGCTTCGGTTTGGCAAGACACAATGTTTTCATGGTTTTGCCGGTGTTCTTCCGGGTTTTCATGTTTGCGCCGGCGCTGCTGCTTGCGCAGTGTATCATAGGCGGCATCGGCGCATATTTTTAATATCAGCGCCTGGGGATTGGGATGCCGGCACACCCGGCGACGTTTTTTCCAAATGGTGGAAAGTGCATCTTGCAAGGCATCTTGCGCATCTTCCGGATTCCGAACGATACGCCACAGCAAACGGGTCATCCGGCCTTCAATGGGGCCAATCAACTGGTCATAGGAAAAATCCTTACCTGTCACTGCACGTTCCTCTCTGCCAATTTTAACCGGTTTAACAATGTAACTTTCTTCCATATCCGTAACCGTTTCAAAAGGAGAAAATGTTTACCGGTTTCAGCATTTTTTTATTATATCAAAATAAAATAAAAAAATGGCCAGATAAAAAATTACTTATTGCTTTGCTAAAAAGTCGCCTGCTATGAAAATAACCGTTTTCGTAAGATAAATTCTCTCGTAGGGGTTTGATTCATCAAACCCTACGGATGAATTGCCCTGAGATAGGGCTTGATAAATCAAGCCCCTACAATAGACCATTTTCATCGTCTCCGGGCGAAGAATCCACCTTAATATTTGTCAATTTATTAAAATTAGAAACGACTATTTTCTTTATTTGATTTAATTCTATTTATCACTTATAATATGTCTTAAAATTGTATCAAAAAATCAAATAAGGAGTCCTTATATGAACATGAATACCAATACTAACGATGCAGCACGGGAAAATACCACCCGACTTATCAGATGGGGATTATTACTGCTGGTGGGCGTTGTCATCGCTACCAATTACTATGCCTACGACGCCATGTCATCCATAAAAGAAGTCATGCAAACCGAACTGGGTTTCACTTCAACCCAGTACGGTATTATCGTTTCTTTTTACTCCTTTCCCAATACCTTCCTCCTGATGGCGGTTCTGGGCGGCATATTCCTGGACCGGTACGGAATCCGAAAGACAGGTTTCTTATTTACCTCTTTTTGTGCAGTAGGAGTACTTCTTACCGCTTACGGGGCCAGCGACCTCTTTCGCGGCGGAGGACCCGGATACGCCCTCTTTAAATCAATCCTGCCCAGCTATTCACCTGAACTCAAAATGATGGTCCTGGGCCGACTCCTCTATGGCCTGGGCGCGGAAACCAGTATCGTAGTGATCAATAAAGTCCTGGTTAAATGGTTTAAGGGCAAAGAGCTCTCTTTTGCCTTCGGGGTAAACCTGGCTATCGCACGAATGGGAACAGCGGCCGCACTGATTTTCTCTCCCATGTTGATCGATACCGGCGCCGGCTGGACATTGGCGCTGTGGGTGGCCGCCATGCTGATGGGGGTCGGACTACTGTTCTTTATCGTCTATATGATCTATGACAAAAAATACACCCCAAAAGAAAAAACAGGCTCCCTGTTGGATGCGGATGAACGTTTCAGTTTTAAGGATATTACCGGGCTGCTTAAAAATAAATCCTTTATCTTAATATCTTTATTGTGCGTTACCTTTTATTCGGCGGTATTCCCCTTTCAAGCCTACTGCCCGGATCTCCTCCACAATAAATTCAGCCTTTCCCTGAAAATGAGCGGGATACTTTCCAGTTTAATTATATGGGGTACGATTATATTTACCCCCATTTTCGGGTGGTTCGTGGACAAAAAAGGAAAACGGGCCACCTTGATGTTCTACGGATCAGGCATGCTTTTAATAGCCCACCTGATCCTGTCGCTGACCCATTTAACTCCTTATCTCTCCATGTTTGTTATCGGTATTGCCTTCTCCCTTGTGCCGGCGGCGATGTGGCCGGCAGTGGCCCGGCTCGTGGAAGAGAAACGACTGGGTACTGCCTACGGTATCATGACGTCCATTCAAAATCTCGGCCTCTTTTCCTTTCCAATCATCGCCGGACTTATTACCGATAAGGTCAACAAAGGTGTTACCAACGAAATGTTGAAAGCAGGAACGGCAACCCTCGATTATACCTATACTATTATTATGTTTGCCGGGTTGGGTTTACTGGGCTTCCTCTTCGCTTCCCTTTTGAAAAAACATGATAGAGTAAGCGGCAAGTCTGTCCTGGAACTCCCGGAAATGGAAGAGTAATCCTAATAATTCTTAAAAGAGATAAATTTATTCCGTGAAAGGATTGTCAGGAAATCCGTCAACCGGTTATATACCTGTTGAGTATCCTGGGACTCCTCGCTTTCTTTTTCCATTATTTTCCCGATCTGCTCAACAGTGGTTTTCCCATCGATCAGGCTCCAGACTTTAGTGCCGGTGTTATCGAATTTGACTTTGACAAACTCCGACTTCCCCAAACTTAAGGCAATTTTCTTCATCCAACGGTTTCTAAACCTGGGGACCAGGAGGTACAACCTCCCGTCCCCAGCTTTATCCCATTGACAATTTTTGTCGGGAATCAAATCCAGGAAATTAATATTTCCCTTGTTTTTTTCTTTTATTTTTGTCTTCAATCGCTGTTATTCCTCACTTTTCATGAGCTTCTTAATGGGTATGCGGATCATCAAGTAAGCCAGGGCGGCGAAAACGGCAAAATAAAGGATAACCCCGATCGGGCCCCCGGAAACAATCGGTTTATTACCGGGTCCCAGGTTGCCGATAAGGCCGTTCAATTCCCATTCCATTCCGACGGCAATGGCCAACATGATACCCATAAGGGCTTCGCCGGCCACCAGACCGGAAGCCAACAGCAGTCCTAAACTCTCAGCTTTATCTTTTATTGCCGTAACAAATTTATTCTTTTCGTCTCCTTCAAGCTTTTTGGCATTGGCTTTCCCTTCGGCAATTTTCTCTGTCCGTTTATCAACGACATACTTGATCGTACCGCCGATAAAAATGGCAAAGGTGGTTTTAAAGGGAAGGTACATACCGACGGAGATTAGCATGACTGACGGCGACTTGATCAGGATGAGGCCAACGGCAAAAAGCATACCTGCAATCACCAACGGCCATGCCATTTCACCTCCGACGATTCCCTTTGACATCATGGCCATAAGACCGGCCTGGGGAGCGGGAAGACTTTCAGAACCGATGGCATGGGCATCCGGTTGTCCCGGTACTTTATCCAGCAGCATAATGGGAAGCACCAGCACCAGCGCGGCTGCTACCACACCGATCATACCACCGATCTGCATGCGCCAGGGAGTACCGCCCAGGATATGTCCAGCTTTCCAGTCTTGCATCATATCCCCGGCCACACCGGCCACACAGCAGACCACGGTAGCCACCGCCAATGTCGCGGCTATACCGGGATCGCCTTTCTGACCGATAACCACCATCAATAATGCTGCGATTAAAAGTGTGGTAAGGGTTAACCCGGAAATAGGATTTGAAGAAGAACCGATCAATCCCACCAGGTAACCGGCCACCGCGGCAAAAAGAAATCCGGCTAAAGCCATCACAATAGCAGAACCAAGCGCACCACCCCAACCGGTGGTTTCGGGCGATTTGATGATACTTTGGAAAAGCACCACCATGGCTACCACCACGATCAAAATCGCAATAATTACCATACCGAAGGGCAGGTCTTTGTCGACGCGTGAAACCTCTTCAGTGGATTTCCCGGCTTTTTTAATGTCTTTAATTCCTTTGGAAAGGCCGCCGATAAGGTTTTTCCTCATGGAAAACAGGGTATAAAAAGCGCCCACCAACATGCCGCCCACTGCAATGGGTTTTACCGTCGAGTTGTAAGCTGCGCCGGCAATGTCGGCCCAATTGGCGCCCCCGGCAGTAAAGGGAAACAAGTCGCCGCTCATCAGGAACATGACCACCGGCATCAGGAAAAGCCAACCGAAAACACCACCGGAAAAGGTAATGGCAGACAAACGGAAACCGATAATATACCCCACTCCCAGGAAGGCCGGGGAAGCGGCCGGGCTTTGCAAAAGCATACCGCCATCCCGTGAAAAAGCAGCCTGTGTACCTCCTTCCGCAGTAATGACTTTACTGCTGGAATCCAGGAGTAAAATTTTAGATTGGGCAAATTTAAGAAATCCTTTAAAGGATTCTTTGATAAAAGTAAAACCATAATCGTTTTTGAGTAACTCCATCAATCCGGCCAATCCCATGGTGCCGAAAACCAACCCTGCGCCGCTAGAACCGCTTTGACCGGCTTTAACGATCTCCGCGCAGGCTCTACTTTCCGGGTAAGGTAAGGTCTGGTCCTCGATCAGGGTTTTTCTTAAGATAATAACAAAGAGAACACCCAGGACACCACCCACCAGCATCAACAGGGTGGGCGTCAGATAACTGAGACGCGTCCACACCCCGGACATAACAAAGGCAGGGATGGTAAAAATCGCACCGGCAGCCAGGGCTTCTCCTACCGCACCGGTGGTCCTTGCCAGGTTCTCTTCTAAGACCGTGCCCTTAAAAAACCTGAGAAATGCCATCGCCATAACCGCGGCGGGAAACGTAGCCGCCACTGTCATACCGGCTTTCAATCCCAAATAGACATTGGCAGACCCTAAAATGACCGCCATCAAAATGCCGAGAAAGATCGCTTTGAATGAGAACTCCCTCATTTTGCTCTCTACAGGAACATAAGGCTTGAATTCTTTGCTCATTGATTTCTCCTTTATTTTCAATATGCTTAAAGTAGATTAGGCCGCGGCGCGGCCCCACTGCGTGGGGAGACTATATGCGGAGGCTCTGTCGTGCCGCGCTTTAACCTTTTGTTCACATTGGAACCTTCATAAAAATTCCTATGAGACTAAGATTATACAGATAAGAGGGCATTAATGTCAATAACATCGATAATTTTTTTACTGCCCACTGTCCACTGCCCACTGCCTACTCCTTTTTTATTTCAATTTTCTTGACTATTCCGAAGGTAACGGAATCGTCCCAATCTTTTTGGGCGATAATACTGCGTAATTGTTCGAGGGAGGTAAGCTCGACACCATCCACGGCAGTGATTTGATCGCCTTTGCGGATACCCTTTTTTTCCGCGATACTTTTTTTAGTTATCCGTGTGACTTCAAATTTGCCGTCTTTTTCCTTTACTGAAAAACCGATAACCGGGAAATGGTGGTGTAACGGTTGGACGGCGGAAAAGACATAATCGGCGATACCCCTGGAGAAAATAACAGCCGGTTCCATGGACTTTCCCATCATTTTCATCATGGGGTGCCCGTCTTTTTCTTCCTCTTCTTTGTCATCTTTTTTCTTTTCTTTGGGCATTAAAATGGGAACGATGGTGGTTATTTTGATTTTTTTATCGGCTTTGGCATACCGGAAGGGAATGCCCAGTTTATACGCCACATGGTAGCTGCCGGCTATGATGACGCCTTTATAGCCCTTATATTTTTTCTTTGCCAGGGTTTGACGCATGGACTCGGCCATCACCACATCCCAGCATTTTTGGGAGGTGTACATATTCTTAAACCAGGGGGGAAGCTGGACTGCAAATACACCGAATATGAGTTTTATAAAATACTCGTGTTGGAGGTTGGGGATATTAAGGGTGGGAAAGAGTGCTTTTTCTTCTTTGGACAGGGTGTCAAACCCTTGGCTGGATACTTTTCGCAGAATCTTCCTGGACACGTTCAGGCCGATGGTTTTTATGTTGTATTTTTTAATGATCTCCATAACCAGGTGGGTATAGCCGTAATTTTGCCCCCCCCGTTTGTACCAGCCTATCCGTTTGATCAAATCGTCTTCGCTGATCCGCCCGTTTCGCCATTGTTCCAGGAACTCTTTATCCTCCCGCCAGAAGAACTCGAAACCCACCACCAGTTTGGGGTGTTTTTTATAAAGGGCTTCGATAAAGTCCCGTTGAAAGGTATGGCATTGGTAGTTATCATGGGCTTCGCCAATGATAAACACATCGGTGTCTTTATTTTGATCGATAACATCTTCTAATGTCACGACTTTCGCGGTGGCGGTGCGGATGATCCGGTCTTTTTCGATTTTATCCAGGGTAAATTTATATTTCGACGGTCCCAGGGGCAGTGTATCGGTGGTGGAATCGGCCGTTACCGCCAGGCTTACCGCAAAGGTTAAAAGAAATAAAATAAACATGTGTTTCATAAATCTCATTGTTAACTCCTGTTCGATTGGTTTTTTTTAGTTTTTCAACCATAAATTCATTATATCACAGTGGAGATGAGATTGCGACAGAAGACATAGGACAGATTTATTAAACCTTTCCAGACCAGAATGGCGCTAAGATAAGCCTAAATTTATTATTTGAAGCCTAAACGTCCATAATGCTGAAAGGTCAAGGAGCGGTTCTATCGATTATGTAGGGAACAGGCTTGCCTGTTCCGCATAGCATAGACTGTTATGCAATGTTTTTGGAACAGGCAAGCCTGTTCCCTACAACATTAACATAAACAACATCATAGATCGAAATCATACAACAAAACAAAAATTTAGCCTTATCTTAGCAGCATTCTTT
>Ga0114923_10002606_pt1 | contig 12181 bp, 7 predicted proteins | sample SumtaG_FD_89578 | JGI IMG/M metagenome (GOLD analysis project Ga0114923, IMG submission 89578) | Deep subsurface microbial communities from Indian Ocean to uncover new lineages of life (NeLLi) - Sumatra_00157 metaG | ecosystem: Environmental > Aquatic > Marine > Oceanic > Sediment | place: near... | reverse complement strand
GTCAGCAAAACCCAAACTGCTCCCCTGGCTTTTTAAACCAACCATATTGTCAACATCCTCAATAACTAAAATAATATTGCCGGCGCGATTAACTTCAAAAAAGATTCTTCTTAAATATTCCTCGCCCCTTTCGCCTGCCCCGCTCAAGCTGGCTAAATTTGCCAAATCCAGCTCAACTAGCCGCTTATCGCGCAAAAACTTAGGAACATTCTCTTCAACCATCATTTGGGCAATCTTTTTTATCACTGCTTTTTTGCCTATTTCGCTTTTCCCGACTAAAACTACTCCTGGCTGTCCGGCGCTAAAAAACCTGAAAATTTCTTCAATTTCTTTTTCCCGTCCAATAGTCATTTCAAATCTTCCTTGTCTGGCTAAAAAAGTCATATCACGGCTAACATTGTCTAAAAACGGCGTCAGAGCAGCTGTCATTGCTCTATTTAACTTGCCCTTTGGCTTAAGAAGCCGGCGCCAAAAGAAAGATTTTTCCCATTTAATAATTTCCTGCTCCCGATAAAACCACTCAATTACCTGCTCAATTTCTTCCAAACTGATGCCAAACTCATCAAAAATCATTCCTACTAAATTCTTTTGCTGGCTGATTGACCAAAGAATATCCAAAGAACTAATCTGTTCCTTACCCTGAGCCAAACAAAAAAGATAAGCCCCATAAAAAATCTTTTTGAAGTCCGAAGCGATTTTTGGACCCAAAATACGGATGTCTGTTTCTCTCTCTGGAAAAAAAGAAGCGCTTTTAAAAATGTTCTTTGTTTTCTCTATCACCTGTTTCGGCTGGCAATCCAATCTTTTCAGAATCTTCTTAAAAGCAGGATCTTTCAAGAACGAAGCAAAGAGGTGAATTGGACGCAAAGAAGGATAACGCTTCCAATAGCAAAGCAACCAAGCCCTGAACAGCGATTGTTGGGCTGAATTATCCAAAAATGAAATGACATCGATTTTCTGGCCAGGAGAAGATAAAACAATCTTTCTGATTTTTTCCTTTTTCCTGTTCCAAAGGTAGAACAAAAACATATCAGTCAAAAGGGAAAAATAGAAAATACTTAAATACCCCAAACACAACGCCCAAACTCCATAAAGCCCAAAAACAAAAAGAACAGCAAAAAACAAATAACCCAAAATCGCCCTTAATTTCATCTGGGCAATCCTCCAAAAATTAAGCTCAAATTGGAAACTTAAATCAGGCATACATCAATCCCCAAACAATAAACAATGGCAAAACCAACCATAAAACAAAAGCAAACAGCCAAAAACCCACCCAAAGAAAGATTAAAAAAAACCTCCAAATAATCTTGAAAAAACGGACAAACAAACTTAAAACATAAGCGTCCCAGCCGCGCTCGCCGTACATTGGCTTAAAAAAGCTCGCAAGAAGAATGGACAAGGCTAAAGCGCGCCAGCCGCCGTTTATCCTCTTCCAACAGAAATAAGCCGCCTTTTTCAATCCCCGGCTATACCACCAAAGCGGAAAATACAAAACCTCCAAAACTATATCTAAAAACAGGTTCTTAATAAGTAATGTATAAGTGATCATTTTTGACTTTGAATGTATAGAAAAATTTATTTAATTTTACCACAAAACAAAATTATCAACAATAAAAAAAGCCCGCGTTTGTTCCGCCGACTCATAACCAAGGGCTGCTATCGGCTTAATACTTAAACTCATTAACCTTTAACCCATTTTCGTCCCTCAAAACAATCGTATCCCCGTCATTGTCAAAAATATCAATTGACTTGCTTAAGAAAATCCGCCATTCATTTCCAAAAAAATCAGCGTCCTGCTTGTAATCCTCATAACACTGCTTGTAATTAAATTTCTCGTTCAAAAAATCAACGCATTCGCTATCTGAACTAACATCCAAATCACCAGAATAATCTGGTATTTCACAACGATGTAAATCATCAATAAAATCCTGACAAGCGTTTGATAAATAACTACACTCTGACTCGCTTGCATAAGGGCAATCTTCGTCCAGAGACAGATGGAATTGAGAATATTGGTCCAAGTAGCCAGTACATTTATTTGTCCGGAAATTAACCCCTTGAGGGCTTAACCCTGTTGAAATAATCACTTCGTCTCGATAAATTAATCTAATATCAGAATCAATATTAGACGAAATAGGATGTCTTAATTTCTCAATTGCCTGTGGAACAGTTATTGTTTCTCTCTTGGTTTTTATTGTCCAACCAGTGATATTAATCAGCGCCTTGTCCTTATTCCGCAAAATCAGATAATCATTTTCAAAATTATCTTCCTTTGGATAAACCCGCCTGATTTCCACTTTTTGATAATAAGGCGAAACACCTATTCGAAAACTCACAGAAGCCGGGCTTGAATCATAATAACCCTGTTTATTTTTTGCTCGAACATAAAAAGTGTAAATTTTGCTCTCTTCTGACAAATCATAGGTTTTATCATAATTGGAATACTGCCTGCGCCAGCGAGTATCATAACCATCTAAAAACACCTCAAAATCCAAATCACTTGCCTGACCCAAAGGATTAGTTCCTGAATACTTAAAATCAACCTCGGCTGTTTCTAAAATTTCTCCTTGTTCCGGTCCTTTAAGAATTATTGTGTCTGGATATTTGTTCGCTTCAGACAAAGTCAAATTATCGCCTTGTTTAATATCATCCAAATCATCATTATCAATGTCATAAATATATTTCCAGCCGAAATCCAGACCTTCAAAAATTGCTGGATTAGGAATCCAGCGCCGCTTGCCTAACTCAATCAAATATACCTCTGGACCTGAACCTTTTAGCAAAGTTCCTTCTGGATAATCATCGTATTTATCCAAATCATCTCCTTGAATGTACGCTCTTAAAGCAATATCTGAAATTCTCTTTACATTAGTCCATTTATATCTGAAATGCTCAAAAACCTCTGGATTAGGAATCCAGCGCCGCACTCCGTTTTCCAAAACATAAACCTCTGGACCGCTAGCCTTGATTAAATCCGCTTTCGGTAAATACAGATTGCCGGCAAACAACGATTTATTAGAAAAAAAACAGCTTGTCTGAAAAATCAACCCAAAAAGCAAAATAATTAAAATAAAAATAAATTTAGTTTTCCACATATTTAATTTATAATATATCCTATTATATGATAAAATCAAGGAAAATGAACTTTTTCAAAAAACACCGAATTATTATTCTGCTTTTGTTAATTTTATTTTTGGCTGTTTTTCTTCGTGTCTGGCAAATTGATTCTATTCCGCCAGGACTTTATCCTGATGAAGCAATGAACGGCAATGATGCCCTGACTACTTTAAAAACAGGACAATTTAAAATTTTCTATCCAGAAAACAACGGCCGTGAAGGCCTTTTTATTTGGCTGATTGCTTTAAGTTTTAAAATTATTTACTCTTCTGTTTGGACCTTACGATTAGTCAGCGCTGTTTTTGGAATTCTGACTGTTTTAGGACTTTATTTGATGGCTAAGGAGCTTTTTAATAAAAACATTGCTCTTTTGAGTAGTTTTTTTCTATCCATCTCCTTCTGGCATATTAACTTCAGCCGGATCGGCTTCAGAGCAATTTTAGTGCCGTTCTTAATGTGTTTTTCTTTTTACTTTCTTTTCCGCGCCTTTAGAAAAAACACAATCTTTGACTATATTTGCGCAGGCATCTTCTTTGGTTTAGGATTCTATACTTACATCGCCTTTAGAATGGCTGTATTAATTTTAGGAATTGTCATTTTACTGAAAATGATTGAGTATTGGCGGAAAAATAAGCCAAAAGAAATTAGCTGGCGCTGGCTATGGAAAAAAGCATATATCAACCGCGGCTGGTGGAAAATAGATATATTTTTGATTGTTATCCTCATTGTTGCCTTGCCTATTGGCATCCATTTCCTTAATAATCCGCAGGATTTTATGGGACGGGCCGGAGGCGTCTCAATTTTCAACGCTGAACAGCCAATCAAAGAATTGTCTGTCAGTATTATTAAAACATTAGGTATGTTTAACTTTGTTGGCGACTGGAATTGGAGGCATAATTTTGCCGGCTCGCCAATGCTTGCCTGGCCAGTGGGAATTTTGTTTGTTTTAGGATTGATTTTGGCAATTAAAAATCTATTAAAGGATTGGAAACACGCTTTCCAGGCTCTGATATTACTTAGCTGGTTTTTTATTATGCTCTTACCGGCTGTTTTAACCTATGAGGGCATACCGCACGCTCTTCGCGTAATTGGCGTCATTCCAATCGTCTGTATCTTCACCGCTTTAGGATTAATCTGGCTATTTGAACAAACTGCTAAAATCAATAAAAAAATAGCTGTTCTAATCCTAATTATATTCCTTCTTGCGCCAGCCATAATTAATTTTAATAAATATTTCTTCCAATGGGCTAAAAATCCAAATGTGCTCGGCGCTTTTAGGCAGGATCTAACTGAACTATCTGATTATCTAAATACTCTGCCCAACTGTATGGAAAAATATGCAATAATCAATGAAAGCGGCGTGCCGGTTCCTTATCCCGACGGCCTGCCAATGCCAGCTCAAACAATCATTTTCAAATCAAGAATCGCAAATTCAGAAATAAAATACATAATTCACGATGAAACAATCAAATCCAGATTAAAACCAAACCAATACTGTTTGTCCCGCTAAAATATGAAGAAGAAATTTTCCAGCAATTGTCAGAACAATGGCCTGATGGCAAAATTAAACAAATAAACGGATTTACTGCCTATGAAATTAAATAACAAATGGACAAATATTTTAGCCGCTTGTTTGCTGACTTTTATGCTTTTGCTGGCGTTTTTCAGTATGCGCAACGATTCAGCAACAATGGATGAACTGGCGCATACCCCAGCCGGCTATTCATATATCGTTAAACAGGACATGCGGCTTAATCCGGAACATCCGCCCTTGCTGAAAGATTTGGCCGGCTTGTCTGTCTGGTTTGGCTCTAAAATTACCAACGAGCCGATTAATTTTCCCGACCAACATAAAAGCTGGCAGGAATACATTAACGGACAATGGGATTTTGGAGCAAATCTTTTTTATAAATCCGGCAATAACGCGGATAAAATCATTTTCTGGGGACGCTTGCCAATGCTTTTAATAATGCTGATTCTGGGATTTTATGTTTTTAGATGGGCGCGTGAACTTTACGGAAACAAAGCTGGCTTAATCGCTCTTTTCCTCTACTCTTTCTCCCCTACCTTCTTGGCTCACGGACGATATGTAACAACTGATGTCGGCGCAGCAGCAGCTTTTTTCATCGCAATATACTATTTAGTCAAATGGATTCAACAGCAAAACAAGAAAAATTTAATTGCCGCAGGAATAGTTTTCGGACTGGCTCTCTTGGTTAAATTTTCTTTAATTCTTCTTGTGCCGTATCTTGTTTTTTTGATTTTCGCCTGGCTGATTGTAAATTTTTCAAAACAAGCTCTTTGCAAAACTATTATTGGATTTATTCTTATCGGAATAATTTCCTTAGCTCTAATCTGGCCTGTTTACCAATTCCACACATGGAACTATCCGCCTGAAAAACAATTCGCAGATACTGATGTTATTCTTGCGTCATTCGGCAATAGATTGCTGGCAGATCCAGTTGTTTGGGCGTCTGATAAGCCGATTCTGCGGCCATACGCCCAATTCTTTCTTGGCCTGCTTATGGTTATGCAGAGGGCTGTAGGCGGCAATACCACATATTTCTTGGGCGAAATATCAAATATCGGATGGTATAATTATTTTCCAATTGTTTTTCTAATCAAAGTGCCTCTAGCTCTGTTTGTTTTGGTTTTAATTTCTCTGTTTATATCTTGTTATAAAGTAAAAAAGCCATTTTGGCACAAAACTTATCAAAGATTTTACCAATGGCTAAAAATTCACTTCGCTGAATTTGCTTTATTTTCTTTTTTGGTTATCTACTGGATTGTTACTTTACGGAGTAATCTTAATATCGGTGTCAGGCATATCCTGCCAACTTTTCCTGTTATCTATATCCTAATCAGCGGACAGATCGCGAAATGCCAAATTTCACGAGGGCTGCCCTTAAAAAGCTGTTTGAGTACAGCCCTCAGACTCCTGCTAATTACTTTATTTCTCTGGTACGCCTCTGCCGCGATAAAAATCTATCCCCATTTTCTGACCTACTTCAACGGAATAGTCGGCGGACCAACCCAGGGCTATAAATATGTGGTTGACTCCAATCTTGACTGGGGCCAAGACCTAAAACGACTGGCTCAATTTGTTGACGAAAATAACATTGATAAAATATATGTTGATTACTTTGGCGGAAGTTCAACTGAATACTACCTCAAAGAAAAATATCAGTCATGGTGGGGCGACAGAAATCCAACAGACCTGCCGCCAAACAGCTGGCTGGCTGTTTCAAGCACCCTGCTTCAGGCAGGACGAGGCGCGCCGGCAATCGGCTTTAAAGAAAAAACCGGCTACTATAATTGGCTAAACCAATACGAACCGGTTAAAGTCATTGGCAATTCTATTTTTGTTTATTTTATAAAATAGTACGCCCTTCCCTCTATCCCCAAATCAATATACTCCAAAGAATCGCGATTCTCTTTTATCTCATCCTCTAAAACCCTTTCTAAGATCTGAATCTGCGATTCAGCCGAATAAGACGGATTAAAATAAATCTGCCAGCCATAAAAAGTCATTGCCCTTAAATCCTCAACAGAAACAATTTCAAAATTAACTATTTCTAAAGGCAGCCCCTGTTTAAGAGATAAAATAAAATCAATAATTTCTAATGAAACCACTTTATCCCTAATATCGGCCGATTGGTTTCTATCGCTGTAAATATTTAAAACCAAACTGCCGCTAACCAAAGCCGATTCTTTATAAATCACGCCTTCCTTGTCAATATAGAAACAATCTTTGATTTTTCTCTTTGGCTTGATGTCTTGTTTAATCAAAGATTCTTCAGTTGTTGTAGCTATTTCTATAACCTCATACTCTATCTTGCACCAAATGCCAATCTTTTCCCGCTCTTCTATTTCCACCACCAAAATATTTGGAATTTTTCTGTAAATATGCGCATCTTTAATCTCTGAAAATTCCTCCAAAATATCATCTTTAATTTCCTGAACCGGAGATAAAATAATACTTTTCCGCGGAACAAATTGCCAAAGTTTTTCCTTGAAATTCTGCCAAACAATTCTTTCTATATCTGAAGAAAGAATTTTTTTATTGTCTTGAATTTTAATTTTCTCCACCCATAAAACCGGCGACCAAATGACAAAATAAGCCAAACCGACAAACAGACAAAAAAACAGCCCTGCAAAAAATTTTCTTTTGAGGGATGATTTTTTCTTTGGCCTGTTTTGAAAACGCGTTTTTTTCATTTTCCTTTAAGAACGTTTCAAAGCCTCCGGCACTTCAAAACTGCCGTCTTTTTTCTGATAATTTTCGATAATGGCGATAATCATCCGGCCAATAGCAAAAGCAGTTCCATTAACAGTATGAACGAATTTTAAGCCGTCCTTGCTCTTGTATCGAACATTCAGCCGCCGCGCCTGCCAATCAGTACAATTACTGGTTGAATGTGTTTCCCGATACTCGCCCTGTTCCGGCATCCATGCCTCAATATCAAACTTGGCTGCTGCTGGATCGCCTAAATCGCCAGTACATATTTGAACCACCTGATAAGGAATTTTCAGCATCTTCATCAATTTTTCTTCTAAAGATAAAAAAAACTTATGCTCTTCTTTTGATTTATCCGGATGGCAAAAACTAAACATTTCTATTTTATCAAACTGATGAACTCTTAAAATCCCCCGCGTATCCTTGCCATAAGCGCCGGCTTCGCGCCGAAAACAAGTAGAAAAACCAACATATCTTTTTGGCAGGTCTTTTTCGTCAAAAACTTCGTCCATATGCATTGGCCCGATTGACTGCTCTGAAGTACCGACTAAAAACAAATCATCTTTTTCCAAATGATAAACTTCATCCGCGCCCCTATCTAAATACCCCATCCCTCTCATTGCTTTTTCTTTTATCATTACTGTCGGAATAACTGGCATAAATCTTTCCTTAATTAAAACCTCAAAAGCCAACTGAACCAAAGCAAACTCCAACAAAACTACCTCGCCCTTAAGATAACCAAAACGAGTGCCGCTCACTTTTGCCGCCCGCTTTACATCAATAATATCCAATTTCTCGGCAATTTCTAAATAATCTTTTGGCTGGAAATCAAACTTGGGTTTTTCGCCAACCTGCCTAATAACCTTATTATCTGATTCATCTTTCCCAATAGGCGTATCTTTTGAAAATATATTTGGCACCATTCGCATCAATTCTTCAAATTCCTTTTCTGTCTTATCCAGCTTCGGCTCAATCTCTTTAATCCCGCTCTTAAGCTTCTTAGCTTCTTTAATATCGTCTTTTCCTAATTTATTCTTCTTTGACTTTAACGCTTCAATTTCCTGCAATAATTCGCGCCGTTTTTTATCTAATTCCAAAAGCCGGTCAATATCAACCTTGACCTGCTTTTTATCACAGGCTTCTTTTACTTGAGCCGTGTTTTCACGAATGAATTTTATATCAAGCATATTTATTTCGGCTTCATCAAAGGAAACAAAATCGCTTCTCTTAAACTATGCGAATCAGTCAGTAAAGCGATTAAACGATCCAAACCCATACCCCAGCCAGCTGCCGGCGGCATACCGTATTCCAACGCTTCAATAAAATCCTTATCGTATCTCTGCGCTTCCTCATCGCCTTTTTCACGAACTTTCTCCTGTTCTTTGAACCGCTTATCCTGCTCCAAAGGATCATTGAGTTCAGAAAAAGCGTTAACCAACTCCAATCCTCCAGCCACCAATTGAAAACGAGCCACTTTTTTAGAATCATTGTCTATTTGCTTTGCCAGAGGCGATATTTCAGTAGGATGATTGATAATAAAGGTTGGATTATTTATCTCTTTAATTTTCTCTTTAACCTCTTCATCATTCTTGCCTAATTCCAAAAATTCTATCCTTTTAAACGGTCTTTTGAAATCAAACATCTCAAACATCTCCTCGGTCAGCTTCATCAAATCCTCATAATCCGCATAAGCCCAGTAAAATTCCAACATAGTAAAATCAGGATTATGAGTAACATCCAAGCCCTCATTGCGAAAACAGCGTCCAATCTCATAAACTTTTTCAAAGCCGCCGATCAAAAGCCGCTTTAAATAAAGCTCTGGAGCAATCCGTAAATACAAATCCAAATTCAAAGCATTAAGGTGCGTCTTAAACGGCCGAGCCAAAGCTCCGCCCGGAATCATCTGTAAAATAGGCGTTTCTACTTCAATAAAACCATTTTTCTCTAAAAAATCCCTGATTGTCTTAATAATCCGACTACGCGCCAAAAACTTATCCCTGACATCCTTATTCATAATCAGATCCAAATACCGCTTTCGGAATCTTTCCTCCACATCTTTTAAACCGTGCCATTTCTCCGGCAAAGGAACCAGACCTTTGCTTAAAATCCGATAATCTTGAACTAACAAGGTCTTTTCTTTTTTCTTAGTTAAAAAAAGCGTTCCTTTTACCTCAATGAAATCCCCTACATCAAAATTATCCTGAAAAAATTTGTATTTTTTTTCGCCAAGCTCGTCTCTTTTGAAATAAACTTGGAGCCGGCCAAAACCATCCTCAATATCAGAAAAAGTTGAACCGCCATGTCCGCGAACAGTCCGCAATCTGCCAACCAAAACCAACTCATTTTTCTCTTCGGCCAATTTCTCAAAACCATCAATTGCCTCCTGACAAGTATGAGTCCGATTTGCTTTAGACGGATAAGGATTAATACCCGCTTTTCGTATATTCTCCAGCTTTTTCAGCCGAGCTTTTTTTATTTCTTTGATTGAAGACACATCTTTAAAATTTATTTTATGCTAACTATCTTATACCTCACCTTCCCATTTGGCGTTTCTATTTCAATTTTATCACCAACTTCGCGTCCAAAAAATGATTGTCCAAGCGGTGATTCATTAGAAATTCTACCCTGTCCCGGATCCGCCTCATGCGAGCCGATAATCATAAATGTTTGAAATTTAGGAAGTCCTTTTTTCTTTGAAACACCACTTATCATTTCAACATTAACAATTGATCCTATCTGAACTTTCTTCTTTCCTCTTCTGGACGGGTTAATTAAAATCGCTTTCTTAATGACATCCTCTAATTTTAAAATCTTGCCTTCGTTAAAGGCCTGAGCTTCTTTAGCTGAAGAATATTCCGTATTCTCTGACAAATCTCCAAGCGCCTTAGCTTCTTGCAGTCGCTTGGCAATTTCCTGACGTTTAATCGTCTTGCACTCCTTTAATTCTTCTTTTAATTTGGCTAAACCATCAAAGGAAATGTACTTCATAAAATTAAAATTTATGGCTTACTGTTCAAAATACCACTTAAACACTTCTTTGGCAACAGGCACAGCCGCTTGATTCCCTTCGCCTCCGCCTTCAACTAAAACCGTCAAAACAATTTGCGGATCTTCATAGGGCGCAAAGCCAATAAACCAAGCGTGTGTCTGTCCTTTTGTTCCAAATTGGGCTGTTCCGGTCTTGCCAGCCGCCTTTATCGGTAAATCAGCCAAAGCCCGAGCAGAACCGGTCAGAACTGCCTGACGCATTCCTTTTTTAACTACATTAATAATATCCGAATCAATAAATCCTTCCTGAATAATTTTAGCCGGCATATCTTCTGAATCAATAATTTTATCAACTATTCGCGGCTGATACAAAATACCGCCATTAGCTATGCTGGCTATGGCTAAAGTCATTTGTAAAGGAGTAGCCAAAACATCACCCTGGCCAATAGATAAATTATACGTATCGCCAAGATACCATTCCTCGCCGAAATTCTCCGTTTTCCATTTCTCGTCTGGAATCAAACCTGTTCCATCTTGAGGCAAATCTATTCTGGTTGCCTGGCCAAATCCAAAATACTGAAGATATTTTTTAATCCGTTCAATACCCAATCCTTCTATCTGTCCATAACCGCCGCCAAGAGCATAAAAAAAGACATTACAGGACTCGGCAATCGCCTTAATTATATTAGTTGGGCCGTGCGCTTTCCAATCTGGGTAATAATAGACAATTTCTGGATTATATTTATGAGGAATAGATATACTGCCATGACAATTAATATATTTAGAGGACTTAACAACGCCTTGTTTTAGAGCAGCCGCCGCAATAAGCGGCTTTATTGTTGAACCAGGTGGATATTGGCCAGCTGTAGCCCGATTCAAAAAAGGTTCATTTGGGTCATTGTTTAGCTCCGTCAAATCAGTTTCGGAAATACCCTGAGCAAAAAGATTGTTGTCAAAACTCGGCAAACTAACAAGAGCTAGAACACTGCCGTCTTTTGGATTTATTGCCACCCCTACAGCGCGGCTTATCTTATCTCGCGGTTTAGAAAGTTTATCAAGCATCTCATTTAAGGACTGATACAGCTTTTTCTGTAATTTACTGTCAATGGATAAAATTAATCCCTGGCCTGGCTGGGACGATTTAACAGCTATTAGCCGCTGTATTTTCCCTAAAGAATTGACCTCAAATTGCTCTTGTCCCTGCTCGCCCCGTAATACATCCTCGTACTGACGCTCTAAACCGGCCTTGCCAATCTCATCGTTTATTGAATACCAATCGTATATCTCCAAATCCGACTGGTCAACCTGGCCAGTATAACCCAAAATATGGGCAAAATACGGCCCAAGCGCGTACTGGCGCTGGGCATTTTTCTCTAAACGAATGCCTTGCCAATCTTGAACCATGCTTTCCAAAGCCAAAGCCGAAGAACGTTCAATGTTTTTAAGCAGAACCAATTGAGTTGTCTGCCCGCGAGATTCCTCTATTTTCTCACTTAAAAGGTCAGACCTCGCTTCAACAACACTAACCACTTTTGCCAAAATATCCTCCTGAACCTCCAAAGGATTATCCAAAAAATCAACCACATCAACCAACAAATCAAAACTGGGAATATTATAGACCAATGGTTCTCTAAAGCGATCGTAAATCATTCCGCGAGGAGCAGGCGTATAATAAATTCTCAAGCTGTTGCCTTGGGCTAAATTGTAATAGTATTCGCCTTTTACAACCTGAAGATAGCCAGCCCTTAAAAACAAAACCAACAAACAGCCGACAATTAAACCATAAAATAGAATGAAATTACGGCGCTTTATCGACTGTTCTAATTTGCCCTTTTCTTC
>Ga0114923_10002605_pt1 | contig 12182 bp, 12 predicted proteins | sample SumtaG_FD_89578 | JGI IMG/M metagenome (GOLD analysis project Ga0114923, IMG submission 89578) | Deep subsurface microbial communities from Indian Ocean to uncover new lineages of life (NeLLi) - Sumatra_00157 metaG | ecosystem: Environmental > Aquatic > Marine > Oceanic > Sediment | place: near... | reverse complement strand
CCTCTCCGATAAGTCATATTGGATTTCCTCGTAATGTTAAAACAGGGACAGGTGATTGGCTTAATGGTTCAAATGTAGTTACTGATATTGATTTTGCATCTGCCATTGCTGATCGTGGTAAGTATACGGCTCGGATGATAAAGAATGATGCCGATGGAGTTTGGTATTTTATTACAGCGATAGCTATTAAACTTGGACTTACTGATGCAAGTGGTATTTCTATTGGAGATGAATCAACGGGAGGCACATCTGGAGTAAAAGCAAGAGTCCATTATAAATCTGGTAACGATGTTTGGGTAGTTTCAGCAGATGGTTCAACTGGACTTTCTGCTTTGTTCACTAATGGAGAAGCTATATTTGGTACAACGACTACTAATGTCGGAGCAGTTGATGGACTTGTTATAGATCGTGAATTTGCAGGCACAACTGAAGGAGATGGTAATACAACTATACAAAAAGACCCTGATTATGATAATCGTCCCGCTGCTGGTCAAGATGATGTTGGTACAAATGTAAATTGGGACGTAGATGCCGATGACTTACCTATTATAGATTTTGAGGCTAATAATAATCAGATAGTAATTAACGGGGATGAAGCTTATTATATTAAAAATTTAGATATTAGAAATGGTACAGATTCTAATGGTACTTTTGATTATAGAACAGTTTCAATTATTACTTTGGAAGGTTGTTTGTTTTTAAAATCCCATAATAGTAAAATAGTAAATGCAGGAAATATCCAAACTTCTATTATAAACAGATGTATTATTGCCGGAAATGGGGATTCTGGTAATACTGCGCAAAATGGTTTAGTAAATTCAAATGGAATAATACGTATTAAAGATTCTGCTATTTATAATTGTGGAAATAATGGATTAGTATCTTCGCATCCTTCGATTATGGATAATCTTAATTTAGGTGTAGAATTAACAAATGAGGATGATTCACTTACGGTTGGGACTGGTTCAGGAATAAATGTAATTGGTAGAGATATTAATATTGATGATACTAACGGTGGTGTATTATTTGGTAGCTTGTCTTCATCTTTTGCCCAAGTTCTTATAGAAAATAATGCTAAAATATTGAATGCACATAAAACTTGGAATTTAAATGGTACGCATACAAAAGTAGATGCTGATGGTGTAGGAGATCATCCAAATCAAAGAGGTGGAGGCGCATCTACATTAATTGAAATAATAGCAAATTTAAATACTAATTGCGCTCCTATTGATTTTTGGGCTTATGAAATATTTTGCCATGAATATGATTTAACTATCGGAAGTAAAACAATTAAATATTATCTCCAGAATCTTGCAGCAATAAATGCTTCTGACACAGTAGAAAATGCTGATATATGGCTGGAAGCAGAATATATAGTAGGGTATGATGATACTTCTGAATATGTAGATGGACGTTCAAGCGATTCATTTAATCTATTACGATCAACAAGTTCAAATAATCCGATACCTATAAGGGCGGATGCAGATGACTGGGGTGAATATATTGAAATAACACTTAATCCGGCAGTAGCGAGTCGTGTAAGAATAAGATGTAAGCAAAGTTATTATGATGCTACATCGGATGAGATATTTGTTGATCCAAAAGCGGAGATAAGTTAATGGCAGTACATGAACCAACATGGAGTAATGGGAAATCAGTTATTTATAATTCTAGTGGTTCAACTACAGATCCACAATGGAGTTATGGAAAATCATCACTAATTCATGAATTTATAGCAATTGTTGCCGGAACAATAACAAATTATTATTATACCATGTTAGCAAATGGAGATACAATTTAGAGATGCAGAAAAATGTTGACAACCAGCTGTGGCGTGTATATGCCTTTGACAGCACTGATAATACACCGGTTACCGGCGATGGTACAAATATTACGGGAAACCTTTATTTAGATGGTGGCGGTGCTAATCCGATAGATGATACCAATCCGACAGAAATTGCGAATGGGTATTATACATTTGATATTACACAAGCTGAAAGTAATGCGGATAATATTTTAATCTCAGCAGAATCGTCAACAGAAAACGTTATTGTTATAGGTTCACCAACTTCTTTATATACCCGTCCACCAAATTTTGAAGCTTTAGGTATACAATCTAACGGTGACTTAACAACAGTAACTACATTATCGGGGCACACTGCGCAAACTGGTGATAATTTTACATTGTTAGGAACAGCTGTTGCGTTAGATGGCGGTGCAGCTACAATAGGTGGCATGCTTACAAAAATAGCAGATGACAATGATGGTGGAGATTTTGATGCAACGTTTGATTCTTTAAATAAATTACAAGCTGCGATTATTACTGGAGCACCTGTTAATAATGCTGCAACTGGACAAAATATAACAAATGGGACAGTTGATTCTGGTAGTTACGTAAATACCGCAGTAAGTGATGATGTATTTTTCCAATTATCACCCAATGGTAGTGTTATAGATGTTGATCTTATTTTTGATATAGGTACTGATAAACCGGCAGAAATAGCTATAAACGGATACTGGAATGGTGCTGGGAATTTTACTAATATTTATGCTTGGGATTATATCGGGACTGTTTGGGAACAACTAAGTGATGCTTCTACGCGCATGAATAATGCTGTAAGTAAACAAGATTATATGTATATATTATTAAGTAGGCACGCTAATTCTTCCGGTGAAGCAAAAGTAAGATTCTTATCAAGTTCTACAAATGCTGCTCATGATTTATATATAGACCAACTTCTTGTTCAAAGTATAGCTATAGGTTTTACTCCAGCCGAAATAGCAGAAGGTGTATGGACACACAATGTTGAAGAACATTCTAATCATGTGCAAGCAGGTTTTATGGTACGGAACTCTTTTATCAAGGAGTATGGGGTTACTACACAAGATACAGCAATTAGTTTTACATGTTCAGACTTACCTGCAATAGCTGATTATTATAATGGGCATAAAATTAGAATCCATGATGTTACTAATAGTAGATTTGCAGATGGTATAATTACGGATATGGATAATGTGGGTATAGTTACTTTAACTCAAGCATTACCATTTACACCCGATACAGCGAGTGAAATGTACGTATATGAAAAAGTAGATGATGGTAGAATTGATAGCATTAAAACGACAGTTGACACCAATTTAAATGCGACAGTTTCTAGTCGCGCTATTCCTGGCGATGAGATGGCTTTAATCGACGCAGCTATAACGGGGGCCAAGTTTAATGCAAGTACAGCTTTTCCAACCACCTCTGTTGATACAGGAATAACAAGAATAGCTAGAACTGGGGCAGATGTGGATACTTTAGAAACTTTAAGTGTTCAATCAGATGGAATTGCCACTGATATTGGAAATTTAAATGATTTTGACCCAACCAGCGATACAGTAGCTAACGTCACAGTAGTGGCCATTTTATCCGGCCATACAGCTCAAACCGGAGACAACTATGCCATAGTAAATCATGGAACTTATGGAAATGCCTTTTTAGTACGTTCGACGGTACCGGCTAATACATTAGATGTATCGTTAACTGGCGAAGCTGGTCTTGATTTTGCTAATATAAAAAACGCAACCGGAGCTCATACTTTAACAAATATTACCATTCCAATAACAACCTCTGTTACAAATGCAGTGGTAACAGATGCAGCTTCCAGAACAGCTTCCCAAGCAAATGTGAGTGCTTTAGCACTTGAGGACACCTCTTTAGGTATTTCCGGCATTGTTGCTGCGATCAAAGTAAAGACTGATCCATTACAATTTTATAATACAAATTATATACAGTCTCGAATAGATTATATAGGTACTAATATTGTTACTACTCCAGATGATTTTAAAGCAACTGGGTTTTCAACTTTTAATCCAGTTACTACTCCAGTGGAAATTCTTGCTACAGGGGGGACTGCTGGTAAAAATGCAGAAGAGCTTGTGGATGATTTCTCTGATGAGCCTTTGACCGCTGGTGCTCACAATGTACCAACTTCTTTGGGGCGGCGAATTCGAGAATTAGCGAGTAATGCTATTCATGCTGGAACATGTGGGAGTGGTTCTACGGGAATATCTGTTGTCTTTGATATTGACGCAGAAGACTATGATGGAGCATATGATCCAGCAGGGGTTTCAATAGTTGAAGGAACGGGAACAGGACAGACGAGACTTATATATGAATATGTAGGAGCAGAAAGAAGAGGCTATGTAAATAGAACATGGAAGATGACTCCAGACATTACAAGTCGATTTGTTATATTCGGGCATCCAGGTGGTTTACATACTAATGAAGGTTTAGTACGAGGTGGTGGGGTAAATTATGTACTATTAAATTCTTTAGCCCCTGCAAATGATGGGGATTTGGAGGGCCAAACTGTAGTTTTACGTGCAGGAACGGGGGAAGATCAATCAGGAATAATTATTGAATATATAGGTGCAGAACAAAAGGCAATAATAAGTAAAAATTGGACTGGTGATATTCCAGTAGATGGTGAAACTGTTTATGTAATTGTTCCAATGTCATTAAGCCAGATAGATGAAATACGAGATGCTATATTAGAGGACTCACACCGTTTAATGGGGCGGATATTGCTTTGATACTTACGAATACAAATGAAATACAAGGAAAATTACCGTCAGGTAATATTGGTGATGCAACTGAAGCTACAGTTTCTGGTATTAACACACAAACAAGTCAGTTGGCCTTTACTGGAACTTATCTTAATTCTCAAATAAAAGCTTCCGATGACATAGATTTTACGGCAACACAATCAACTTCATTAACTGATGCCTTAACTTCTCAAACAACTACAATTCAAGTTTACGGGGATGCAAATTGGACTACAGCTGAAACTTCAGGTATTACTGTTTCTGGTACAGCACCAACGGTGGTAGAGATAAGGGAAGAGATGGAAAGCGAAGGAAACATGCTCGATAGGGTAGATACTAACGTTTCTGGAATGGTGACGGACTTAACATATCTAAGGCAATATGAAACTGGTAGATGGAAGATAGTTAATAGACAAATGTTATTTTATGATTCAGATGGTACAACGGTAATAGCTACATATAATTTATTAGATGAAAATGGCAACGCAACAGATAGCTTACCTTCTGAGAGGGTTCCTGCGTAATGATAGCTCATTGGATAATAACTCATGGTTTTGTACAAGGTTTAGTCGATCCTGTAGCATCTGGCGTGTCAGTAACATATAATGATTCATTATACAACATCGATACTCGTGAAATCGAATGGACTTCTGAACCTGAAGTCATAAGCGGGTATACCCTTAATATTTATAGAAGCCAATCTCCGGAGACACTTTTAACAGAATATGATTTAATTGCTTCTGGGGTTTCACCTTATACTTATGCTTACCAAGATACTTCTTTATCGGGTGTTACAAATCCGAATGCGGATTTCTTTTATAAGATTGAATTTGAAGGGGCCGGTGCTTTATCAGGAGTTGCTTTCCCCGCTGTTAGGCCTGTATATTTACACGACTCAAATACTGATAAATTTCATAGGGAAATATTAAGAAGAAAAAGACTAGTCCTTGATAGATATTCCGGACGTACATTATACATTATAAAAAAACGTTCTTGGGGCACAAGATGTACTACATGTTGGGATCCTAATCTTTACAGAGTTACTAATTCCCATTGTACAGAATGTGATGGAACTGGGTGGGTAGATGGATATTATGAACCTATGGCAATAACAGCCATGATAAATGCTGCGCCTAAATTAAATCAAGTCACTATGTTTGGTGAATTTATGCCAAGTGATGCAGTTTTAACTATGTTGGATTTTCCGCCTTTAGCGCCGAGAGACGTGGTTGTAGATGGGAGAGATAGACGGTGGATAATTATGCAAGTTAGAAAATTAGAGCGGGCAGGGTTTATGATTGAACAGAATTGTCGGCTTGCATTAATTTCTCAAGAGGATATTGTTTATAATATTTCAATTTCGTGAAAATAAAACTTGACAAAACTTGATTTTTATGTTATATTGTATTAAGGCATGGAAAACGAATGCGATTAAAATCTGAAGAAAAATTAGAAATTGAGGATAAAGTTTTTATTAATAAACTTTTGGATGAAGTTAAAACAAAAGTAGCTGCGACAACTGGAGTAGCTACTGATGATATTAAAGTTGAGATTGTTAAAAAATCTTTAGAAGGGTACCTAACAAAAACTATTAGTGAGAAAGATTTGTAATGCCGACAATAGCTACTGGTAGCGTCTTATTAGATATTAAGTATATCTTTTTAAGTTTTGCTCAACAGTATTTCGCTACAATAAGTAAGTACCTGTGGAACGCAGATGTAAGGACTTCAAATATCCTTATAATGGATAAGAACGCAATAGATCTTGGCGTGGCAGTTAGAAAACCTTCGATAGTTCTTTCGCGAGGTTCTGCAGCTTGGAGTTATGCTAATAGAGGTCAAATTGGAATAAATTCAGATTTTAATTATAAAAGTAATTTAGAAACATTGGACGGAGTTTTAGGATCTGGTACTCCGGAAACCAATCAAACTTATACTGACATGTTACGCGGCAGTGTAACATTTAATGTTCTTTCAAAGAGTGGTATTGTAGCGGAAGAGATTGCCGCTATATTGTTTAATGCGCTTACCGCGGAAAGAGCTAAGTTAAAAGAAACCGGTGTACATCAGATAACTGCAATGGGAATAGGGGAAGAACAAAACCTTAAAACTACGAGTGAAATTGAGGTGTCCCTAGTTCCATTAAGCTTATCTTTCTTGTTACAGAAATCGGTTAAAGTCGGTCAAAGACAGTTTAATTGCCATGTATATATCGACAGTACAGAGGTTCATGAAGGTATTCATTTTAGAGTGGGCCCGGAGGGTACAACAGTTATATTTGAAACGGCTCCTGCTATAGGCGAAGTTTTAACTATTACCTATGTTGAAGCTGTAACTTTAGAACAAAGAACTTTAGTAAGTTTTGTAGAGACACCAGATGGTGATATAACAACTTTTACAGTTCCTGATGGTGAAGCAATTTATGGGTATTACAAATTATTTGAAAAAGCTCTTATAAATATTTCTAACGAGGAAGCTACAATTGATCAAGATCTCCAAGTCGGTGAGTAACGACTACAATGAAATAGTAAAGTTAGCATTTAAAGATGAGCTTATCAAGCTCGGTGTTTACGGCCCTATTTTAGCTAGATTGGCTAAGATGGCTCCGAAGTTAACTGAATCGTTATACAAAACTAAAACCTTTTATAAGGGAATTCCTGGGGCTGTTAAAACAAAGAATTTAAAGCATTTTACTCAGTATCAACGACCTAATGTAATAATGGGTAAAACTCCTAAATTGTCAAAGTCTATCTATGGCAAGGCCAAAGTTAAAACTCCTTTTGGGGCACAGATAATGGCTGATGTTGCTGCTAATATTGGTTATTTAGGAAAAGGCCTCTCTAAGCAAAAAGGCATTATAAGTAAATCAGAACAATTAAGTAAAAATATAGTTGGATGGACGGCAAGCCATCTTCGTGGTTCTCAGTATAAAACTTTAAATAGCAAAAAATGGGATATTGCCCCTACTCCTGGTAAAACTGGATTATGGGCTAAACGTAAAAAATTTCCACTTTCCGGTAAATTACCTGCAAGGCAAGTCTTTAAAAATGAAGCTGGCCAGTTAATGGTTAAAAAGCGTTCTTATATAAGACCCCTCGCTACTGCAGGAACAGTACCTGGTTTTATGGGGATAAGCGGATTAATGGGAAGATCAGAAGCTAAGCAAAAAGGAAAAAGTTCAACTGTAGGAACTCTAAAGGGATTGGGTCGTGGTGCTTTATGGATGTCCCCTGCTATAGGCGGAGCCCACATGTTAAGTGAATTTAAATAATAAAATAATAAATTTTGGAGGATAAGCCATGGCTTACACAAAACCTGGAGTAGAAGTAACTCAGGTTATAAACAATCCTACAACAACATTAATTACGCCGGATTTATATGCTTGTGTTATTGGTAAAGGATATTGGTGGCAAAACCCTATTTGGGATAATTCCGATGATGCTTTACATAATTCTGTTTATGGCACTTTGTATGAAAATGTAGAATTAGTTGTAGCTTTAAGCGGTATAAATGCTACTCATTATGATGTAGCAGATGCTAACTCTGTTGTAGTAACTCTCCTAGGGAGATCGGGCGCAGCTACGGGAGTTGTATCACATTTAACTAAGGATACTGAATTTTCTGTTAATACTTCTACTAATGTAGTGACTATAAGTGGTAGTATAATAGCGGGTACATCTGATGTTAAAATTGGGTATTTATCAAACAATATTAACTCAGAAGGATTCAAAACATTAGAAAGTATTGCTGATATTAAATCTGAGATAGGCGAACCAGTAACTTTTAACCCGTTGGCATTTGGGACTTTTGTTGCAATGACAAATTCGAATGTTGCTACTACTACGTGGGGTATTTCAGGAACACAGACGGTTGTAACTGCATTACCTGCTTTGGAAACAAAGGAGATTTACGCGCTTGCGCCGATGCAGAATTTATCATCTGGTAATATCACATCGTACAAGACACATTGCGACTCAATGTCATTAGCAGTTAATAAGAAAGAAAGAACGGCATACGTAAATAGAGTTATTACTTGGACAGGAACACCTTATGGAACAACTTCTTCTGATTTAACTACTACTGCTGAAACTATTAGAGACGCAAATGCGGCTTTTGCTGCAAAAAGGATTTTTTCAAACCATCCAGATGTTGGATATGTACTTGAAAATCGCCCTATTGCTACTATACACCCAACCTGGATTCAAAATAATTTTGATAAGAGCGGCGAAGCACAATCAGCGGCTTTAACATCAATTAACTTTGTTACTTACGGATTACAAGCTAAGTTGGCAAATGATATTAAAAGCGGTGGAGTGACATATAAGGCCGGTACAAAAATTACTTCAACTATTTGGGATACATTAGTTGGTGATAATACTGCTTGGGGAGAGGCTGAAAGTTATACAGTGTATGCCCCTGTACCGGGATTTTATCAGAATGCGATGTATGCAGGATTGAGGGTTGGTTTAAACCCGGAACAACCATTAACAAATATCGCTGGGGCTGGAATTGATCAGATAGTCGGATCTACTGATACTTTTTCTGAAACTCAGTTAAATACGATAGCTGCTGGTGGAACATTTATATTAAACCAAGCTAATATTGTGGCTCCGATTACTTGTAGACATCAGTTATCTACTGATATGACAAGTGCTCAAAGACGTGAAAATAGTATAACCTCAGCGGTAGATTTTGTGGCTAAGTTTTTAAGGGATACCATTGATCCATATATTGGTAGGAGTACTATATCGCCAGCATTTTTAGAGCTTATTGAAACTATTTTATTTGGTACGGGCCGTTTCTTGAAAAAAGAAGGACGTATTAATGATCTTAGAGTGGTGTCGATTGAGCAGGATTCAATTAGCCCAGATACATTAAATATTGAAGTTGATATATTAGTAAAATACCCAGTTAACTACATTAGAATAACATTACAATATTAAAAGGAGATAAAAAATGGCATTAACTAGCGTTGACTCGTGGGATTTTCTAGACGAGTATGTTCAAAGTCTAGAGGGAAAAAGTGATAAAAGTTTCTTATCTTCCGAATCCATAATAGTATGTTCTGGTCCCGCTATCCATCAAGAAGGTGCGGAAGGTAATTTATTACCAATCGGGTTAGTTCAGAATGTAACAGTAAATCAAAATAAAAATATACAACAGCTTTTTGAAATTGGGTCAAGAAAACCATTCTTTGTTCCTGGAAGAACCTTAACACATGTTGGTCTTTCCAGGGTAATGTTTGATGGCCCTTCATTGTTAAAAGCAGTTTATTTACGAAAAGAGGAAGCTTCTTCTATCGCAACAATTCCTGATTTTAATAATTTACAAATAAATGGAGTGAATTCAACTGATGAGCCGGGAGTTGATGCTTCTAACTCGGCAGCACCGGGGAATCCAGAAGGAACAGGATCAGCATTTTTCATTAATTTAGCATCAAGCTTTTTTAATTCACCGTTAGGGTTAGGTTTCGTGTTAAAAAACCAAAATGATGAAGGTTATGGTGGGTTTTATTTAGAAGAATGTTATATCCAAAATCATTCTTTTTCTGCAGCTGGCCAACAAACGGTCTTAGCGGAAAATATAGGAATTCGTGCTACCAGGGTAATACCTTTTCAGTGGGGTACACCAGAAGTACCTGATGAAGGTTAGAAATAATTTTTAAGCTAAAAAGAAAAGAGGGGTTTTTTCAGCCCCTCTTTTTTATTTATTTAAAGTATTCTTTCGCTATTATCTTTAGTAGTGCTTTTTCTCCCTCTTCGTGAAGTTTAGCAAGGTCTCCCTCAAATGCTCCTATTTTAAAATCAAATGGAACGCCATCTAAATCTATTTCAGAAGGATGATTAGGATCTCTATCGGGAGCAATGAATTGAGTTATTTTAGGATTTTCTGATACCCATAATTTTCCGTCTTCAGTTTTTCCAACCCATAAATTTTCTGATGTATCGTACATTACCTTAACACCAATTGTACCATTTCCATTTTTGTAAATATATTTAACAACTTCGAGGGTGTACCCTCCAAGTTCTTTTACCAGTTGTACTTCGTTTTTAAAACGAGTATCTGGGATTAAAATTATATCGGCGTCTGATGTTGCAATTTTCTCTGCAAGACGATCTACCCAGTAATTTTCACTGAATAGCTTTCTGCGGAATTCTGTTCCCCAGTATTGCCATAATTCAGCATGCCGATCTTGGTCACTAAATTCCCTCATATCAACATAGAAATTGTGTTCTTCACCTTGCCTATAAGCTGACTTAGCATTATCTTTTATCCACTCAGAGAATTGCTGGGGGATAACAAAACTATAGTTACCATCAATATCTTCATACGGTGCATCTCCAATGTCTTCTTCATAAAATTGTACTTCTGGTGGAGAACTGAGGAGAGGGTTACATATATGCCTTATTTGTAAACGGCTGCATTCTTCTTTTAAAGCGTCCGCGAAATGTAAAATCTGAATTTTACATGGCAAGGTATTGTTCTCCACTAAACTAGCAGAAACCCAATCTTTACCTTGTCTGGCTTTCTTACCGACGCCTATTACAATTTTTTTCTTCATATATAGTATTGATTAGTTTTATGAGCTTATGTTTACAGGTTCATCACATTCTACGCAACGAGCATATTGTTTTGATCGTGGTATTTTTTCAAGACATTCTATTTCTGTCTTGGAAATACTATTTCCGTTTGAATCGTATATTTCTGTGCGCCAATTTATTCTAATATTTTTATAATATTTGAACACTGGACCACAAATTGGGCAATATATTTGCATCATTTTACCTCCTTTAATTTTAGTGGATCCAACAATCGTCCACAATAGCTGTTACCCGCATTGGGACATCAGGTGCGTAAAAGTTAAATGCTGTGATCATCTCTCGTTCTACGATCTTAGCGAATGCTTTAGCTTGACTTTCTAAAATAGAAATAATTATTTCATCATGGACTGTAATAAGTATCTTAGCATCCCATTTATCTTTTATAATTCGCTCGCGAATCTGACACATTGCTTTCTTTGTAGTGCTAGCACCAGCGCCTTGAAATGGTAAATTCTTAGCCATATTTAAAGCATGAGATTTATGCCCCTGGTGGTCCCAACGTAAATGGGCCATATTTATTATTCGCCCGTCTAGGGGAGAGTAGGCATATCTTTTTTCTTCCGCATCTTTTGCTAATTTATCCATTAAAGTTTTTATAGCTGGAAAGGTATTAAAGTATTTCCTCATTAATTCCTTTGCCTCTTTTACTTCAATTCCTAAAGCTTTAGCGAGTTTACCAGCCCCGATGCCGTAAATCAATCCAAAACTTAAAGATTTAGCAGCAGTCCTTTTGGGCTTCATTTCTTTTTTAATTATAGGATCGCCAGCTTTATCAGTAACTACGTTTCTTTTTTCATCATAGTTAAAGAAATCTTCATAAGGAATTTCGTAGATTAAACTTGCTGAAACTGCATGTAGGTCTTTGTTTTCTTTTATTGCTTCAAGGAATTTTGGTTCCTTTGAAAGCTGTGCTAATAACCGAAGTTCTTGCTGTAAATGTTAATCTCCACTTTCGTGAAGTATCGGACTTTATCTTCATCTTAGTTCCGGG
>Ga0114923_10002604_pt1 | contig 12183 bp, 9 predicted proteins | sample SumtaG_FD_89578 | JGI IMG/M metagenome (GOLD analysis project Ga0114923, IMG submission 89578) | Deep subsurface microbial communities from Indian Ocean to uncover new lineages of life (NeLLi) - Sumatra_00157 metaG | ecosystem: Environmental > Aquatic > Marine > Oceanic > Sediment | place: near... | reverse complement strand
TTCTTCTTCTTTTTCTTCTTAGACAGCGAAACTAAACCAGCCACACTCGCGAATAATGCCGGCAATGCTCCTAACACTGTCAGATTGGGTAATGATTTGATTTGAATTGTTTTCTTCTGAATACTTCGAACTTTGTGGGCAGTTTGAATTCCATCAAGAAGCCCTTTAATATTGAAACCAAAACCGCCGACGGCTACAGCTGTTGATGCAGTGGTCACAATACCTGCAACTGAAGTGATTACTTCAAGAAAAGTGGCCGGGATACTGAAATGGAATTCTTGAGTAAGAGTATACAGTATACTAGATCTAGCCGTATCAAGAGGATCCATTTCGTAGTAGCTAAATTCCAAAGAAGCTTGGAATAATCCAGTGGCAATATCGATCCCCTCTAGACCACCTAAGGACAGAATTTCATCGAAACTTATCACATATAATACAGGATCCATAGTGATATTGTGAGGTAATGGTACCCATGATGCACCGGTAACTGGATTCTGAACAACAATAGGAACTAAAGGTATGCTGTTATAGTAAAACCAAATTGTACCACTCATATTCAGAGGTACATCGTTCGTCACAACCACCTCAAGATAAAGTGTCATTGGGTCTTCTTTGTTTATTATAATCGGATTGCTCTCAGGTGCATTTGTAATTGAAATATTGTCAAACATCACCTTCACGTGAAGACGGTCATCCTCGACCCAGTCTTCACCCAATGATTGAGCTTCAGCAACATTGAAACTTGACATGAACATCAAGATGAAGAATGCTGCAAATCCAATAATCAATAAACGTTGTTTAGAGCGTGCCATTAAGAATCCTCTCTCTCAATAATCTAATAGATACACATACTTCATTACTTAAAAAAAGTGTTTACGACAATTCGGACCTTCAAGAAGTTTGAGATTGCCGAATCATTTCTGCAATTTTCTCAGCAATTGCTTTGAACCCTTCACTCTTTTTCATAATCCCCTTAACACCGCATTCATTGGCTCTAGAGATTATCTCAGGGTTAACATAAGCCGTTAAGATATAGATATTCCGAATACCTTTCTCCACTAACTGTTTTGCTGTGTCAACACCATCCATATCAGCCATTTTGAAGTCTAAGATAGTGATATCCGGATAATCAGTTTCAGGCAATTTAGAAATTAGATCTAAGGCCTCAGCCCCATCTTTAGCGGTGATAATTTCAAAGTCGTCTACTATTCGCTCTAAATAAATCTGTGTTAGTTTTGGGATTGCAGGTTCGTCATCAACTATGAAAACCTTCACCGTCACAACATAAACACTCCATGCTTGTGTTCTGAAATTGATTAATAGACTTAAGAATTACTGTGATATAAGAAAAAGGAGAGAATTGAATCTCTCCAGGATCTTCTACTTAACCTCAACCATATGACAAGAGCAACTGATACATGGATCATATGCGCGAATCAAACGATTGAGATCGAATTGAATTTCTTCTTTGGATTTGTGAGCAATCTGTGGGAAGAAAGCTCTGACATCATCTTCCATGTTTGTGTAGTTCATCGTTGTAGGTGCAATGATGTCAGCTTTTCTCAAGAGACCATCACTACCAAATTCATACGAATGTACAAGAGAACCACGCGGTGCTTCAGTGATATGAGTACCTACACCAGCTTTAGGAACAACCTCAGGTTCATGCCACTCGAGATCACTCGCAAGTAAGCTGTCAATGGTATCAATCGCCATATCAAAGACCTGAGCAGTTTCAATCAATTGAGCCGCATTGTTATGGAAGGTATTGAAACTCGGTAACTTGATTCCAAGTTGGTCAATCACTTTCTTAGCAAAAGGTGACAAATGGTCATTGTTGATGTTCAATCGTGCTAAAGCGCCTACAAAGAAACTACGACCGTTGAGCTCTCCTGCTTTTGCAAAACTGTAATCAGGAACGCGCTCAGTGATGAATTTCTTATAGTCTTCTACAGGTGCTCTAATTCCACCAAGAGTTGCGATTTCACCATCAACTAGTGCATATTCGTCCTCACGACGAATTGCAAGGTATTCAGTTTCGCGATGGAATGGAATTTCTTCTAAACCAGCCCAAACATCAACGCATGCTTGCAAATCAGGGCGTGCATCATTGATGCGATCCTTGATTTCCATTAGAGCTTGTTTTGTAGGATATGAACTAAATCCACCAACCATTGGTGTGACTTGATGGATTTCACGGCCACCTGTAAGAATCTGCAAGTCATTTCCAAGTTTCTTCAGCTTCAAGGCTATCTTGACTACGTCTGGAAAATCTGCCAACGCAGAAATGACACTTTCATGTCCAACATAATCAGGTAATGCTAGATATAGTGCGTGAAGAATATGTGATTCAACATATTCACCCCAGATAAGAAGCCGGCGCAAATCGGTAACTTGTTTGTCAACTTGAATTCCAAAGGCTTTCTCAATAGCTACTGTAGAAACAATCCTATGTGAAGCACTACAGATTGCACAAATTCGGCAAGCCATCTCTGGAACTTCTGTATAGTGTCTATCTACCAAGAATGCTTCAAAAAGTCGAGCGCCTTCGTCAACTGACATTTTCACGTCAACGAGCTGTCCGTCCTTTGTTGTTACGTAAAGTGAACCGTGCCCTTCTACACGGGCAATGTGTTTGCATGCGATTTCTTCTGTAGTCATTAGAAACTCAACTCCTGGAATGAGGGTATATCCGCAACAGAGGGACAATATTTGATGAATCGACGTCTGATCTCTTCTGGTGTAGCTCCTAGTTTTTCAAGCATTTTGTATTCTGCGCCGTAATTAACCTGAGCAACTGGTCCACGACAACCTTCACAAGTGGCACCGTATGATGGACAAAGTGCATCGCATCCGGCTGCTGTCACTGGGCCCATGCAAAACTTGCCCTCTTTCAGTAGACAAACGTTTTCTTTTATTTTGCATTCGTAGCAGACTGCATCATTTGGAACAATAGGTGTTTTGCCAATTGCTAACGCTTTGACAGCTTCTGCAAATTCCATTTTATCCATAGGACATCCTGGTAATTCAGCATCTACCTTAACATAGTGCGAAATTGGTTTTATCTCGATTACATCAATGTGATCAGTTTTGTCACCATAGGCGATAGTCTTCATTTTCTCAACATCTCGGAAATTCCGAATTGCTGGAAGACCACCATGTACTGCACATGCACCAATCGTAACTAGGATTGAAGACTTCTCTCTAATCTTCTTGATTCGGTCGATTTCGGTTGATTTTGAAATCGATCCTTCAACGATAGCCACATCCCATGGGCCGTCTGAATTATCACTCTTCGCCATAACCCAGGTGGTGATATCAATCAAACCGAGTATGTCTAGAAGATGATCCTCTAAATTCAAGATGTTAAGCTGACAACCAGCGCAACCTGTGAATCCGTGGATGCCAATTTTTGGTTTACCCATTTCATCTTCCTCCTAGATACTCTCCATCAATCGTTCTGCTTCAAAGTAAGTGAATACAGGACCATCGACGCAAGTCAATTTGTGTCCTACTTGACAGTGAGCACATTTACCAATGCCACATTTCATCCGTCTCTCAAGTGAAAGCAATATATCATCTCTTAAGAATTTCAATTTGAGAAGGTCACGTACTACGAATTTGTACATGATTGGAGGACCGCAGATCAAAGCTACGGCGTTCGATGAATCAACCACAGTCTTGCCGAATAGAGTCGTTACAACTCCTACGTTTCCAGCCCATCCTTCTTCAGCTCTATCAACCGTCTGGAGAATCTCATAATCTGACACCTTAGTCCAGACTTTTTCCAACTCCTCAACAAAGACCCTCTCGCTGGGTTTGCTTGTTCCAAACATGAGGGTTAATTTCCCAAAATCATCCCTAGTATCTGCGACGTAGTTGATAACTGAACGTAGAGGAACAAGTCCGATACCTCCAGCTACTATTAGCAAATCTTTACCTTTCAGTTCGTGCATCGGGAATCCGTTTCCATAAGGACCACGAATGCCAACTTTGGCACCAACCTCAAGCTTGTGAATTGCTGCTGTCACGTCCCCAGTATTTCGAATCCCGAGTTCGAGTGTACCTGGACGAGTTGGTGATGAGCTGATTGAGAATGGAGCTTCGCCGATACCTAAGACACTTACTTGGACAAACTGACCCGGTTTGTAAGTAAATAGGTCGCGTACTTGAGTGTCAATAAATTCAAACTCGAAAAGGGTTTCATTTGGTGTCATCTTGGTTTTCTTGATCAGCTTCGCCATATCAGGAATGTAGACATTATCTTTTATTGTGTGAACCTGCATTTTACAAACCTCCAGATGGTGCTGCTGTAGCCCATTGTTCTTGTAATCTTGTAAGTACATCTTCAAAACTTATACCGACAGGACATGCTTCTGTGCAGCGTCCGCATCCAACACATGCCACCATCCCTTGTTCGTGAATTGCGCCTCTCATCTTATGATAGAAACGGAACTTCAAACGAGCAGCAGCTTGATTTCTGAAATTGTGATTACCTGCCACTAGAGCAAAATCATGGAATAAACACGAATCCCACTTCCTTGTCCTATCAGCTTTCTTCAGACTCAGGTCAACATCATCAGTGACATCAAAGCAATAGCAAGTTGGGCACACTAAAGAACATGAACCACAATTCATGCAGATCTCACCAAGCTCATCCCAGATTTCATCATCCCATGACATATCTATTGTTTCTTGGATAGTATCCAAGTTGAGCTTATCTACCAGATTCTTATGCTTGCGACCTAGAGCAGCTTTGAACGCTTCTTGGTCATCATCAGAAGATTCCGTGAACAACTCAGGAGCTTTGGAAAGCAAACGATCTCCCTTTGGAGTCCCAACGTGAACATAATAGAGAGAATCGGATATATCGGTGAATATCATATCATATCCTTCTAGTACAAAACTGGTGTTCATTGATCTACAGAAACCATGTTTGCAAGGTTCAAGACAATTCAGTCCTATCGTCGTCATATTATCGCGATATGCCTTGTAGTATTGATCTTTGTAGGTTCTCAGAAACACCCGGTCCATGAACAGAATGCCGTTGATGTCGCAAGGATGCACACCAATTAGAAGACGGGGTTTCATTGCTCGAATCTCTTTTACAACATCCTCAACAGATGTATCCTCGAGATTCAATCGCATCATTACCTCACGGGGAGGTGAGAAGAATTTCTTTGGTGACATAATCGTACTGTCGTAATTCAGGTCAAGAAGTGAAGCATCATCCAGTTGTGCGAAAACATGAGTAGTTCGCTTCTTTACTGGACCGAAGACGTCACAGGTCTCTTGCATGGTTTCTACAAGTTGTGTCATGTCATCTTTTTTGCTGCTATAGGTCGGGCTCATTCTCATCAGTCCTTTGCCTAAGGGTCGAATTTTATCCAAGATGTCCATTCATATATCTTGAGGAATCGACATCGAACTTTTCCGGTCATATACATTTCATTTTCGTACAAAAATGATTGCATAGCTATCGGAATCGAACAAAAATTCGGAGATATCGAATAACAATCGTAAATTCAGGAAGATTCGATGAGCTGTCTAGATTTGCTTACATTAAGGAGATACAAAGAAATATCAGTAGAACAAACGTATTGTGGAACATCGGGTTTATCGTAAGTTGTGTATTTAGATGTCGTGGCGTGGCTTAGTCGATCTGTTGAAAAAAAGTTTCAAAAAGAAGCAACTAGGAACAGATGAGAAGAAGCTTTTGGAAATTCAACCTCCAGAGGAAACTTTTGAACTATTCAATCAAATGCGGCAAAAAGGGTTGTATTTAGAAATTAAAGAAAAACTGGATGAGATGAACTGGCAATCTATACAAGACAGCGAGAAATTTAAGCTTAAGTTATTGATGGGTAAAATCTTAGTTCGTCGGTGGAGGGATTTTGCAAAGGCTAGTGAAATCGTAAACCAGGTCATCATCGATTTAGAGTGGGCAGCAGGATTTGAAATAATCAAATTTGATGCTCAGTTGGAACTAGCTTGGATTCTAATGCTTGAAGGCAATTACGAAGATGTTCTTTCTGCATTAGATGGGGGTACTCATTTTCTAGGCACCATTCCAAAGGAACAAAAGACTGAGATTAGACTTAGAGAAGGCCAATTATTGGAACTGAAAGGATCTTTGTATTGGAGTAAAAGAGAATATGATATTGCTTTGAAATTCGAACGACAAGCATTAGTTGCATACAAATCAATTGGATTTGATGAGGGTATTGCGGAATCAAACTATTTGATTGGACATACCTTAAGGTCACTGAGTGACTTCAAGAAAGCGACGAAGCATTTCGAACAAAGTTTAACAATTAACGAGCAGTTTGGTAACAAATATCGAATTATTGGAAACCTTATGGGAATTGGACTTGTTTACATTGATGTAGGGGATATTGATTCTGCGTCCAAAGCTTTCGAGCGTGCCCTTATTATTAGTCAAGACATTGGGTATTTTGAGTACCTTGCACTTGGTCTCCAGCTGATGGGAAGTATTTATACAAAGAAAGGAGATGTCAATCGAGGCACAGCATACAAAAGAAGAAGTCACATAATCTACGAGAAGATCGGATTAGAACTCAAATCGCATTTACCCTTATTTTATTGAATGATTGTATGCCTCAAGTCAAAGAAACTGCATTATATCTTCACTGCAACTGTACAACCGTCACCTATTGGTAAAATTGTACTCTTAACTGAGAAATCAAGGAGTGCTTTATTGAATTCATGAATCTTTGCATCAGAGTCTGACCAATCTTCTTCATTCCTCAAAACGGGGAAGAGACTATCATCAACCAGAAAGAGTCCGCCCTTTTTCAAGACACGTAAACAATCTTTCAACATGACGGGGTAGTGTATTTTTGAAGAATCTTGGAACACGATATCAAAACTCTCATCGGGAAAAGTTGGAAGCAAGTCTTGAGCGTCACCAGTAACAACTTCGATTGAATCCGAAACGCCTTCTCTCCTGAAGATCTGCTTTGCAATTTCAGCCCAGGATTCATCGATTTCGAGTGTGGTTATCTTTCCGCCATAATTCTTGGCAGCCAAAGCCATGGATGTAGTAGAGAATCCAATACTTGTTCCAATCTCAAGAATGCGTTTTGGTTTGGTTAGATGAATCAAGACTTTGAATAGACGTGCGATGTCATCTTCAATAGTTGGTCCAAAATCATTTCTACTCACCCTGCAAATATAATCCAGCATTTTAGGTTCGTCTTGTGCGGAGTAGATTTGTTCTATGTAGTCAATCGCTTTCTGATAATCTAGTTTCATAATTACTTCACCGTGTTCTGAATAATAAAGAAAAGGATGCATTCGCTATAAAGTAAGTCATGCTCCAACCTCATGTTTTCTTGTAGGTGTTCATTAAGGTCAGGACGACACTACATTATACCGAGAGACAAATAATGTCGATATTAGCAGATGCAAGAATCACTTCGATTTGTAAACTCACTCCAAATTCTCAGAATTTCACAGTAACTTTCAAAGTCCTTAGAATCAGCGAACCTCGAAGGGTTACAACCAAAAGAACAGGAAAAGCGCATTTAGTCTCTAATGCAGTTATTGCTGATTCGACTGGGAAGATAGACCTTACCCTTTGGAATTGGGATATCGATGAAGTTGAGAGGGGTAAAGTCTACACGCTTGAAGGTGGACGAGTAGAAATATACGAAGAATCTATGAGAGTAGTAAAAGAGCGTTCAGGAGAATATCTCATTGTTAAAGACCTAGAACTTGAGATTAACACCAGTCTAAATATGAGTAGACCCTTCATATGGAAAAAGAAGAAGCGTAAGAAGAAACGGTCAAAGACAGGAATTACATTTTCAGGTGTACAAGGAACATCCTCAAAGGGGTATTGCGGTCACAAGGATTTCTAATTTTCAAATTGCGATCAGTGATGAAACCATTGAAACTCCGAACATAATAACAGAAACTAGAATCAATAGAAGAACTAGAATCCGAACGTAAACCAGTTTTGGATTTTCCTTTTCTCTCTCGCGAATGAACAAACTGATGAATAACAGGAATGCAGCTACAGCCAGTAGTAGTCCTTGATAGAGTTCTCCAAATACGAAAGTGAAAGCAAATCCAGTGAGTGAGAAGAACAAAGGTGCGTAGAATAGATGCCGCATGTTCTTGGCCATGACAGGTAACAAAGTCCAAGATATTATGAATACCGCAAGATACATCGAAGCAAGTAGTGGAAACATTGCGATTGTGGTTGCAATGAAACTAAGTCCACCTGCAGTGAATGCAAGAACGAGCCACATCGGATTAATTACAATTTTTGGTAGAACACCACTATAACCTGAAGCAAGAAATAGACAGGATACAATCGCTAAGACTATACCCAATGAAAGAAGTAATTGGTCAAATGGCGCACCTACTGGAGTGATTATCCTAAATACAATACCAGCGAGGGCTAACGGAATTGGAATCCAGAGAAGTGCTCTCCGCTTGGCATCAGAAAATGTTTCAAAATCAATTAGAAGACCAGTACAACAAATCGCTATGATTCCAGTGAGTATAGACACATATGGGTATCCAAAATCAAACAACCAGGAGATGAGTGTAATTCCTAAACCTGCAAGTGTAACCAAAACCGCTGACAAACCAAATCGACTTCGAACTTTACGACGTGCAATTGTAACGGTAAGTAGGAGCAATCCGAGAAGTCCAACTGGTATACTAACACTAGGAACGAGGTAAAGTAATCCTGAAACATTCATTCCAATAAGATCACTGAAGAATGGAAATGTCAATAGTCCCAAAGTGACTGTAAACGCAATAGAGAAGAGTGTCCACATAACGTAGCCAAATCTGTTGAAGAAATACCTGAGTATCTCACCAAGTCGACGCAGGGCATTTGCAATAGCTACTCCGAGATTTTCAAGAATGGCAATGAATGCGCGAATCTGTTTCTCCAAGATAGGTATCTCAATAATGAAAGCTACGACCAAAGATATCAACAGAGCGTGAACTATCCAAAATCCTGCAATGAAAACCAAACCCAGTGTAATCGTGGGTACAAGTGTAATTCCCAGGAGCATAAGTGACATTCTCTTGTGAGCGTCAAATTTGTAAATCCAATTCAAAACGGTAATGACTCCAAACATTGACGCAAAACCAGAGGAAACATAGTAACTCAGTAGTTCAATTGATATTGGATCTTCGGGTAAGGTTAATGCAAGTGCAAGAATGAAAGCTCCAAGACCAAGCAAAAGAACAACCGGTTTTCGTAATCGAGTAGATAGCGGTTCACTGAGCACCACTGTTTCAATGAAATACAGTATACCTACTGTCAAAATAGTGACCACGAATGCCTGCAAGTATTGTCCAATGAATAATCCGAGCTTCAACGTCGGAGGCAAGGTTGCAAAAACAAATCCAAAAGCACAACCGATGATTATTGGAATTGCAATTGAAAGAAGGCCTATGTTTCGTTTTATCACCACGGCAATCCAGGATACAAAGCGTTTCAACATACCAAAAATCAAGATTAGAGCACCGATTGTTGGAATGATCAAAACTGGAAGGCTTACGATGTACCACAAGACGATCATCACAAGCAATCGTAGAGCGGGATCTTCAATGACCCCACCCATGAACCAGAATGTATACGCCAAAGAAGTTGAAAGCAGCATTATCCCAACGCTGACAGAAATTGCTGAACGTTCTGGTTGCAAAGCTGCAAACACAAGAGTAGCAATTGCAAATCCGACTCCAGCAAATCCTGCCTGAATTAATGGATCAATTGTCACTATACGACTCAGTTCAAATCCTAGCAGAGCCCAACCGGGTAATGCAGGTAGCCAAGTAAGATGGCAGATTCGTTCTTCGTTAGTAAGAGAAATTGCATTTTCAGCTGCAAGGATAACGGGCGTCGATATCAGTGAATAACAGGATAAAATCCACCCTAAGGTAAGAACAGGGTTGATTGGCAACGCAAGTGTTGTGAAATCCCAACCTGAGAGAAATGAACCAGTTGTAACCGCAACAACTATCGCAATGATATCCCAGAAATCTTCGTATTCCATCCAACTCATACTTCCACTGGCGGGGAATAGCAAGGTTGTAAGAAGAATAGCACTGGCAACAAATAGTATGGTGCTCAATGGTAACAGAAAGATTAGAGCCGCATGCCAAATCCAGATTGATTCGATAAACAGAATAAATGCAAAAGCGGGTAACTTTACCGATTGTTCTTTCTTAGCTCCAGTTTCGGGGTCCCATATCCAACAAAGTGATGCAATCAAAAATGCTGTAGGAATTACTAATAATATTGATTCAATAGTCTGATAGAAGAGGTACCATGATGCACTGATGCTGACTGTAAGAATGACGCTCAAAGCACTCCAGTGTACGACCTTGTAAGGGCCGATATCACTTCGATACCAAAACACGAGAACCACTGGAATCAGCCAGATGTAAATAGAGATTATGAGATTGAGACCATGTAAGAGTAGCAAGTAAGAAGATAGAAGAGCTCCAATCAAGATAGCAGAAGCATCTCCAATTAATACATGAACAGCATTTCCTAATACTGAGCGAAGTGATATCGCTAGAACAACTAATAGGAGAAAAGTTGCTACTTCTAAGGCAATGAGAATGTTGTAAGGCCAAAGCCAAAATGCGGCAACTACTGCAAGTGCGATCGCTCTGAAAATTCCAAAATATGTATGATATTCTGAGAATTGATACTCGATATCAGGTGTCAATCGAATGAGTTCTACAGCAACAAGAACGACAGCTAGTGGAGCTATAGGGGTAAGTGGACTTAGAACCCAATAAAGAGAGTATCCTACACTAACGGTAAATACCCACCAGATCTGCCATGAACGGGTTCTCTTCGTGATACTAAGTATTAGTGATTCTAAGGCAACATAAGTGCTAATTGCAAATAACGGATCAGTATTTGGTAGAACAAGGTAAACGAAAATGATACCGAGGACTGAGGCAATCGCGATTGGGTAGGCATATCGGACTCGATTGCTTTCGCTCAACATCGGAGAAACGAAAATGGAAAGCCCTGCACATAATAACAAACTCTTCAGTATCAAGTCACCAGGGAGAACATAAATTACAATCATCAGGAAACATATGATTGTAAAAATCAACGGTCCTTGCGATAGCGGATGAATGTAACCCCAGATGCTACAATTGTAAGGAGGATGCCCAGGATTGATGCCCCGACAAGTATTGTCCAAATGGGATCATAGGGTATGCTGAACGTGATAAGAAATGCAGTTGCACACATAACAAGGATGACCAAAGCACCTGATAGCAGCAAAGGATTCTCAGATTTCCGTATTAACAAAGCTGGAAGTGATATTGCAAGTACGATAATAACAAATCCCAAAGCCATTGAGAACGGAGGAATCCAGGCGAAAACTAAGAATGACTGGAGATATTGAAGACAGAATATTCCAACCGCGAAACCAATCACTCCAAATGCAATAACTAGATTGATTGCAATAAATGCCAGAAGGACTTTCAATCCAAGAGCAAGTGCTGATGCGATCATCGAGATTGCACGAGTATATTGTTTGTGAGCAATAGGGAGAGGTAGAAGAACAAGGATAATTCCTGCGATTAGAAAATTCTGAGTGATGAGGTAAGAGAATAATACTCCAGGTAAGATTGCAAAGATTCCGTAACCGATGTTAATGTATTTACTCGGAACGTGTATCCGTTTCATAGGTAGCAAACCAATTCCGAACAATACAGAAGAACCAAGACCAGTTACTAATTCACCATAAATTGGAGTGAATGTTAGAAATATGTAAACGACTGAAGTCAGCAATACAGAAATCCAAGTTACTGATGGCAACCCAAATCGTATTCTTTCAGGTAGCCACCCTCGAAATAGAGTTAACAAAGAAGAAATGATTGTGAAAGATATCAAGCAACGAAGAATCAAAACGATGTACGGAGAGATTACAAAAAAGGTCCCACCAGCACAGATTGCGATGCCGATTAGAGATATAGTCATGAGAGGAGAATCTTTCCGCCCCTTGAAATTCAGAAGAGGTGCGTAAGCTAGGAAAAAGAGACTACATATGACGAACAAAATCAATAGTGCATCGATACTATGCACCAAGTACAATGTGTTGTATCCAAAATAAATCAACAGGAAGAAAACCACTGCGGCATATGAAATGAGAATGAATTTTGTTA
>Ga0114923_10002603_pt1 | contig 12186 bp, 13 predicted proteins | sample SumtaG_FD_89578 | JGI IMG/M metagenome (GOLD analysis project Ga0114923, IMG submission 89578) | Deep subsurface microbial communities from Indian Ocean to uncover new lineages of life (NeLLi) - Sumatra_00157 metaG | ecosystem: Environmental > Aquatic > Marine > Oceanic > Sediment | place: near... | reverse complement strand
TATTTAAGGGGGCTTATTTGTGAATAAAATAGAAATAAATCCAAAAATAAAAAGCTTTGTTGTTTTTAGCGGCGGAGGCGGATTAATTACCCGAAAAATAATTTTGAATTTAAATAAGGGTATTAATGAAATTACTGTTAATGATGTGTCTGCAAGTTTTGATCCGGACACCTTTGTTGTGGATTTTAATTCGGATAAAATAAAACTTCAAGAGTTTGTAATTAAGAAACCGAACAGAAAATATGTTGATGATAATTTAAAGCGTGAAGGAAACTGTGCAGAGAGGTTGATTAGTGAATCTATAGAATTGGGCACTATGCGGCCTAAGATACTTGAGATATGTGAAAATGTTTCTAATAGAACATATATTGATGAAGAGGTTTATCTTGTTATTATTGCAGAAGCGGAAGCGGATATAGAAATTAGCTTAGCGATTTCTTACTTTATTGATGATGCAAGATTTAAGTGGAAGCCTACAATAATTGTTGAACTTGATGAGAACTGGGAAAACTGTAAAGTTAAGGGTTTTATTGCGATTTCCAATGAAAGTGCAAATCGCTTTGATGAGGTAGATGTTTCATTTGCGGATTTTGCTAAGGACATGAACGAAGACACTTCTAATACAAGGCTGGAACCCAGGGAATTTAAAGTAAAAATGAAACAGCAGCGTATGAAAATGATGAAAATAAAATAAAGAAATTCCGCTGTCCTACTACGTACTTGTGGCCGGATAAGGTTTTCTTTGATATGTGAGGATTAGAAAATGAAAATTACATTAGAGCCAGGCAAAACAACATGGGTCCCGTTTATAGAAACTAATGCAAAAGTAAAAATAGAATGGACATGTAAAATTGAATACACGGTCTATTCTATTCATAAAAATAATAAGCATACTGCTAATTTACGTTATGTATTTTCAGATTTAAACGGAGCTCAATTTATTCCATCTTCGCAGTTAATAATAAAAGAAGAGGGTATCCCATTAACAATTACAGAAACAGTTGCATCTCCGGCAAAGAATAAATTTAAGTCAGAGAAAACAAATGATCCTTTCGTAGAGATAAATGATAAGATTGCAACAATAGAAAAATCCAGGGTAATATCAAAGGCTCTTTCTAAGAGAATGATAGAAAGAACCTGGACAGAAAAAATAAGCAGATCTGTAAAAATTGAAAATAAAACAGGAAAAAAAGTACTGCTTAAACTCACAATAGTAGATAAGCCGGCGGAGGAATTAATATTTACATCCTCTGAACCGGAACCTGAAGCTAAAGAACCGCCGGAATATTATTTTGCTATAAAGCTTAATGAGGATGAAATTAAAGTCATAAAACTAGAATTGAAATTCAGAAAATTGGAGAAGTTGGAATTGCCTCCCGATTCAGTGAAAAGCAATAAGCAAAACGCTCTAGTAGAGCAGGATCAGCAGGCAGTACCTGAAATACTATCTCAAACAGCAATAAATGGATTATTGGATCAGGCCTTTGTTGAAAGTGAATGCGCGGAAGAAGAGGAACAGTGATTTTTTAATATTGTTAGTCAATATTCTTAAACTAAAATATGTTATATATTATTATAGAATCTTTAATGTAGTGCGGCCAATAAAAATTAACATCCTGGGATTTATTTTAATCCGTTTGTTTTTTGTTACTTTCTTATTATCAATAACAACACCATTCTGGCTGTTCTTATCAGTAATAAAATAGTTGTTTCCCTTTTTCTCGATACATGCATGCTTTCTTGAAACGTGAGGATCATTTTCTATTACAATATCATTATTTGGATCTCTGCCTATTGTGGTTTTTGAATCTATTTCATTCAATTTAATTCTAATAATATTATTTTTATGCTGTTCTTTTGATTTGTCAATTTCAGTAGCGTTTTCTTCTTTTCCATCAATGCTCTGGCCGGAAAAATATTTTCTTATCGCATTTTTTATCTGGCTGCTGTTTTCAAAGGACATTGTATGTTTTGATAATAGTTTTATACATTCCGTTAGATCATTAAAACGCTTGTTTATTTTACAGTTCATGGTCTTTTTTATAATTTTTTTAAATATATCCGGTATATCGGAAATTAAATGCTCGGGATTCTCATAAATACCTTTTGTGATTTTATTGATTGTTTCTGCGGAAAAAGAACTGGAAAAAGGTTTAGTACCTGTCACCATCTGATAAAACATCACGCCCATAGAATAGATATCGCTGCGTTCATCTACATCCTTGGAATTAACAATTTGTTCCGGTGACATATAAGCAGGAGTTCCCATTACTGTTCCTGTTCTTGTTATATCCTCTTCCGAACCAGGTTGAGCAGTGGCAATACCAAAATCAACTAGTTTTACATCACCATGTTTTGAAATAAGCACTTTATCCGGCTTAATATCTCTGTGAATAATATCAATGTCAAGCGCGTGTTTAAGTCCTATGCATATCTCCTTGAAAATTAGGATTGCAGGCAGCGTATCGATTTTTTTCCTTTTTTCTATTAAATCTTCCAAAGACATTCCATCAACAAATTCCATTGCAATAAAATAAGAATCTCCTTCTTTAAAATGATTAAAAACCTTAACAATATTTCTATGTGTCAGGCTCATCATAATTTTAGCTTCTCGTTTAAAACGCCTTGTAAGAACTGTTTGTGATGATACAAGCAGCTGCTTAATTATAATATGTTTCTTTGTATCCGGATCTATTGCTTTATAAATTTTACCCATTCCTCCCTGGCCGATAACGTTTATTATTTCATATTTACCTATTTTCTTTGACATAAATAAGCTCCATTTGATACAGTTTAATTATAAGTATAATATACTTTAAGATCCATAGATTAACATTTATTTAAATTAAATTTTAGTTAACAAATGTTATGTTATAATAAATAAAATAGTTGAAATCTATAAATTTATAAAAGAAAGATTGTATTAAATAGATGAAATGATTATTTTTGCTTGACATTAAAAGAGCTGACTCTTAAACTTATATTTTAAAAAATTTAATGGAGGTATTCTATGGGTGAATATTTAGATCAAATTCCGGAAAATATCAAAGGTCATATCCAGGAGATAGCCAAAGATATAAAAGTAGATAGTGATGAAGATGCTGTAGAAAAAGTATCAAAAGGATGGCTGGATAAAAAAGAGGCATTTGAAGAAAAAATCGAAAGTGTGGGAATGGAAGAAGTTGATTCTCTTGCCAAAGATGATGAAAGGGGAGCTCTTGCTCTAACTTATTCAGGTTCGCTTGTAAACATCGGCCCTATAGTTGACGGTGTTAGGAATTCTTCATACTCAAGCATTGGATTTAGAACAAATGCACCAGATCAGGCAGAAAGTGATAAATCTACTCTAACTGATGATATTGAAGTAGACGGCATAATCAAATTTTCAAATGGCCCTGTAAAAAGTACTTCCAGAATATTCAAGGTCGCTGTATTTAAAGATGAAGACTTAAGCGCAGAAGAACAGGAAAAGACAATCATGGAAGTAGTAACAGTAATTGAAGATGAATTTGTAGAAGTAAATAAAACAATAATGATGGAATAATAATATTTGTGGTTTAGCAATTAATAATGTTAAACCACAAATTACTATAATTCCAAAAATGAATATCATTCCGCACAATATCGTTATTCTTATTATAAATAAGATTTATCGGGCAACATATGAAAAATGGAAATATGAATAATGAAAGAAGTGAATTTAAGCAAGTCGAAAAACGATTATTAGAAATTTATAATAGAAAAAATATCCCGAATAAAGAACTCTACATTGCTACTCTAAAGAAAATAAATAAAGTACTTAAAAATGAAAATGTAAAAACAAGACCATATGACTCATTAAAACTGCCTGGAGGTATTGTGTTACTAAGACATGATATTCCTACAATAATTATTCCGGATTTGCATGCCAGAGAAGATTTCTTTATTAATATATTACTATATAAAGATTCCACAGGATATTCTAATCTGCAAAAGTTGAACCTTAATATGCTCCAGATTGTATGTCTTGGTGATGGTTTTCATTCTGAAGGATTGGGTGCAAGGGAATTCTGGAAATCAGCGTTAGATGAGTACAAAATGTCCTATGATAAACACGAAAATATGGATAAAGAAATGACAAAGAGTCTGGGACTAATGGAAATGGTAATGGAAGTAAAATCTGCTTTTCCTGATAATTTTAATTTTCTTAAAGGGAATCATGAGAACATTACAAATGAGAGAAAAGGCGGTAATTTCCCCTTTAGAAAGTATGCTCACGAAGGCGCTATGGTCGCCACATATATTACTAAATTCTATGGAAAGGTTTTTTTAGAAGAATATTACATGTTTGAAAAGAATCTGCCTTTAATCGCTATAGGTAAAAATATTATTCTTTCGCATGCAGAACCCTTAAAGGTGTATAATAGAAAAAGTATAATTGAATATAGAAGCAATCCGGACGTTGTAAGAGGATTAACCTGGACTAGTAATGATGAAGCTGAAAATGGAAGTGTCAAGGAAATGTTGAAATACTATTTAGATGATGATGAAAATGCATATTACTTTTCCGGGCACAGACCAGTAAATAATTTGTATAAATTAAGAGCAAAAGGTAAACTGGTTCAAATAAATAATTCAATTAAAAATGTTATTGCAATTATAAAGAAAAATAAAAATATAGATCTTGATAGAGATATAATTAAAATAGTAAAAAAAAAGTTGTAGGATATTAGTTTTAAAAAAGAGGTTATGGAAATAAATATGGAGTAATAGGTAATGAGCCCTAAAAAAAAGGATAAAAAACCGGTGCTTAAGAAAAAGGCAGCCGTTAAGAAATCTACTACAAAAAAGAAAAAACAGGCTGTAAAGAAATCAAACCTAAAGAAGAAGACTGTGAAAAATGAAGCTCCGAAAAAGAAAACAAGTTCTAAAAAAGCTGCTGCAAAGAAAGTTGCGCCAAAGAAAAAAACTGCTGTCAGGAAATCCACTGTAAAAAAGAAAAAACAGATTGTAAAGAAATCAAACATAAAGAAGAAGGCTGTGAAAAGCGCAGCTTCGAAAAAGAAAACCAGCCCTAAGAAAGCTGCTCCAAAAAGAGGGACTCCTATGAAATCAAAAGCTAAAAAAACAGCAAAAAAATCAACTCTAAAGAAAAAAGCTGCTCCAAAAAAAGCAGCAGTTAAGAAGGCTGCACCTAAGAAAAAAGCTGCTGTAAAGAAAAAGGTAGCTGCTAAGAAACCTGCGTCAACAAAAAAGAAGGCGGCTGTAAAAAAAGCTGCTCCTAAGAAAAAAGCAGTAGCAAGAAAAGCAGCTCCAAAGAAAAAACCGGTACGAAAAGTTATAGTAAAAACCGTTAAGGCACCTAAAAAAAATGCAATTAAAATAGATCCTTCAATAGTATCAAAATATAGGAAAATCGATAAATATCAGATTGTCGGTATTGTCGGACAGGGAGGAATGGGTAAGATATATAAGGCTGTAGAGCCGGGTGCAGACAATTATATTATAATTAAACAGCTCCTTATAAAAGACAGAGAAATATTAACAAAGCGTTTTAAAAGAGAAGCTGATCTTATGATTGCATTTAAACATAAAAATATTGTTTCTGTTTATGATTATATAAAAGAAGGAAAATCCTATTATATTGTTATGGAGTATATAGATGGTTTATCTGTAGAGGATTTAATCGATAATAAAAAAATGATTGATATAGAAACAGCATTGCTGATTCTAAGAGAAGCTTGCAAGGGTTTAAAGTATGCTCATGACAAGAAAGTTATCCATAGAGATATAAAACCGGATAATATATTAATATCCAGGAAGGGAGAAGTCAAGATTGTAGACTTTGGAATTGCTACAGCGCAGCCTGGATCAGTAGAAGAACAGCTCACCAAAACCGGAACAGTTTTTGGAACACCCGCATATATGCCTCCGGAGCAGTTCATAAGCGCAAAACATGTAGACAAAAGGGCAGATATATATTCCATGGGGATATCGTTCTATAAAATGCTTACTGGTGAGAAGCCGTATTCAGGAGTATTTACTGCAGAGAATATTGCAAAGATTAGTTCCGGCAATTATCAAAATCCAAAGGAACTTAATTCCGACATACCATCATCCTGCATGAAAATTATTAAAAAAACTATGCACTGTAAAAAAGAAAAGCGGTATAAAGATTTAAACGATTTAATTACGTTTATTTCCAAGGAACTAAAAGGTTATAAAACTCAAAGCTCAATTAATAATAAAATTAAAAATTATATCATTTAAAAAAATCAGCGAACTTTGATTTAATAGATAAAAGTAATAAGAAAATTACTTTAAAACTTAGTTTTTTTCTAAAATTGAAAAACGGGTTAACTCTTTTTTTGTGGATTGTAAAGTTATTGACTCATCAATTTATAAAGGCAGTATTAAAAATCTATTTTTAATGTCTGTTGAATATTTAAATATATGCACGCATGATTTAATTTTTTCTATAGGCAGATATCTTGAATAAGAATCAGATATGGAAAAGAGAATATATCAGAGATTGTCATTTTTTTTCCATATTTGAATTATAATAGCAGCTGTTGTTGGTGATTTTGATATTATTAATAATTTTATTTATATTGAATCCTGATTTAATAATTACATCAGCAAGATTTTTTACCTCTGCCGCAGATTTTTTAAAAGTTTCAGTGTTATGAATAATAATAAATATACCGGGTATAATTATTTTACGCAGGCTGTTTGATTCGCAGATAATAATATAATTATCAGGGAACATTGATTTAATATGCTTATCAAAATCTATGAAACCATCGATGAGTTTTTCTTTTCTTGCACGGAGCCAGAAAACATTATCAGCTCCGGAATTAAGTAATCTTCCAGTATCTTTTTTTGATGTTTTGTTCTTCTCTTCTGTAATTAGATAATCACCTTCTAAAGATGAACAAACGCCGCAGCCTTTTCCGCCTCTGGGGCATAGGCCGTCTGTGTTTGTAATCGCTGTTATCTTAAGCCCGATTATTTTATTGTTTCCTTTAAATCTATTAATAATACCACAGGCAAGATCTGTTTTACCTGTATTTCTTCCTCCGGAACCTATCATTATTAAATTAGGATAATCTAACATATTTAAAAAAGTTTTACTCCATTAAGAATTTTGCTGCACTTGCTTTAAAATTAATCCATACTTCACGGCCGGTATTTAATTTTAAAGTATTAAGAGATTTTCTGGTAATTAAAGAAGTAAGCTCAACTCCTATGTCTACTGTAATTTCTATACCGAGTCTTGCAGGTGCAATATCTATGATTATTCCTTTAAAAACATTTAAAGCGCTTGATTTAGGTTTACTTTTTGAAATTGAAATATCTTCACTTCTAATTATTAAGAAACCGCTCCCTTCTTCTTTATCTGTTAATAAATGGAAATTTATATTATTTGATGAAAAGCGTGATACATCGGAACCATGAACTTCATGCAGACTGCCTCTGATAAAATTTTTAATTCCTATAAAATTGGCAACAAATTGAGACTTTGGATGTTTAAAAATTATCTCCGGATAATCTGTCTGGATTATACTGCCGTTTTCCATTACGGCAATTTTTCCGGCAAGAGAAACTGCTTCTTCGTAATTATGTGTTACATGAATAATAGTAACGCCTCTCCTGTTGATTTTTCTTAACAGCCTTCTTATTTCAGAACTGGTATAAGTATCCAGTTGAGATAATGGTTCATCTAAAAGTATATATTCCGGCTTGATTGCAGTTATCCTTGCAAGTGAAACGCGCTGGATTTCTCCGCCGGATAGAGCTTCCGGTTTTCTATGCAGAAGGTGTTTGATTCCGAAATCGTCTGCTAAGATATTTATGATTTTTTGCTTTTCTTTTTTACTAATTGCAAAATTGTTTAATCCATATTGAATATTTTTATATATACTAAGATGAGGAAATAGCGAATGTTTCTGATGAAGGAAACCAAGGTTTCTTTTCTGTATTTTATTATGTGTTATATCTATTCCGTCTAATATTATACTGCCGCTGTCCGGTTGTGAAAAACCGGCAATTGTTTCCAGTAAAATGGATTTACCTACTCCGGAAGTACCAAGTACTACAAAATATTCACCTTTTTCGACTTGAAGGTTCACATTGCTTAATTTGAAATCATCATAATCTTTACTTATATTTTTTAATTCAAGCATTTTTACTGCTCCGGGTTTTTTTAGAAGATTTATTTGTACTGGAAAGAAGCCTTATTGAAATAAAGAAAACAAGGCATACTCCTATAAAAATTATAGCAGCAGGCCGTGAGTATTTTAATCCAAATGCATTAAACCGTTCAAAAATTAAAACAGGTGTAATCATCGGATTATATGCAACAATTACCACTGCTCCGAATTCACTCATTCCTCTGGCCCACATTAGAACAAGCCCTGTAAGTATAGACCGCCAGGCAAGAGGAAGTGAAATTGTAAAAAAAACCTTTGTATGAGATGCGCCAAGGTTTAATGCTGTTTTTTCCAGATGAACGGGAACTGCTTTAAATCCGTCATAAGCAGCGTTTATTAGAAAGGGCAGACTTACAAATGCCATGGCTAATATAATACCAGGAGGATTATTAACAAAATCAATGCCAATATTCTGTCCAATCCTGCCTATTAAACTGTCTCTTGAAATGATGCTTAAAACTGCAATACCAGCTGCAGAATGAGGAATTATAATTGGAATATTAATAATACTTTTGATTAAACCTTTTAGAAAAAAATCTTTTCGGGCTAAAACATATGCAAAGGGGATTGAGAAAACTGCAAAAATTAAAGTTGCAGCCATGGAAGTAATAAGTGTAAGGCTTATACTGTTTTGAATTTCTTTATCTTCAGCTGCTTCTACAAGTTCATTTATAGATGAGTTAAATGTCATTCCTATTATAGGAGAAATAATAAACAATAGGGCAATGCTTCCTAAAAAACAGAAAATAAGAAATAATGGTTCTTTATTATTTAATGATATCATTTAAAATCCTGCTTATACTTAGTATCCCAGCACATAATGCTTAAGTGCTTCCGGAATTGAATCATAAGTTTCCGATACCGCGGGAACAATTCCGGGTTGTCCGTTTTCTTCAAGGATCTTCATACCGTTCTCGGTGCTTAATACAAAGGAAACAAAAGCCAGAGCTGCATCCTGATTAGGCGAGGACTTTGGAATTGTAATTCCGTAAACCATAGGTTCTCCGAACTTCGTTATGATCTCTCCAGGCTTTGTTCCGGACAAATCAACAGATACAGTACTATATAAATCCGCAAATTGAGGAGTCCTTAAGTTGACTTGATCGGGTAGATTTATAAACCTTAGGCCGTGCTGAAGAGCAACAGATTTATAAAGAAATATATAATCAATTTCATTAACTTCCAGTAATGCAAGCAGGTCTGTTTCCTTGGGCCGAATGTATTCCAGGTTTTTTTCCAGAAGTATTTCCGATAAATCTGTCTGCCCGTAGTATTTTTCGGCAAGCTTAATTGTCAGTACAGTCCTGTATCCGCACGGATCAGCATCCGGATTGGAACGGGCAAAAACTGCATCATCTTTCTGCAGAATTTGATACCAGTTATCTGCTGTTATTTCATCAGAATACTTCGATTCATCATGGAAAACAATTGCCATTTCATTGGTAACAAATTTGATATTCCATTCCGCATGCTCAGGAATTAATAGGTTATTTATTACTGTGTAATCTGCGGATGCAAAAACATCGCAGGGTTTATTCAGTTCTGATATTTTCCGTGCGCAGGCCCTGCTTCCTGCAATCTCCGTTAGTATTTCCAGATCCGGATGTAATACATTAAACTCTTCTATTATTTCCTTAAAAGGCAAGGACAGGCTTCCTGCATGAAAAATAATAACTCTGCCGGATATTGTATCTGAGTTTTGGATATTTTCCTTTGAACAGTTTGTTAAAGAAATTAGCGCAAGAAGAATTATTATTTTTTTCATATTATAGTTTCTCCTGTAATTTATTAAAAACAGGATTAAAATATAATGCAAATATCATTTCTGAATATGTATTCATACTAGTTTTGTATTTTGTAAATGTTTCAACTATCAGTTTTCCGGTCTTTGTAAGAGTTGTTGCACCTCCTGCTGTGCCTCCACGCCGTTTAATTACAAGGTTAATACCAATTGCCTCCTCTGCATTTTTAATAAGGTTCCATGCTTTTTTATAGCTTATGTTTAATACTTCTGATGATTTTTTAATTGAAGAGTATTTATCAATTGCCTTTAATAACTTCCATTTGCCTTCTCCGAACACAGAATTGCTGTTATCTGAAGAAAGCCAGAGTTTCAGTCTGGGTTTTATTATAATTTTTAATCTCATGTATTGTTCTGTCATTTCAAAAACAGCCCAACTGGCATTTATGGATTTTAATATTTTGATTGTTGCAAATATTTCCAATATCTGAAAGTTCTATATTATATTGTTCTGCTATTTTAAATGCTTTGGAACAGGAAAGGTATTTTTTATTCTGGCAGCCGGAATACCTCGCAGCTCTGCTGCGGGAGTCTTCATTATCGATTATTACAGTTTTCGAAATAATAGATTCTTTTATTTTATCCATAACTTACTCCCAATAAAAGTAGCGATATGTATTAAAAAACATAACGGTATAAGTTTATTATAGCTGGTAATTAAATAATGTCAATTAAATAATTATATGGAATAAAAAATCTTCCTGACGCAAATAACAAGCGTAAAATTTTTAAAAGTTTTGCAGCATATTAAACCAATCTGCTGTTTGGGAAAAGAACAAATTATGTAATGGTTTGCTCCGGAATGTGTGCAGGTTTCATCTAAAATCAACAGTATAAAAAAAATTGTTAATAGATTATTTCTTATCAATAAGATATAATTTTATTAACTAAGTAATTATAATTAATTGCTCCTGTTATTTTTACAGGTCCTTTTTAAATTTATGCATTTCACCAATCTACATTAATATCCACTGGCTTGTTGTAATCAATGCTGCTTATATTAAATCCGAACAATTTAAGAAAATCATTTTTAAATTTATCGAGGTCTCCAAGTGTATGAAGATTTTCGGTGGCAACATTTCCCCATCTTTGCAGTAATTCTTGTTGGACATCTGGTTCCAGTTCTATATCATCAAGGCGTATTCTTTTTTCATTGTCCAATAGAGGAAGTTTATCCGTTGCAATATGATTATTAAAAAGCCTTAATATCTGCTCTATGCAGGATTCATCTCTGATTTTAAGAATTTTAAATAGAAGGCTTAAATAAAGCGGGATAGATGGTATTGCTGAAGAAGCCTGAGTTACAAGCGCTTTATTTACGCATACCCATGCATTACCGTTTACCTGTTTTTGTAATTTCTCATTTAAGTAAATCGCGGTTTTTTCGAGCTCCTCTTTTGCTGCTCCGATTGTACCGGATCTGTATATTTTTTCTGTAGCTTTAGAGCCTATATAGCTGTAGGCTAAAGTTCTGCAGTTACTATTAATCAGGTCTTCCTCTAAAAGAGTGTTTATCCATAATTCCCAGTCGCTGCCTCCCATAACCTTAACTGTTTCATGAATCTCCATAATTGTTGCAGGTTCCACTTCTTTATTTATTACCTTACTGTTTGATAAGTCTATTGTTTTGGTTGTATGTCTCATACCAATTGGCTTTATTACGCTTGTGTAAATGTAATCAGAAAAAGGATCTTTTCTTTTAGGCGCTGCCAAACTGTATATGATAAGATCGAGTTTACCATAGTGGTTTCTTAGTGTGTCTATTGTTTTATGTTTGATTTCTTTTGAGTATGCATCCCCGTTTATTGTTCTAATATTTTTACCTGCAGATTCTGCAAATTTATGAAGTGCAGCAATGTTATAGTATCCTGCAGTTGCAGTGCGGTCTCTGCTTGCTGGTTTTTCAAAGCAGATTCCAAGTACATTTGCGTCATAACCAAAAAGGGAAGTTATCGCACTGGACAGTCCGTAGCCTGTACTTGAACCAATTACAAGTACATTCTTTATTTTCGAAGTAAGTTTAGTTCGGAGAACCTCATTTATCTGTGATTTCACATTGTGTTTGCAGCCTTCCGGATGAGCAGTTAAACAAATATATCCTCTTGTTTTTGGGAAAACTATTTTTTTATGAATTGCACTTCTTGTTTTCATGTTTTAATCCTTATAAATATTATTAGTATGATATTGCCCCCT
>Ga0114923_10002602_pt1 | contig 12186 bp, 9 predicted proteins | sample SumtaG_FD_89578 | JGI IMG/M metagenome (GOLD analysis project Ga0114923, IMG submission 89578) | Deep subsurface microbial communities from Indian Ocean to uncover new lineages of life (NeLLi) - Sumatra_00157 metaG | ecosystem: Environmental > Aquatic > Marine > Oceanic > Sediment | place: near... | reverse complement strand
GTTGCCGAAAAAGATTCGGCGCTGCAATAGCTCCGTCAATGCCCTTGAGTGCGGCGAGATTTGCCAACCAAACCTAATCCCACCAGCCAGAGAATTGCCGAAGTCGGTTCGGGGACTTCGACTTTCATTTTGAAGCTTTTGAGAACACCGGTATTCATAGGCCAGCTGTCTTCGACCTGCAGTCGCCATGTGCCAAAGACATCCTCGCCGTCAAAGGCACTTAGCAGAACGGGAGCCCTTGGTTTGAATCGGCCGGCGAAGGGGGCTTGGCCGTCTTCGATTCCAAGCAGGGCTTCATCATCAAAAATCGTGTTGAGATAGTTTTTGCCCTCGAAGTATTCCGTTTGCGGGTTATAGAAATTAAGGCAGACTCTCGTGCCGGCAGGGCTTTGCAGAAAGAGCTGCAAGTCGAAGACTTTGCTGTGGTTGATGGTAATATGGACATTCAGGTCCTGGATGATGAAATGGTCCGTAACCTCGATTATCGCGTCATCCATCAGACCCCTGGTGCTCTTGGAATCCGCGGGGATAGGTTTATTGAAGTTATCGCGGCCGTAGATGCGAACGGGGCCGGCAACGGCAGGATTACAGGTGGCTGCAACAATTAGAAATACAACTAACGCTCTCGGTACCGGGTTTCGAGTATACATTTTGACCTCACCAAAAACTAAAGACAAATGTTACTCGAACCCTCTGTCTCTTCAGTATTGCATTTATACTATTTCCGAATCGTTTTGTCAAGTGAAAAGAAATCGTCCCCCGAGAATATTTTTTTCGCAGCAGCAGGCCTGTTGGACTATTGTACCTCAAGGACAGAGTTTAATTCGCCGAAGGGATTAATCTCGTTATTTTCGTTATACGGGTCCTGCTGCCACTGGCCGTCAACAACCAGACGATAGCGGTATTTGCCGGCCGGCAGATTGAGCTTCGTTTGCCAGACGCCGCTTTTGCCTACCTTTTCCATAGTGGTATCGCTCGGCTGCCAATTGTTGAAATCGCCGGCAATCTGGACGGTGTCCGCTCGTGGATAAAGTGTTACGAAAACCACCGCATCGGAAATCTGGTTGACACCGTAGTAGTCGCTCAATTTGGCGTCAAGCCCGAGCATCGGCTGTTCTTGTTCGCCCTGAACATGTTCTGTTTCTTCAAGTTCAGGCTGTTCGACTTCTAAAGACGCGCTCTGCCGGACTTCTACAGGCTCGCTCTGCGATGCTTCTACGGGCACCGGCTGGGCGACTTCTGCAGGCTCAAGTTGCTCTGCTTCTAAAGACTCGCTCTGCGATGCTTCTACGGGCTCAGGTTGCTCTATTTCTATAGGCTTGGGTTGCTCTACTACTACAGGCTCGGGCTGCTCCACTTTTTCAGGTTCGAGATGGGCGGTCTTTTCAGGTTCGCTCGGGCCCGTCACGGCAGTGGTCAGCTTCGCAGGCAGCTTCGACGAAGCAAGAAGCTGTTCGGCGCTTGCGCTTATGGCTTCAAGTCTTTCGGTGAGCGAATTTGCCAACTTGTGCTGCTGCTGTTTGGTTTGCGAGACCATTACCTCTTCGGCCAGTGAAACAAAATCCTTCTGCCCTTTGCTGGCGGGGTCATATTCGGTTACAGGCTGGCCGAAGCTGGCGGCCTCTTTGATTTTGGTGTTGAAATTAATGATGGTTTTGAACATCTTGTCGCCGAAATGGTTTCGCAGTTCGGACAGGATCTCCCTTGCCATCTTTGTTCGGATGTCGTACATGCTTGCCAGCACCCTGACATCTACGTGGTGATTGCATCGTTCGCAGAGTATGCTTAGTGTCTCGAGCTGTTTGCTCAGCCCGTGCAGGGCGAAGTATCCCGTCTCGACCGGGACGACAACCTCCGTGGCCGCTGTCAGCGCATTGAAGGTCAACAGACCTACCGCCGGCGGACAATCTATAATGGCAAAGTCGTAGTTATTTTCGGCCTCGGCCAGGACGGTCTTTAAGCAGCGTTCGCGTTCGGCTATTCCGGACATCTGCTGTTCAAACGCAGACAGGTCGATGCTGGCCGGCGCCAGGTCGAGTTTCTCGCCTATCTGCCAGAGTATTTCCGACAGTCTTATCGGCTCATTTCTGCTTGTACTGATAAGCACATCGTAAATGCTTTGCTCAACCTGTTCCTCGGGTACGGCCAGACCGACGGCACAATGAGACTGGGGGTCCATATCGACCAGCAGTGTACGCATGTTCTTTTCGGCCAGGGCGCTGGCAAGGTTTATCGATACCGTGGTCTTTCCGCAGCCACCCTTCTGGTTCACGATCGCTATGGTTCTCATAGTGTTTCTCCCGCCTTGGATAATCTGCGTGCAATCCGTTACAAGATTACAACCGGATGCACCTGCGCCAGATAGTAAAGCCCCTTTTCAATTTAGAAAACGCGGTACATTATTTCGCACAATATCTTTTTCGGCAAAGACTTAGGCGAAACTTTATCATTTTATGGGACGAGCCGATAAAAATCGGCGATAACAGGCCTGAAAAGCGACGTTATCGGCCGGCCGGACGACGGCGCATGTCACCTGCCGGGGCCCGAAGAAAGGACAAAACAGCGGTTTGGCAAACACCGCAGAAAGGGCTGATTTCGCGGTTTTTCGGCTCGGTCAAGCGAAATTTGACGTGTCTTCGAGGGTCTTTTTGACAAAATCGAGAAAGCCCGCGGCGTATGCACCGTTGGCAATTCGGTGGTCTACTGCCAGCGTCAGGCTTATGAGTTTTCGGGTTGCCGTCTTTGCGTTGTCGGGTACGCAGGTATCAATTATGGCCCCTACCCCGAGAATGCTGCACTGACCCGGGATGACAATAGGGATAAACGACTCGACACCCAAAGGGCCAAGGTTGCTGATTGTGATGCTGCCGTCTTCGAGCTCGGCTGGTTCGAGTTTATTGAGAACGGCCTTTTTGCCAAGCACCGTGGTTTCCTGTGCGATTTGCCTCAGACTCTTGCCGAGCACATCCTTAATAACAGGGACAATAACATCATCTCCCACAGAAACGGCTATACCTGCATTGATACTGTTAGGCACCTGGATTACATCGCCGGCAAGCCTGCCCGCCATAATCGGGAACTTTTCGAGGCCGACCGCCACCGCCCGGATGAGCAAATCATTGTAGGAAATCGAAACTTCGGATTTTTTGTTAAGCCGTTCGCGCAGTGCGACAAGTTCGGTTACGTCGGCTTTTACCGTCAGATAGAAGCAGGGTTTCTGCCGTTTAGAGCGAAGCATCCTTTCAGCAGTTATTTTCTGAAGCCTGCTCAGAGATACGACAGAACCGAGGGTGATTTGGTCGGGACTGACCGCCGTAGCAGCCTCTATAGCAACGACAGGCGAACCGTCGCAATCACAAACGCAGTTGGCGGTATGCTTTTCCAGATACACCGGCTTTAGCGTTTCGACCAGGGTTTGTGGAATCGGCTCGTTCTTGTCGGCCAATATCAAAACGGGCTGACCGACGGCGAGCGGTCGGCCGAGTTCGGCAAGGATATGCCTGACAAACCCATCGGCGGGCGATTCGATTTCGACGGCAGCCTTGTCAGTCTCAATTTCAAACAGACAGTCGCCCTCTTTGACCTCGTCGCCGACCTTGACACGGTATTCGACGACGACCGCCTCTTCCATTGTCTTGCCGAGCTTGGGTATTCGTACTTCCGTGGACATCAGCAAAAATCATCCTTCAAATACGCTGAGAGAGTTACTGCGAAGATAAAATCAGATTTTACGGGCACCCTGCCGGCGGGAGTATATCAGGGCGGTTATGTGCCGACAATAAAAAAGTGCCGCCCGAGTCAGCGGCAGGGCGGCACGGCTTGACAGAGCCTGTCATTTCAACTCATTCGGTTCTTAAGTATTACTACAAAGATATTAGCAAGGACCGTGCTAAAAGGGCTGGATGTGGCACACCGGCGTCAAAATAGGCTGTTTGGGTACTCCGGGGCATTACCGGGCTGTCAATTTGGCATCTGCTTGTTGCAAAGCGAGCAAAATGGCAGACGTCCAAAATGGCGGTTGTAGGTGTCGGGCAAAAATGGTAGTTTAGCCGCCGCTATTATAGTTTTGAGGGGCTAAACAAAATGACAGAGAACCAAATAAAAACCGATGCACTGCGTACGGACATTCGCGAGAGCGTCAGAATTTTTGCAGAGAGACTATTTGATGCTCTGGGCAGTAACTTACAGAGCATTACTGTGGTCGGCAGCAGTCTGACGGCGGATTTCCACGTCGGCCGAAGCGATATCAATACCGTCTGTGTCCTGGGCGAACGCACGCTGCAATCTCTAAAGGCTTTGGCGGCCTTGACAAAACAGATGCGAAAACGCAGAATTTCGGCGCCGCTGCTTATGACAAAAGAATACATCGAGCGGTCACGGGATGTCTTCGGAATTGAGCTTCTGGATTTACAGCTTACCCATGCGACGATTTACGGCGACGACCCGTTCGAAGGTCTTGAGTTTACAAACAGTGATGTTCGGCTGCAATGCGAGCGGGAGCTCAAGGCGACGCTGATTCGCCTGCGGCAGGGATTTGTTGCCTCGGCGGCGAATACAAAACTGGTGCGGGACATTCTTGTCTCGGCGGCAGTGTCACTGGTGCCGTTACTTCGGGCGATGTTGTGGCTCAAAGACATTGACAGACCCAAATCGGCAAAGGATGTGCTTTCGAAGGCAGCCCAGCATTTCGGCATTGATACCACGCCCGTTGCGGATGCAAGAAACCTCCGATACGAAAAGACAAAGCTTGACCGGATTCAGACCGAACAGGCCTTTGAATCGGTATATGCAACCGTTGATAAACTGGCGGTGATAGTAGATGAGCTGAAGGTTTAGTGATGCGAAAAGTTTTTATCGCTCCGGTTGTGGTGCTTCTGGTTTTGGCAGGCAGCACCGGTCTTTGCTTTGCAAAGGTCACGCTGCCGATGCCGCAGCATTACGTCGAAGACTACGCCAACGTCATAAACCCCGACCATGAGCGCTCGCTTAACGGAATTCTGCAGGAACTCGAACAAAAAAGCGGTGCTCAATATATTGTTCTTACGGTAAAAACAACCGAAGCTGTGGCAATAGAGCAGTTCGCGATTGAGCTGGCCGAACAATGGAAGCTTGGACAGGCTGGAAAAGATAACGGAATGCTGTTTGTGCTGGCCTCGGCGGACAGACGATACCGCTTTGAGGTCGGTTACGGACTCGAGGGATTTATCACCGACGCCTACTGCGGCAGAGTCGGCAGAGAGGTACTGACACCCTACCTGAAAAAGGGCGACTACAGTACGGGCATCTACCAGGTGAATCTGCAAGTCACTGCGAGGATTGCCAAAGAATACGGGATTACCTTAACGGGTATGCCGAAGCTTGCGCCGGTACCACAGCGCCGACCCGGCCTGCCCTGCTGCGGCTATCTGCCGCTGTTGTTCTTTCTTTTGATAATATTTGGCGGCGCAGGCAGAGGAAGAGGCAGAGGGCTTTGGCTGTTTCTGCCTTTTATGATGGGCGGTTTCGGCGGATACGGGGGCGGTTACGGCAGGAGCGGCTCATACGGCGGGGGCAGTTTCGGCGGCGGCTTCGGTGGATTTGGCGGCGGCTTTGGCGGCGGATTCGGCGGAGGCGGAGCAAGCGGCGGGTGGTAGAGGAAAAGGCAAAAGTAAAAGATACGAATTTCGGAGCACAAAAATGGAAAAGCACGGCAAGATATCGGGTGCGGTGATTATTGTCCTGGCGGTAATAGTTCTTCTGGCGGTCGTGGTATTCGGCTGGTATATCGGCGGCTACAACAAGGCGGTTCGACTCGACGAGGGAGCTAAAACTGCCTGGTCAAATGTCGATACGGTCTTGCAGCGACGGCTTGATTTGGTGCCGAATCTGATTGAAACGGTCAAGGGTTACGCATCTCACGAAAAGGAACTGTTCGAGAGCCTTGCCAAATCGCGTGAAAAGTACTTCCAGGCAGGTAACGTAGGTCAAAAAATGGCGGCTTCGAACGAATTGACAGGGCTCTTGTCAAGGCTTCTGGTGCTTCGGGAGGCATATCCGGACCTGAAGGCCAACCAGAACTTCCTCGCGCTTCAAGATCAACTCGAAGGCACCGAGAACCGCATCGCGGTGGCGCGAACCAGGTATAATGACGCCACCAAACAGCTCAACTCCTATTCGCGGGAATTCTTCGGTTCGTTCTTCTGCAGACGGGCAAATGTTGAACCGGCCGAGTACTTTGAGGCAACGGACAAGGCAAAGACTGAGGTGCCCCAGGTCAAATTCTAAGCAATTCCAAACAACCTGACATCTGAGCAGCGTTTAACGTTTGCGTTGTTTCTTTGCTTTGTGCGCCTTTTTCGCTCTCAACAGTGAGGAGGGATTTAGATTTTTGGCCTCGATGTCCTTGAAGTAGTTCACCGTGCCGACCTTTAGTTCGACCGTTGATGCATCGTCACAGACGATAATCCCCGCCGGGTGCAACTGCAATGCCGAGACCGTCCACATATGATTGGCGCCGCTCTCGACGGCGTGCCGCAGGGCGCGGGCCTTGTTGTGGCCGTTAACGATAATCATCACTTCATCGGCATCCATAACCGTGCCGACACCAACGGTCAAAGCCGTTTTGGGGACTTTTTTGACGTCATTATCGAAAAACCGCGAATTGGCGATTATCGTATCGGTGGTCAGCGCCATCATGCGCGTTCTTGATGTCAGCGACGAGCCCGGCTCGTTAAACGCGATATGGCCGTCAGGACCTATGCCGCCAAGAAACAGCCTGATACCGCCCATCTTTTTTATCTTTTCTTCATATCGGGCGCACTGGGCTTCGGGGTCCGGCGCATTGCCGTCGAGGATGTTGACGTTGTCCTTCTTTATATCGATGTGGCTGAAAAAGTTGTTCCACATAAACGAGTGATAGCTTTCGGGATGGTCTTTAGGCAGGTTGACATATTCGTCCATGTTAAAGGTAATAACGTTTTTGAATGAGACCTTTTCCCTTTTATTACTTTTTATCAGCTGCTTGTACATTCCCAGCGGAGACGAGCCCGTAGGCAGACCCAGCACAAACGGTTTTGACGGCGTCGGGTTGAACTCGTTTATTTTCTTTACGACATAATTGGCCGCCCATTTGGATACGAGTTCGTAATCCGGTTGAATGATGACTCTCATAGGTTTTTCTCCTGGCTTAAGTACAGTTTGATTTAACGCAGCTTTTCCATTCGGCGGATAAGTTCATCGCCAAGTTCACTTTTTACCTCTATGTGCTGCTGGATTTCCTTGACGAAGCTGTTTTCCTCGAATTTTCCTCTGACCGCTTCGAAGTCGGCCTGCTTACTCTTTTCGTCGCCGTCAGGCCCATAGCCTATTTGTGCGGTGGCGGTAAATTCCTTGCCGGCGTCGTGATAGAGTATATTGTCGAGCTCAATTACGGCGGCCTTCCACCTTTTCGTCATCTCAATAATGTCTTCTGCCGTTATTTGCTCGATTGTCTTGCCGAGTTCTTTCTCAAGGACTTCCGCCGCCCAGGCCCACTCATACTTTTCATAGTTTTCGTGCATCGTCCCGAACCCCTCGGCTACCTGCTCGAGGGTCTTTATTTTGCCGGCTTCAATCTCGTCAAGCATTGCCTCAACCGCCTCTTCGGGGGCAAACAAGCCCGCCAGGTCCCGCCATTTGCCGGTCCCGATTTTTGTTTCGGGCTTGAGAACCGCTCTGAGTTCCTCGGTATTTTTGAGTTCTTTGCCTCCGAGCCGGTGAATCAGACAGTTGCCCAGAAACTTGTCGATACCGATTGTGTACATTTTGATGCCGCGATGCAGAGAGGAATTTGAAATCTGGCAACTGTGATATGTGTAGTAGTCTGACGTTTCACCCGAACAGGCTTTAAGCTCGCCAAGCAGACTTTTGCCGTTCATCATCTTCTGGATTGTAAATGGGCTCAAGAGCTTGAAGTTTATAAGGTCCAGCTTGTTCGGGTCTTTACGCTTGTCGCGTTTGGGCCATTTGCGGGCATCTCGAACGGTCCCGACACTTCGCAGGTTCACGCCGGGAGCAAGATGACTTTCGTCCTCGTGCTCAATAAGATACGAAAACGGTAAATCGGAGGTGTCTGAGTTTCTATAGTGCCGGCCCATGACAACGGTAAAGGCGCCGACCTTGGCCGGCCAGAGCATATACGAATCACTGGCGGTCTTGGAGCCACGTTCAAGAACACCCTGGTGCACAGGGCCGAGTTTGTACATATGGTTACTTTGGTTGGTTCCGCTACCTGCGTTGCAGAACGAAAACAACCCCGCTATCAACAGTGTTGATTTGTGGTGGGTCACGGTATAGGGACCTGCGAAAATCGCACAGGCCTCGCCGTGAAAGCCGCCGCAATTTGCGAAAAACACCGAGTTTTCAGCCGAATACTGCTTGCCAAGGACAGTCGCCTGGCCGACAAAACACTTTGATATTATTGTTCCATCGGTGACCTGTGAGCCGCTGCAGCAGATAAAATCCTCGGCAAAGACCCCAGCACCAATGTATACGGGAGCCTCTTCGCAACTGTTGACCGAGCCGTTCTCCAGTTTGTTGACCCCTTCGAGAACCGCTGCCGGGCCCGTCTTGACATTCCTTATGGTTCGGCAGTTAATGACTTTGGTGCCCTTTGCAAGCAAGCCTGTTGATGAGGTAACAGAGGCCGTGTAAGCGGCTATCATTTCTTGCAGCTTTTCGATTGTCCCGGGCCTGTGCCGATAGCACGCAATTACATAGGCGGTGTGGGCCGACAGGTGGTCGTAGATTGGTACTTCTCTGCCGCCTGCCTCGTTGATTGCCTCAACTTCGGTGCCGTTGCCGAATGAGCTTTCGCCTTCTGCAACAATCAGGTCGACATTTTCAATCACCACGTCGTCTTCTATATTGTAATTGGCAATGTAATTCTTGACCCGGTTGATGTAGACGTTGTTGCCGATGTTGCAGTTGTGTATCACCGCGTTACTTATTCCGGATTGCCTGGTCAGTCCTCCGGAAAAGGTGACTTGCTTTTCAAACAGACCCAATCTCACTTTGCCTGAAAACCGGGTCGTTTTTACCATGTCGGCTTTGAAGCCTTCGGCGACTTTAATTTGCGAGAAGTCATCGCAACTGCAGCCCTGGCTGCTTAACTGCTTTATTTCCTCAGAGCTCAAAGGGCGATACCGGCCGGCAGATGCACGGGATTGTAATGTCATATAGCACCTCTTTGCTAAAGTTCACTTCGGCCAAGAAAAAACACGACACGACAGCGTACAAGCTACTCAACGCATTGCAGTGATATTAGAAAAATAAATATACCGATAAGCCTTTCACAACGCAAGAATTTTCGCACTTACCGGGCACTTAAGGGCTTCGCAGGCCAAAGAAAGGGTCATATAGAGCATCAGGGCAGTGCAAGCAGTTGTTAATACGTTGATAATGCTGACAATGTTGTTCTTAATAGGATTTATAAGCATGACTTATGTAAGGCGGCCGCCCAGGAAGCGATGTTGCTATGCGGGGCCACTGTCGCATCTGTCTTATACCAATTTGTATTTAGTTAATGCGCTGACGTGGGTATTTACACGTTGTCATTGCAACCCGACGAAGTCGCCGCGGCAATCTCATCAACTCATTCACTTCACACTTGGACAGCCCTTGTTCGATACTTGTCTGACGACAGTCAAGATTAGGATTTAGGATTTGTCCAACGCTCACCGCCATACGCCGTCTTCGGGCTATTAACCGAAATCAGACACGCCCCGGCCCTATGGCAATACTCAATGAAACTTATGGAAAAACCGCCGGCTGAATCATATAATCGCACCGGACAATGGAACAGGAATCCACAAATAACCTGCAACAACAAGCTCAGCCGCTTACCTCTGAATCTCGGCTGCTAACAGCAGCGTTGCTGGCAATCACCCTCGTAGCCTACATCCCGGCCATGCGCGCCGGTTTCATATGGGATGACGACATATATGTAGAGAACAACCAGACCTTGCGTTCGCTCGACGGTCTGCGACAAATCTGGTTCGAGCCAAAGGCCACACCTCAATACTACCCGATGGTCCACACCAGTTACTGGCTCGAGTACAGGCTCTGGGACTTGAATCCTGCCGGCTATCATACCGTCAACATCCTTTTGCACTCGATAAATGCCGTCCTGCTGTTCCGACTATTGAGCCTTCTTGGTATACCCGGAGCTTTCCTTGCCGCAGCGGTATTCGCCATCCATCCGGTCCACGTCGAATCGGTAGCATGGATAACGGAACGCAAGAACACCCTCTCTACCCTGTTCTATTTTCTCTCTGCGCTTACCTATCTGCGGTTCGCAACCCCGGGCGAAAAATCCCTGCCCCCCGCAAAATCCGTCTCGCTCTACCTCGCTTCTTTTGCGCTGTTCGTATGCGCGCTCTTAAGTAAAACCGTTACCTGTACGTTGCCGGCCGCAATATTGCTCATCCTGTGGTGGAAGAAGAAAAACATAACCGCCAAAGACGTATTTCGCCTTATACCTTTTTTCCTCGTCGGTCTGGCGCTCGGTGTTACAACCGCATGGCTGGAAAAATACCGGGTCGGTGCTGCGGGCGAAGACTGGCAGCTTTCCTTGATGCAGCGATGCCTGCTCGCCGGGCGAGTGATTTGCTTTTACGCTTTTAAGCTCATTTGGCCGGCAAAATTATCCTTTGTTTATCCCCGCTGGCAGCTCGATACTTCGCTGTGGTGGCAGTATCTGTTTCCTGCCGCGGTATTAACAACTATCGCAGCTTTCTGGCGCTTTCAACGCAGAATCGGGACAGGGCCTTTGGTTGCCGTGCTGTTCTTCGCAGGGACACTGACGCCGGCTTTGGGCTTTTTCGATGTTTATCCTATGCGTTTTTCCTTCGTCGCCGACCACTTTCAATACCTGGCAAGTATCGGCCTGATAGCCCTTGCCGCAGCAGTCCTCACTAATGCAGCCAAACGACTGAATCAAACAGCCCCGATTAACACGAGGGTTTTTATGTACGCCGCAGTTTTACTGCTCGGTGTCTTAAGCTTCAAGCAGTGTATCATCTACGCAGATTCCCGAACACTCTGGCAGGATACGCTCAAAAAAAACCCCAACGCATGGATAGCCTGGACCAACCTCGGCTTACAGTTGACCACCCAGGGAAAACACGAACAGTCGGTAAATTATTACAGAAAAGCTCTCGAAATCAAACCCGATGAGATAGTCTCCTTAAACGATATGGCTATGGCGCTTCACCTGCTCGGTAGATCCGATGAGGCAATCGCCTGCTTCCAAAAGGCGCTGCTCATCGAGCCGGACTACGCGGACGCTCATAACAATTTTGGCTATACGCTGGAATCGCAGGGCAACCTCGACGAAGCAATGAAGCACTATAGACGGGCCCTTGAGATATCCCCCAACAACCCCGGCATACACAGCAACCTCGCCAATGCCCTTGCCGGCCGGGGCGACCGCGACCAGGCAATGGTCCACTATCGCAGGGCGCTCGAGCTAAAACCCGATTCTATCCGGACATGTTACAACATGGCCGCGGCCCTGCAGTCCGACGGCAACCTCCCCGAAGCAGTTGACTATTACCGCAGGGCATTCCAGCTGGACCCCGACCATTTCAAAACACTGGATATGCTGGCCAGAATTCTGTCCACCAGCAACGATCCGAATCTCGGCAGTACCGCCGAAGCGCTCGACTTCGCCCAGCGGGCCGCCGGCGCAACCTCATATCAGGACCCCACCGCCCTCGAAATATTGGCATGGTCCTATGCCGCCGACGGAAAAGCCGAAAAGGCAGCCGACATCGCCACAAGGGCTCTGGATTTGGCCGACCCCAAAGCCGATAAAGAACTTACCGCCCGACTCAAAAAACAGCTCCAACTCTACAAAAAACAAAAACCCTGACTTCCAACGCTCTCTCCGCCGCCCCCCTGATTTATTATGGGGTTATTATTAAGGCCGCAATTTTTACTTTTGCATCTTGATTTTTTATTTTCTTCTGCCCCCCTTCCCCCTTTTTCGAGAAAGATAGTTGAATTATGATGCGATTATGTTATAATAGTATCTACTATAAGTATCGTTACTTACAAACCCACCGATTAGCGAGGACGGAAAATGCGAAAAATACTTTTTGCGATTATTTGCTTGTCTCTGGCCGTCACCTGCCCGGCCGCAACTATCACCGTAAAACCCGATGGCAC
>Ga0114923_10002601_pt1 | contig 12186 bp, 18 predicted proteins | sample SumtaG_FD_89578 | JGI IMG/M metagenome (GOLD analysis project Ga0114923, IMG submission 89578) | Deep subsurface microbial communities from Indian Ocean to uncover new lineages of life (NeLLi) - Sumatra_00157 metaG | ecosystem: Environmental > Aquatic > Marine > Oceanic > Sediment | place: near... | reverse complement strand
TGCCCAGGCGGAACTCGAGAACATCCAGGGTGAGTGGTTAGACCACTTCCGCGAGTGTTCTGCCTGCAAGGGCGCCGGCGGAGAGATGGTAAAGCCCGAGCGTGACAAGAATCCTATCTCCTACCATACCTGGGAAGACTGCGAGAATTGTAGCGGTCGGGGCATGGTGGAGGTGGAGTGATGTGTGGACCCCGGATTACCAGTACTGAGAAGAAGACGTACCAGTACCATACCGACGACTCTATTCTCGGGATCCGTCTGCTGAGTAGTCTCTCCAACGATGTCTTACAGAGTATCAGGAGAGAGTCGAAGGTCGTGGATCATGATCATTACGGTGACCCCACGGCGCCCTTTACCGCGGCTGTGCTCTTGCTTATGGGCGGTAAGACGAACCCCAACTGGATTGCTGCCCAGGCCTATGAGACTCTTCAGGACCGTGGTGAGGTGGAGTGATGCCTAGACGGGTTACCATCCTACCTGTAGTCAATCCTTTCTCCGATAATAGAGACGTGCCTGCAATCCTGACTTATGCGATGCATAATGCAGGTCTTCGTGTTATCAAGCGTCCTAATGATAGTCCTAGTGGGATCAAGGGAGAACAAGTAATCTCTGCACTAGACAAAGCCTCGAAGGATTGGATGTACCTATGGTGGCGTGACGTCCTGAAGCGAACACACAAGGTCGAGAAATCGCGTTCATTTACCGGAAGACGATGGTGGGGTCATGCCTAGGAAGGTAACGATGCTCGCTCTTGTGAATCAGGGGCCGTCGAAATATGCATCTCCTGGATGGGAGAGGGGCGATGATGTCGATACTATGAGGACCATCATCAGTATGGCAACCGCAGAGGATAATCTGGCCAAGAAGTTAGAGCTTACAGAAGAACAGAGATATCGTCGTTATGCTCAACACATTATCAGTCTAATGAAGATGACTCTAAAGTGTGCATACATAGATAACAAGCCATGCCGCGTAAGGTAAGTCAGATAGTTCCGATCAAGAATAGCTTCGAGGTTGCTGCGGTCTTGGCGTGCGAGAAGAGTGGTCTACTTACACAAGACAGCACTACTTACTCTGACCGCATAGGTAGGATCCGGAAGTTCGTCGACTTTTTCATCCAGGAGAATATGAATATACAGGGCACAAATGTCGTGGACAATATGATGGGTCGCTTGGCAAATAAGTACTATTGGTACGGCATGAAACGTACTGTCAAGAGGAAGAATGCCTAAGAAGGTCAGCAGTATCTCCTGCTTCTCGCAGTTCGATATCGCATGCTCTTTTGCTTTGAGAGATCTAGGATACTTTGGTCCTCCGTCACCCTCGGACAGTACGGTGAGGATCATGGGTGCCGGCACTAAGCTAGCTGAGCGGATCGAAGGATATTGTCGGCGATCTTCCTTTCAATTAGCTTGGGTCTCTGCTAAGATATGGGATATTAAACGCAGAAGAGGATCATGAGGTAAGTAATGCATAATGCAAAATTCATTGGTGAGACTGTCTACACTCGAGCGATTGCTAGGAAGGTTCAGAGGGCTGTTGACGATCTTGGCTTTAAGCCGGCTCTCACTTTTAGTGCAGTAGCTGAAGTCGTTGAAGGTGAACGTGTCTATCAGCTACTTCGCTGGAACCCTAAGACGACACCCAGCAATGGTACCCACAGCGTCTCTGAGTTTCTGCTGTACATGCAGGACTATCTCACTGAGGCAATCCACCAGGCTTCCAGGTGTCCTGGAGAAGATAGGGCGCTCGAGACCGTCAGGAAGGTTACTGCGCTCGGTATGGCCTGTATGGAACAGAATGGTGCTCCGCTGCGTGAGATCCCTGACGATCTGGTAGCGGAAGCCGCTTCTTGGGTTGGATAATGAGGATCCTTCTCATTCTTGTTCTGGCGTCTATTGGGTGTGCTACCCACGAGATTTCTAGTACATACGAATGGGAGCCTGAGCCTTCTACTGGCGTGGAGTACAGCTTCCATGAGATCGATCATGAAGCTAAGACAGCCTACGGTCTTGTCGGTGGTGTCGCATTCAACTACACCCCTAGAACCGGTTGGGCTGAGCCTAGACGGTCAGTAAGGATCAAGGGAGGTATGCGTATAGAGCATGGCCACTCGCCTCGCTGGTGGGGTGAATTTGGTTTGCGGCCACATGTCTACATGGGGTGGAATGCCATCGGTGGCAGAGACGGCACCTGGTCAGAGTTCACTGGCTATGCTCGAGTGGGCCTATTCTTTGATGTTGGAAAGACCCAGATGGGACCGTTCTTCGGTATAGACCAACAGGTCTCGAATGCTGATATAGACGCTTTCGGAGAACATCCACGTAAGCCTGGCTTAGGCCTGATGTTTGGGTGGACTCTTCGTTGGTGAGATGATGAGGTAGAATAAACATGGTCCCGCGGTTGTCCCTACGACCTCATCCCGTCGCTGCGCTTTCAAGCGTTCCTCCCACCGCGGGGCCTTTTCTTTCCCTTTAAGGTATGATTTACCTATGGCGCCCCTAGCAGATTGTCCCGCCGCCGAGTACAACTCGCCATTCTTGGGATTTTGCTACCTATCAGCTAGTGGGCGCCGTATACTCTGTCTCTGGAGGTGAAATATGAAATTTCTTCTACGACCTGAGTTCCTGACCGCTCTTGCTGTCTGGGTTTGCTCCCTTGGCATGTATCTTGGTTGGGATCTTCCTGCCGAGCTGGTCTTCGGTGGAGCCTCCTTAGTATCCATTGCCGCCGGCGGTGTAGCTGTTCAGCGTAATAAGACGGCCCAGCTACGTAGGCAGGGTGTCACTTCAAATAACAAATAGGGACAAACAATGAGAAAGACATCTTCTTTCCTGGCAATGCTGCTAATTATGGCAGCGTGTCAGAGTACTGCTAGTGGTCGATACATGCAGTACAGCGAAATGACAGAGAAGGTCACTATTGCCGTTACTAATGCGGTCAATAATGATCTTATCAGTTCTTCTGATGCAAGACTGATTCAGGCCGGCCTTGAAGCTGTTGATGCAGCTCTTGATGCCTACGACCGAGGCGAAGGTACTCTGGAACAGATTCAGTATGCCCTCGTGGAGTTGTGGCCGATCGTGGAGAGATTCTTGCCTGAATTGAAAGACCTAGCGGAAGGTGTGTTGTAATGAATGCAGGTGCAATTTTCCAGCTGATCAAGCTGCTCGTGGGCTTGGGTGTTACACTTTTTCGCGAGAACCGCGAGGCTACGGAGGAAGAGTTGAAGGCTGCGGGTATCAATAGAGATCTGGCGCTTGCCAACCTTGATATTGCAATCGCAAACAAGGAAGAGCGCGAGAGGATCGCTGCAAATGAAGAAGAGCCTGTAGTGGCTCCTGAAGAGGAAGAGCCTATCGCATTGCCTAATAACGAAGATTAGCAATCGGATGTCTCTATAGAGCTCCGTCGATTCTGTAAGTCCGGGATTAGCTATGGCTCGATCCGGATTCAGGCCGATGGAGCTCGTCTTTTATTGAACTTATGTCGGGGTTGAATGAATACAGAGCAACATTTTCAGCATCCTATTCTCTCTGCCAAAGAGGAGAAACGTCTCGGTAAGCTTATTGAGAAAGGCGACCTGGAGGCTCGTAGAAAGCTGGTAATGTGCAACCTGAGGTTAGTCGTCCACTACGTGGGCAAACTTACAGTAGAAGAGCGTCATCGCTGTGACCTCATTCAGGAAGGTAACGTAGGACTACTAATCGCTGTAGACAAATTCGATTGGCGCCGAGGTACCAAGTTCTCTACCTATGCCACTTGGTGGATTCGACAACGTATACGTAAGGCTATGCCTGGTCTTAATGAGATAGGTAGATTACCACAGCACATCTGGGATAAGTTCTGGAGATTCCAGAAGACAGGTAATGCTGAGGTGGCGCTCGAGGATCTGTTGAAGGTTGGCCGCTTTATCCGTGGGGTAGGAACGATCGATGAGTCTTTACTGCCAGACTTCGAGGAGGGTGATACCTTTGAGGATGTCGTTGAGAAGAAGGAGCTCATTGCTCGTATCCAGGACCTGTTCAGTTGCCTAGATGAAAGGACTCAAAGGATCCTTATCATGCGTTTTGGGATAGGTATGGAACAGGGGATGACACTACGACAGATCGCAAAGAAGATGAATGTCTCCGTTGAAAGAGTCAGGCAGATTGCCCGGGATGGTCTCGTAGACTTGAGAAAACTCCTGGGCACCTCCCTGTTTGAGGATGAGTAGGGTATTATGCTCATGGCTTCACCTCTGCGGGAGAGCCTCCTTCTGGTGCCTAGGCCGGCAGCTTGGCACCAACCCACCGTCCCGGGTCCCCGGGGCGGTATTTTTTTCTCTTGTACCAGAACGTCGGCAAATACGTGTAAGTGCCTACAGTATGGGGTTTTCCCTAAAATGGCCCTTTACCGATATAAGAAAATTGCTTATTCTGGGAAAGAAGGAGCAGAGGTAACAATGAAGAAAGATTCTGGGATCTATATGATGGTTGGACCCACCGGTGCACTCTATATCGGTGAATCTTCCGATATGGCTAAACGAAAGAAGATACATAGATCTAACATATTGTCCTATAGAGCTTTACTTGCTGTTAAAGATCGCAAGATTGCCTTCCGGGTGCTAACCCACATGCCTGGGTCTACTGGGAAGGAAAGGATCATGGTAGAGAAAGAATGGCACCAACACTTCCGACAGTTTCGTGAAGTCGTAAGTAATGATGTTTCATCGAAGAGGAAGCTCGCTGAGGCTCAAATCAGGCATATGCGTGCACTTCATGGAAAGAAGACCTATAGGCAGATTGCTAGTCAGTTTGGTGTCTCGTACGCTGTCGTTAATGACGTGCTAAACGGGATTACCTATAAAGATGTAAGATAATTGCACAATGTTGCGTATAATCTTTACAGAATGGTTGTTTCTGTTAGCAGGTTTGCATCCGCTACATGCGAGATGTGTAAACACTTCCGTTCTGCGGAAGGCGGGAGGGGTCTGTGCGCGGCCCTGGTGAAGATCGTAAACAGGATGGACAGCAGGTGCAGCCTGAATTACGAGAAAAAGAAAACTCGTATGAGGACGCGAATCTTGTAGCTCTATGTCTCGAGCTCCGAGATATACTAGAACCCCTTGCACATCGTGAATATTCTCTGCTGGAGATCTACAATCGGCGGATGGGTGCAACCTGCCAGTTTACGATTGCTGCCGCAAAGCTTATCATAGTAGAGGTGATACATGCAAAAGGACGTCAAGCACGGCAAGGAAGGCTCTCCCTTCGGAGGCGGGGTTACCCAGTACCCTGATAAGCCTGATGATACTGTTGAAGTAAAGGCGCCGGCCGAAGAGCCGCCTGAGGAGCCGCCTACTAAGGACGGCTCATCTAAGTCAGTCCTTGCCGCGATAGAGACTAAGTCAGGACTCTCTCTAAAGAATTCAACACTCCCTACTATCCTGGACTTCATTCCTGATAGTACTATCAAGCTCCTCTCTGAAGATCAGAAGAAGGCAGTTAGTACGAGTCTACATAATCTAGGCTACTGGATGGAAGCCGCAATGATCTGTAAGGATCATGATTGTGCATTCAAGGATAAGTGCAATCTGTTCAAGGCAAAGATTCCTCGGCCAGTTGGGGAAGATTGCCCTGTCGAGCTGATGCAGGCACGAGCATACAAGATGATGCTTACAGGTAGCTTGTCCGATGAAGACCAGGAGGATCCGTTCCTCATGATTCAGATCAATGATGTTGTTCACGTAATGATGATTGAAGCTCGAGCCCATGGTCAGTTTGGTATCGATGGCGGTGTGATTGAAGTAGATGATGTTCGTGGCTTCAATCCAGTCAGTGGCCAAGATGTAATAGCTAAGGTTGTTCACCGTGCTATCAGCATCATCGAGAAAATGGGTAAGCGTAAGGATCGTCTTCTTTCTAAGCTCCTTGCTACTCCGCAGGACCGTGCAAAGGCTGACCGTGATGGTGTCTTTGATCGCTCCAAGAAGGCAGCAGAGATTGGTGCTCGTGTTGCCAAGGTAGCCAAGGAGCAGAAGGGTCGGATGAAGCGAGAGAAGTTTATTGTGGAGCGCATAGAGGTAGAAGAGACTACTGCTATAGTAGTAGATATACCTAAGGAAGATTAGTGCCCGACGTAACGCTAGGTGAATTCCAGCACTTCGCTGCGGAGATCCGCAAGACGGAGAAGCGTAAGCCCAGGATCTATATCTCTGGGCCTATGTCTCATCTGGAGAAGAAGAATATACCTGCATTCATGAAGGCACAGAACTTCTTCGAGAAGATGGGCTATGAGGTACTAAACCCTGCTGCGAACGAACGTAGGGTTTTCGATATCTATACTGAACAGCAATGGAACGCTATGACCCATAGAGAACAATGGGAAGCGTTCATGAGTATAGACAAGGAGCTCGTTCGCCACTCTGATATGGCGGCGGGATTTAAGAAGGGAACTTTCGGTTCTCTGGGTAGCTGGGAAGACTCACATGGTGCTAAGCTTGAGCGCAAGTGGGTCGTCGAAGATAATAAGCCGTGGCACTCCTTCGGATCTGACGATGCACGTAAGATGGCTGGTAAGGAGAAGCAGGCAAGATTCGGAGGTAAGGGGCGTGCAGTCCCTCGAGGTATCCAGGGTGGGCACCAGAAGGCTGCTACCCGTTACTGGATGGATGTAGAGACTCAGGGCCTACGTACCAAGGCCAGGTCCAAGATCTCAGGCATCCCTAATCGCCGGGCTACTGACCGTTTGCGCATGTCGCAGATTTCGTTCGGTCGCGAGGTCAAACCCGGGATGATTGACTTCATCTATGGGTCTGGAGACATCAAAGCTACTGAGGCTGGAAAGAACCGTAAGGTATTTACCGACATCATCACAGAGGAGATGCTCAAGCTCAGTAACACCACACCTAGCAATGAGCTAAACGATGAGCTCCTGAAGCGCCTGACGCGACAGGACATGAAGGGATACTGGGACGTCGGTATTTATGTTCCAGGCAACCCTCTGCGTGAAGGTCTCCAGCGGCATGTGAAGCATGTACTCGCCGGCCGCAAGACTAGTAGTGAGGTCAGTGTAGTCGAGGGCATGGTTGATAGCATGCTCAGAGATGCGAACAGGGGCCAGCAGGTTGAGCTTGCTGGTTGGAACGTAGGGTTTGACTGGTCTCGTATCCAGGAGGCTGCGGCTGGCTCCCCTAAGGTATCCAGGAAGTTACGTCAGCTTGCTTTACACAAGAGGTTCAAGCTCAAGGAAGCTGCTGAGCCCATCTTTGATATGACGTGGAATCTGATGAAGCGGGATACCACCTTTACTCCTCGCTTTACTGATCGTGCTAAGCTCGAACAGTTGGTACGTGATAACAAGAATGTGCGTGGCGCTATCGTAGAGCATGAACAGCTACGGTCTTTCATGGATGTAGTCGGAACCGAGAGCAAAGCATCTCGCTTCGATCAGTTCCATAAGAAGTTCTCAGCACATCTGAGGTATGGTGAGTCTCCCGAGATGGCTAGTGATCTTGCTGAGATAATGGGGAATGTCGAGACTTATGGAGACTATCGTGACGTAGTAAGACGCTTGAAGGGTAGTGAGAGTAGAAATATCGCCCTAGGTCAGCTCTTTGATCGTTCCTATAAACCCACCTCAGGACGTCATGTCAGCCTCCTTGGTATCTCCGGTCGTGGCGAAGATGTCATGACTACGGGCTTCAACTTCACCATGGGTTGGCGCCAGGAGAATGTCGTCAAGGCATTGGCTGATCTGTCGACAAATCCGGATGATCAGAAAATGCTCAGAGAGTTGATGGAGGCAGGTCTCCATGACTCTGATATTGATACGATGACCTCAGCGCGTATTAGTAGAATGCTCGAGGATATGGCTAATGCTGGCCCTAACAGCACCCAGTTCTCTCAGTTCATCAAGGCTACCCTCGGGAACGAAGAGGCTATGGCTGCTGGCTTCATGGAGGATATTAAGGCTGAGGATCATCTGAAGAGATTACTGCATGGTGCTCAGATGGGTCCGGAGAACGTCAACCTCCAGCAGGCACGTAGCTGGTTTGAGAGGTCTGGAATCAAGAAGAACAAGTTCTTCGCTATGGGCGCTGTGGCACTGGGAGGTCTATATCTCCTCGGCGAGCATAACCGAGGGGACATAGAGGGTATGCGCCGGCCGGTCAGTCAGTACGACCAGATCCCTGGAATCGATCCCACTGGGGTCGGGTCTGACTTTGGCTCTGGCCGCAATATAGTGTCTCAGCTTATGGGAACCAACTACTTCTCCAAGGCACCTATGGTCCTAGGTAAGTCTCAGGAGCATATTTGGGAGATGACTCAGGTTGCTAATGCCTTGAAGCCTAGCGGTGCCACCATGAGGGCCGTCGAGGAAGGCGCTGTGCGGCTCCGTGAGAGTCGACAGGCTCTGATCGAGTCTACCCACCTAGCTGACAACGAGCTCGTCAAGCCCTGGCATAAGCTCTCTGAGAGGGCTGATGAGGTCTATCCTCAAGATTGGATGGCGTTTGAACATCAAAGGGGTAATACACCGGTCGAATTCCCCCTTCCCGTGAGCAATTACCCTGATATGGGTGGTCGGCACTATGATCTAGCATCAGATGCAGCAGAGGAAATCGCTGGTCAGCATGCTAATAGAGCTGAGGAGTGGGCCAAGCAATATAGCTTGGCGAAGAAGGTAACACCTTCATTAGAGGGGGCCAAATCCATCAATCTGGTAAACCAGCTACCCCGAAGAATGGACAAGATTGTTCCACATCTTCGTGCTGGGCATGCTGGTTATGTCCAGAATTTGGGTAGAATAGCTAGGAAGAGCCACATTAGAGACCAAGCTACCCGTCTTCGTACGGTGGCTCCTATGATGGCTCAATCGAGACGTCCGCGCATTGGCGTAGTAAGATCTAGAGTGGAGATATAGATGATTCCTGGCATGTCAAACTTCTTCGGGAAGAAGGGACTTGGGACGTCGATCCTTCGTGGTGCTCAGCGTCTCAATCCTATAGACCTATCCAGGGGCCAGGCTGCTCGTTCGTGGCAACACATCGTTAATCACGATTCCAGAGCTGTTGGTGGTCTCTATGATGCCGTACGTAAGACACACCGTGGTACAGGTCCTACGTGGACAGGCTTCGGTAAGATTCGTCAGGGTGTACGCGGTTACTTCGGCGGCGATAATCTGAATGATATGGCACGCAATATGGGCATGGAGGGCATTGGCGCCACACCTGCTGAAGCTCGCCGGCGAAATAAGCTGATACGTCGATCAGTTGCTGGTGCAGTAGGAGTGTATGGTGCTAGTAGCATGCTATTCGGTCAGAACAGCGGCCTCTCCAATGCCTCTGGTGCTGGACTACAGCTAGGAACTCATGGAGCATTTACTGGTCTTATCGGGTCCAGGAACCCGTTAGCTGGAGCTGCTTATGCTGGTTGGGTTGGCTTGAACATGGCACGACCTGGCAATAACGTAGGACCCTTCTAATGGTCGTCGGCAAAACAGTAAAGCGCATATTCGGTAAAGGGAGCAAGTTCGCTGCTCGTCCTGCGCGTGTCATGGACTCATTTGGCCAGGCTACTGGTCGGATTGGGATGTATCGTACAGCAGGCAACCTAGGTAAGCAGGTCCAGAGCTCCTTTATTGGTGGTGCGTTCATGCCGGCTGTCAAGGCTGGTGTCGCATTCGGTGTCTCTTCTGGTCTAGGGGAAATTGCTGACCAGACCGACAGCTCACTCATTGGTGCAGTCGCTGGGCTTGGTTCTTTCTGGGCCGGTACTATTGGTTTCCGTCAAGCTCTTAGGGCCCCCCTTCGTGGAGCTCGAGCTAAGTGGGGATACCGCAAGGATGCTTTAGGTGGTTCGGTACGTCAGCTCAGCCGTGTCTACGATAAATACATGTATGCTCCCGAGCGCATGGTGGGTAAAGCCATGAGCGGTGGCATCAAGGGGTTCGGTCGTGCCATGATCGGTACGGGGAAGGGCGAGTATGCCAGTAAAGTCCCGCTACTTCTTAGACCTGCCCACGGTGCCCTTGGTATCGGTCGTGCAGTTGCTGGCGGTACGGTCGATCGATTCCGACACGCAGCTCGAGTAATCAGCGGAGGCAATCGAGGCAATGTACTTCCTGGTATCGGTGGCAGACTCATGGGCGTACGTCATCCTTTCTGGGGTGCTATGGCGCTTGGCGGTATATATGGTGGGGCTAGAGCCATGAGTCGTTCCAAGTCAGGTCGTATCGGAGATACTCACTATGCACCCGCTCCCTCTGGCGGCATCAATCCTCGCAACTGGGGTGGTGGTATTACGATGATGAATGCACGTGGAGGTGTACAACACCGCATGGGTAGTGATACAATGTCACGTCGCATGGCACGCGGAGGTGCTTACTAATGGATCCGTATCAAGGACTCCAATTTGGAGTTGATAGACAGAATGAAACTCACGTCGCTGACGACTTGGGTATCGGTCTACCTGGTTTGGGTGTCCTTGTTGCAGCTGATCTGCTAGCAGACCGCGGTGGGTATCTGCCTTGGGTAGGTGCAGGTGATGTAGGTGCCGGCGGCGGTAAGCGTTTGATGAGGAGCGCTATGCGCAGGGCCAAGCCTCCTGGTATGACAGCGCAAACCTTTGAGAGGCTGACTGACATATTCCCTCGCGGTGGCCAGGGGTTTCAAGGACCGAAGACAACTCAGTATCTCAATATGAAGAGTGATATTGCTGGACTTAAGGGTGGTATGAAGATCAGTCCTATGGCGGGCCTATATCAGAAGAGCCATGGTAATCTTCAGAAGCTAAGAACCCGATACGGTTCATCTGCTGGTAGACGTATCTGGGGTGTTACAAAGATTGGCAAGTTCGCCCGCACTGTGAATGTAGTGTCTTTGCTTACACTAGGCATAGAGCTTGGAGGTGGTATCTACAATGCAATTAATGACTATGAGCCTAGCAAGTCTATCTTGGGTGGTATGACTCCTGAATTCGGTGGCTATGAGACTCCTTTCTCTAGGACAGCATGGACCCAGCGTCAAGCAAGCTTGCAGGCTATACATCAGTCTGGGATGCAAGCACGAGCTGCTCTAGGCAATGAAGCAGCTCTTCTCCACTAGATGCAGTTCCATCCCAATACGATGCTCTATAACGGGCATCGCGCTACACGTGCTCGAGAGCATGGTCCAGTCTGTAGAGATGATTGTATGATCATAGAGACACTGTGGCTTCCTGATCTTCGGATAGGGCGAGATACGCCAGTTACTACTGTAAGAGGTCGTATCTGGGCTGGTGATATACAGGCAGATGACTTTCTGGTTTTTACGACATACCAGATGCCGGACTTTGAAGTACCGGTTATGAGGAATCTTGATATCAAAAGAGATACACATCTGGCTTACTGCTGCCTCAAGAAGTTGGCAGAGAGTCAGGGCGCTTCTATGAAGGATATGATGGACTGTCCTTGGTACGTTGACTCATGGCGCCAGGACACATGGCTTTTGTCATCGCGTTTCTTTGAGCCGTACTATCTCCCTTTCCAAGAGCCCTGCTGGGATGCTCACTATGTTAGGGTATTAGCTGTTCGCAGTGCATACCTCGATACAGTAGAGGTTGTAGATCCTGTTGCAGAGGCTTATGGTCTCAAGATATGAGCGAGTACGCAAAGATTCAGCTAGACCTTAACTACGGTGATCTCGGGATTAAGTATTTTCCTGAGAGGGACTACCGTGCTAACGACTATAAGCCTTTTGGTGAGCCCGATCCTAGTGACCAGCATTTCTGTACTCGATGCCAACTGTACTATCAGCGGTTGAAGAAGAAGGGTATTACCACAGATTTCTGTCGTACCCACAATGGTGATGCCTCATTCCTTCCGAACTGTGTAGGCGACCAGTCTATGCTACTGAAGGATCTTACTGTCGATGATTTTGATGGTGACATAGCTGCCTTTCATGAAGCTCTCGTCGTCTCGGACCCCACAGCATGGGCTGAGGTAGAGTTTGGATGGAAGGCTCGTTGGTATCAGAGTGAGATGATGCGCTGCACGTCTCAGTTCAAGGGTACACGTGCCGGTCGGCGAGTAGGTAAGACTGAGAGTATGGCTGTCAAGGCTCTGTGGAGTGCTTGGACCAATGCACGCTTTGAGGTTCTAATCATCGCGCCATATCAACCGCAGGTTATGAAGCTCTTCGAGATGCTACGTCGTTTCATTGGT
>Ga0114923_10002599_pt1 | contig 12192 bp, 9 predicted proteins | sample SumtaG_FD_89578 | JGI IMG/M metagenome (GOLD analysis project Ga0114923, IMG submission 89578) | Deep subsurface microbial communities from Indian Ocean to uncover new lineages of life (NeLLi) - Sumatra_00157 metaG | ecosystem: Environmental > Aquatic > Marine > Oceanic > Sediment | place: near... | reverse complement strand
GAACTCGCGTTCCTTGATACGTTGACGCAGGATTTCCTCCTGCGAGACATGGGAGAAGAACGGATCGATGAGCACGTTGTACGACGAATCGCCTTGAGACCCAAACAAGACTACCGCTCTCAGCTGTTGTCGGCGATGACGTTTCCCATTCGCAAAGCCACCATCGACTTCGACACAGAAACACTGTTCCCACTAAGCATTTCGTTGGTGCCGTCTTCGGGATCCCCAGCAGCCTCGATCGTCGGCACCGATGCGACCATCCGCATAACGTACAAAGACGTGCGACTTCTGGAGGGCCCGGATTCTGTGAATCCGTTCGCTCCTCCGGCAGACGCGCACATTTTCGAGGAATCGCGCGTATCCGTCCAAGATCTTGCCGATTCGGTGCCCTTCTCGATGCCGTTGTTCGCACTTCTTGATCGCGGGTTCGAAACAGGAGAGTGGCCCGCCCTATTGACTATCGATGCCAAGAGTGAACGTGCCTACGCCACACTTCACTTATCAGCTGCGAGCGATTCATCGGAGGAAGGTACTCCGTCACCCCGGTTGACGCTCTGCGTCGGGAACTACATGTCACGTAACATGGCTCGCCGTCGCACCACCTTCTCCGAGATCGGACAGCCGCATTCTAAGGAGTCGTTACCTGTGAAGGTTCTCGATCGCAGCAAGTTGTGGGAACAACGACTTCCCGGAATCGATACACAGCATGCGCCCGTAGAAGCCTTCTTCGAGAAGGACGGCGTCTTCTGGTTCTTGAGCGCAACGAACACCGGACTTGATTCGATGGAGGCATTGACTCGCGATCTGTTCGAAGCACCGGATGAGAAAGCGCCGTAGTCGGTTTCTCCGAAGGGCTTCGGAATCCCCTTGACATCACCCCGTTTCTTTACGACTCTGTTCTCATCATGACCCTGTCAGTGACCCGGCTGATTACGAAACTTCGAGTCGAAATCGAACGGCACAATTACCTCTACTACGTGGTGAACCAGCCTGAGCTGACCGACGCCGAGTACGATGCCCTGTACAGGAAGCTCGAAGACGTCGAGGCAGAGCATCCCGAACTAATCACTCCCGATTCGCCGACACAGCGAGTCGGGTCGGACCCATCGCAGTCGTTCGTATCGATTGAGCACTCGATCGCCATGCTCAGCTTTGGCAACGCATTCGATGCGGACGGACTTCGTGACTTCGATCGGCGGGTTCACTCACAGCTCGGCGCGGATCAGGTCACGTATGTCGCCGAGCCCAAGCTGGACGGACTGGCCGTCGAACTCGTCTATCGGGATGGACGTCTCGTGAACGGATCGACTCGGGGAGACGGACGAATCGGCGAGGATGTAACCGCCAATCTGCGCACCATTCGCAGTATTCCCCTTCGCCTCCGCGAATCCGAGGGTTCTGCTCCCTCCCTGCTGGAAGTTCGGGGAGAAGTGTTCATCGAAAAGCAGGCGTTCGCGGCGCTGAATCGACAACGGGAAGCCGATGAGCTGCAAACGTTCGCCAATCCGCGCAACCTGGCCGCTGGCACATTGCGCCAGCTTGACGCACGAGTAACGGCCGCCCGCCCGTTGAGCATCTACTGCTATGATGTCGGACTCGTCGAAGGGATCACCATTGAATCCCAACAACAGCTACTGGATATCCTGCCGAAACTCGGGCTCCGAGTGAATCCGCGATATCGCTCGTGCCCCGGGATCGAAGAAGTCATTGACTTCTATCAGGAGATTCTGGACAGCCGTCAGGAATTGCCCTACGAAGCCGATGGCATCGTCGTCAAGGTTGATTCGTTCGCCGCCAGGGAGACACTGGGAACGGTAAGCCGCAGCCCGCGTTGGGCCATCGCCGGCAAATTCCCTGCATCGCAAGGGATCACGATATTGAAGGACATCATCGTCTCCGTTGGCAGGACGGGAGCCTTGACGCCGGTGGCCGTATTGGAGCCCGTTCGTATTCACGGAGTCGAAATCTCCAGCGCCACCTTGCACAACGAAGACGAGATCTTGCGCAAGGACATCCGGATCGGGGATACCGTGGTCGTCGAACGCGCGGGAGACGTCATCCCCAAGATCGCACGCTCCATGCCCGAGCTTCGAACCGGGAGCGAACAAGCCTTTGTCATGCCAAGGGCTTGTCCGGTCTGTGGTTCGGATGTCGTTCGCGTGGAAAGCGAAGCCGCTCACCGCTGTCTCAACACGACTTGTCCGGCCCGGTTCAAACAATCCGTTCTGCACTTCATTTCCAAAGGCGGATTGGATGTCGAAGGCATGGGGCCGCAACTGATCGCCCAGCTGGTTGATGGTGGCATCGTAAGCTCGTTGGCCGACTTGTTAAGGCTCGATCGCGACACGCTGATCGGTCTGGAGCGACTTGGTCCCCAATCCGCCGACAACTTGTTAGCGGCGCTCGATGCCGCCAAGACAGTCAGCCTGGACCGATTCTTGTTTGCGCTGGGAATTCCCGGCGTCGGCGTGCACCTCGCCGAGGTATTGGCTCGCCACTTCAACGACCTCGATTCATTGGCACAAGCCGGTGAAGAGGAGCTGGCCTCCATTCACGAAATCGGTCCGCTCTCGGCTCACGCCATCGTCGCATTCTTCGCGAACGAGCAAAGCCGGAAGACGATTCGTGACCTGCTGGATGCAGGATTGACTCTCGAAGCACCGTCAGCACGATCAGAGAGAGGAGCACTGGCATGCCAGCGATTCGTGTTTACCGGAACCCTTTCCTCGATGACTCGCTCTGAAGCCGGGGAACGAGTGAAGTCGCTGGGCGGGATCGTAGCATCGTCCGTCAGCAAGACCACCGACTTCGTCATTCAAGGGGAGAATCCGGGTTCCAAGGCGGACAAGGCGCGGGAAGCCGGCGTTCGCCTTCTTACCGAGGACGAATTCCTCCAGCTTCTCGAATCCCATGAATAGCGTCCGACTGCTCGATCTATCGTTCGAGGATCTCATCGCTTCCCTTGCGGAAGTCAATGAGCCGCCGTTTCGAGCCACGCAGATCTGGCGTGCCGCTTTCAAGGATCTCGCGTCCTCCTATGCCGACATGACAACACTGCCGAAATCGCTGAGGCAGCGGTTGGCATCGGTCATCCCTTGGCCTCGTATCGATATATTGAAGACGCTGGCAAGCAGCGATCGACAAACAACCAAGCTCCTGCTTCAACTGGAAGATGGCGAGACCATCGAGTTGGTGGTCATGCGTTATGCCAAACGGAACACGGCTTGCATTTCGACACAAATCGGATGTGCAATGGGCTGCCAGTTTTGCGCCACCGGGCAATCCGGCTTTCGCCGCAACCTGACCACCGCAGAGATTATCTCCCAGGTCCTCACAGCAGCTCGCCTGCTGCAAAGCGACTCCGAGCGGCTGTCCAACATCGTATTCATGGGCATGGGGGAGCCGCTCGCCAACTACGAGGCCACCCTGCGATCGATTCGCACCCTCAACGATCCGCGAGGATTCTCGTTGGGAGCGCGATCGTTCACGATCTCTACCGTCGGCATTGTCCGTGGCATCGAACGCCTCTCTCAAGAGAAGCTGCAAGTCAATCTTGCGGTGTCTCTCCATTCAGCCGACGAGGCCTTGCGCAACCGATTGGTTCCCGCCAATCGGCGTTATCCTGTGGTCGATGTGATTCGTGCCTGCAAAGGCTATGTGGAGAAGACGCATCGCCGCGTCACGTTCGAAGTCGCACTGATTGATGGAGTCAACGATTCGGACAGTCAGGCCCGTCAGATTGCAGCCAGCCTGCGCGGCGTGCTGTGCCATGTCAACATCATTTCCTTCAATCCCATCGTCAACTCAACCTGGTGCGCCAGCTCCAGTCACCGCGTCCAATCGTTCGCACACATCATCGAATCGGCCGGACTCCCCGTGACCATTCGCCAAAGCCGAGGCATCGACATCCAGGCTGGCTGTGGTCAATTGAGAGCACAGGAGAACCTGTAGCGGAAGCCCTTTCCACTCATCTGCACACACTCTAGTTCCAAGCATTTTACCGCAGAGGACGCAGAGACATAACACTGCGATTTCTATGGTTTTCTCTGTGGCCTCTGCGAACTCTCTGAGTTCGGCGAGTTCGGCGGTGAAAGCTGCTGCATTACCGGTGAAGGCTTCTGTTTCACAAGGAGCAGACGTTTGCGCAACAGCCTTAGGAGCAGGGGTGGTTGTGAGAACTAGCTGGTGAGTAAACCTCGATAGAATTCCAGGGCATGCTCTCCCCACCGTGTGGCGCAGCTGGACATGCCCTCCTTGACCAGTTGCCGCGCTCGCTCGCGAGAGACTTTCATGATGCGCCCCACTTCCGCCAGGTTGTAGGGACAGCCGTCTTCGATTCCGAAGTGCAGACGAATGGCAAACGCTTGCCTGGCGGGGATCGTTTCCAGAATGGATTCCAGCTCGTCGCGAAACAACAAGCGCAGGGCTTCTTGCTCCGGAGAAAGCCCGGTTTCGTCGATGATCCGTTCTTCCAGCGTTTCGTCGGATTCCAAACCAACGGCCCGATCCAGTGAAACCAGTTCATTAACTTGGGCTTCAATCTGGCGGAGTCGATCCACCGACATGCCGACAGCTCGCGCGATGTCTTTCTCTTCGACCAGTCCCTCTTCAGCCAACGAACGCATCTGCGACATGCGCCGCACGGCTCGGAACAAGTAATCCGGGATACGGATCATTCGGGATGAGGTATTGATCGCCAACAAGATGGCGCGGCGAATCCACCACGCAGCATACGTACTGAGGCGGAACCCACGCTCGGGATCGAATCGATCGACCGCTTGGATCAGCCCCAGATTGCCTTCTTGAATGAGGTCCATCAGCGGCAAGCCAACGTCAGTGTACTCCTGAGCGATCTTGGCCACCAGCCGCAAATTACTCACGATCAGCCGCTCTCGCGCACGGTTCTCGCCGTTGTGCATGCCACGAGCCAGCGACTGTTCTTCATCAGCGCTCAGCAAAGGGAAGCGTCCGATGTCTCGGAAGTAGATATCCAAGATCGAGGACGTCGGAGCGTTCGTCATTTTGGTCTCTTCGGGAATCGTTTTCATTCATGCACCAACGCAATTTTACGCAAGCCCAGGACTCAATTCCATAGATTTCGGAACGTCGCCGGAGCAGACTTCAAGCACATCGAGATCGGTAACGAGTGCCGGCACTCGCAGTCGCCCGGACAAGCTTGGATTCGTTCGGTCACCATCTCCCGAAACCAGTTCCTTGATGTACAACCCACCATCGCCATGAAAATCGATCACTGCATGCGTCTCATCAATGAGCCGTCCCGAGGTCTCGTGCAGGATTCGGCGTCTGATTCGATCCGCCCGCCGGTGCGATACGCGATGCGGCGTTCGCTGGGCGATTTCCCCCGGCAAGGAGCCGAGTGCCCGATGGAGCCGATGCGAATCGACGGATTCAGCGAATTCCACCGAGGCGCGATATTTCTTGGTGGCGCGCAGTTCCTTGACCCATTTCACAGCACGGCGATGCACGAATCGTAGCGGCGATACTTCCACTCGGCCGGCGGCGCGATCGTTCACGAGCACGTGTGTGTCAGACAGATCGACGGAACGGCGCTTGGGTGTCAGTAACTCCAATACGAACGGACGTCCGTTCCCCAGCATACGTGCATCGATGTCTTCTCGCCCCGCTCCGTGCAAACAAGCGGATTCTGCGCACGCCAGTTCGATCAACGGTCCGGCCATGATCTCTTCCACCGAATCCGGATACTGCTTCCCGGAAAACGCGCACGCTTCGCATCCTCGCCCACGGCATTGTCGGCACGGCCACTTCGTCTGTGGAATGCCCCGCTCCAGCTTGCAATAGCGCCCGTAAACATAGAGCGACAAGACATGTCGCGTTATCTCGTTCGTGTTGAGATCGATCACAAACGAAACTTGAGGTGCTTTGAAATCGACCGTGGCAGCATGCTGCAGCAACTTCTCGAACGCGATGCCCATCATGCGGTTGAGTGAGTGCTTCAGGGATTCCCGATGCTCGGATGGAAACCGCTCCACATAGAACGCTTCCATCTGTTCCAATCGTGGCGTCAGCTTGACCCCAAACAGGTACGTTGCAAACTCAACGTCGACGACCCATTCCAACGCACGATGAACCCATTCCTCAATGCGAGCGAATAGATCGCCGCAGATCCAGCACGTTCCCGGTTTCCCCTCGATGCCGTCCGTCGCAAGCCATTCTCTGATTCGCTCACCTCGGGATGCATTGGACAAGCCCGTCCCGAGTCTGGAAGCGATTCGCCCCAAGCACTCGTCGCAAATGGGGCCTGCGCGCAAGATCTCTGCGCCAAGCTGCGTCACTACATGCGGATCGAACGTCTTCATCTGTGGCTCCTAGGTATAGCTTCCGTACAAGATCATTCCGTAATCTTCACGTACGAATCCTGCCTCCGTCAATTCCGCTTCGATCGCCGAGTTCATGATCGGAGATCCATCCCACGTTATCGCACGAATCCAACCCAGGCGCTCTCGCTCCTCAACCAACCGGCCCGACAATCGGCATGATTCCGTTCATGAAAGAGTCCCAGCACGTTGTGCGTCATGATCTCATTCTCCCAAATCCGCTCCGGCGTTCAACCGATTCGAACAACTAAGTTCCCCTACATCCTAGCGCGACTTACGGTAATTAAGTAGTATGTGCATATATTGAGAACCGAAAGGGCAAACTACTCGAAAAGGTAGGGCGCAAAGTTACGGGCGTACAGGGATTCCTATGATCGCCGGACTGCCGAAGGATTCAATAGAGTTCTAAGGATCTCTTCCTCTGCTTCCTTGCAGCGTGCTCCCTAACTTGTAGGGTTGCGCTCACTCCGAGATGAGGGAGTCAAGCATTTGCCCAGCCGGACCTCCTTCGCAGCGCCGTGAGCAGGGGAAGCAATTCCCCTGCTCCCTCTTGTGGGTGTCCTCTGTCTCAAGCTGTGAAGGCAACCGACGTATCCGGAACATCCAATTGTTGTTGCGCCCTCGTTCGATTGCCTGTAGCATCGTGCATCTTTCAGGAACCGAGATGATTGCTGCATGAAAGACGCGGCATTGGGACCGTTTGTCATTTCGATTCTCGCGTTCGTTCTTACGTACGTGGGAATTTTCTTAGAGCGCGTACATCGTGCCATATTGGCCATTTCCGGTGCAGTCATGATGATTGCCTTCGGAACCTGGTTTTCGTTCTATGACGCCCACGAAGCCCTCCTCTCGGTCGATTTCGACACCATCATGCTGCTGTTCGGCATGATGCTGGTGGTAGGCCTGTTCAAGAAGACGGGTTTCTTCCAATACTTGGCCATTCGCGCAGCCAAGCTTGCCAAAGGCCGTCCTTGGTTACTGCTCGTCTATATCGGCTTGGTAACATCAGTAGTTTCCATGGTGCTCGACAACGTCACCACCATCATCATCATCGTACCGATCACGCTTTCCTTGGCCGATATCCTCGGTATCTCGCCGTTTCCGTTTCTTATGTCCGAGGTCTTGCTGTCCAACATCGGTGGTGTGGCTACGTTGATTGGTGATCCGCCCAACATCCTCATCGGGTCGGCAGCCGGTTTCGGGTTCGTGGATTTCTTGACGCACTTGGCTCCGATTGTCCTGCTGGCGTGGCTTCTTGCTCAAGGCTTGTTGTTGCTCATGTTCCGACGCGAACTGTCGAAAACACCTTCCAATGTTAAGCAATTGATGGAGATGGATGAGCGCCGCGCCATCGTCGATCCGCTCACGACCCGGCGCATGCTGGTGACCCTTGGAGTGACGATCTTGTTGTTCTTCATTCACGAACTGATCGGATTGAAGCCCGGTCTGGTCGCGCTGATTGGAGCCTGCATCGGCTTACTTTGGGTCAAGCCTGACTTCGATCAGATTCTTCAAGACATCCATTGGGACGTCTTGCTGTTCTTCATCTCACTCTTCGTCATCGTCGGCGGCCTGGAAGCGTCCGGCGTCATCGGAGCTTTAGGGGGCGGCATCGCCGCGCTCTCACAAACCAGCATCACCCTTGCTGCGGTTGTTGTTCTCTGGGTGGGGGCATTGGCTTCCGGCATTATCAGCAACGTACCGTTCACCATCGCCATGTTGCCTATCTTGAAGAGCTTGGCAACGCAAGGGATTGACGTCGCCCCGTTGTGGTGGGCATTGGCGATCGGCGTCGGATTCGGAGCCAACCTCACGCCACTGGGGTCGGCCGCCAATGTGATGGTCGTCAGCTTGTCCGATTCCCTTGGCGATAAGTTGACATTCCGTCGCTGGGCCACCAGCGGAACGTGGATTGCTCTGGCCACTTGTGGCTTAGGAACGTTAGCTTTGCTGTTCGCCATCCGGGCGGGCCTGTTCTAGTCAGTCCTATACAGAGACGATGTCGAATCCATTCTTACGAGGTTGTTGATACCGCGCAATTCGGACTTCCGCCAGTCGATGCCATGTGCATCCATGGAGCGCTTCTGAGTTTGGAAGCCGGCGCCGCTTAGTCGGAGGAGTTACGAATTGGGGGCTTGCCTGCGAAGATGAACTTCCACGATGTCGCCGTCTTCTAGCACGTGCTCGCTGGGCACTTGCTGGCCGTCGAATCGTCCCGACCCCCAGATGCGGACATACTTGAGTCGATCGGCAAATTCGCGATGTACCGCACGTACGGCATCGATGGCCTGGCTCCCGATTGGGAGCGTGTAGGGCTCGGTCATGTCCGGCTTGTGTCCGGGGAGCTTGGTGTAAATCCGAACGACGTCCAACGCTTCGAACACGGCCGCTCTCAAAGCGTCGAGACCATCCCCCTCGTTCCCGGAGACGGACAGAACCGGAAGAGGCAATTGATCCGTTGCCTCCTGAATCGAACTCGCGTCTGCAAGGTCGGATTTCGTCAGCACGATTCGCGCTGAGACGTCTTTTACTCGATCCTCGACAGCTGTAGGCCGATCTTTGACCGGATGGATGTTCTTCTCCTCCAACTGCTCAACGAGTTCATCGAACTCGTCCTTCAGCAACTCACCGTCCGAAGCATCCAACACCAACAAAGCCAGATCGCAAGATCGGATGAGACTGTAGACCCAAGACTCCGTGTAATCGGGAGCCAGTGGCGGCAGATCGATCAGCTGAATAGCGACGTCCTCGAACGCCATCATGCCCGGCACAGGGATCAGCGTGGAAAAGGGATACGTCGCCACCTCCGGCTTGGCATTGGTCAGAACCGACAGCAGAGTCGATTTACCGACATTGGGAGAGCCCACCAGCACGACCTGGCCGGCACCGTCTTTGGGGATGTGTTCGTACGAGTGCGACTTGCCTTTCTTGGAACCGCCTGCAGCGCCTCGCGCCTTGGCAATACGCTTCTTGATATCGGCCTGCATGTGGTCGGTTCCCTTGTGTTTGGGAATCGTGACCAACATTTCTTCCAACGCCGCCAGCTTCTCTTCCGGCGACTTGGCCTGGCGCAGCTTTTGGCGCGCCTTGATGAAATCAGCTGTTAGATTGGCTGGCATGAGTGAACTCCCTACAGCGTAGGGTACAAAGAGATCCCAGGGCTTGCAACGAACGTCTAGTCGTTGTGCGGAATCTTGATGGTACTTCCTCCCACGAATTCCCGAACGACGGCGTCACCAGGTATCAATGAGGCATCGCCGACCTGCTTTTCTGTCAGCCCCACGACTGAATCCATCAATCGCTGTACTCGTCGCTGGCGAATGCGTGCATCGAGATACGAAGGGTAGAGCGTCAGATCCGCCTCTTTCGGCCAAATCCCCTCGTCACCGGTGAAGAACGGTTGGAGAATCGGAAGGTCGAACGGCATGCCGCCGTTCACCACACAATCAGCCATTCCTTTGAGCGGGATGATGGAGAACAGCTCCCCCGCTCGCACGTAATGCCAATGAAGCAGCGTAGCCAGCGGCGGGTGATTGCGGTGCCTGCTATCGCGAAGTGTTCTTCGCAATAGCCGAATATCCTCAAAACGCGTCAAGCGACGATCCGAGTGATCCCCTTGATACAGAGGAATCAGCGGATGTGGCTCGAACAGTGGATTCATCGCCTCGATGTAAAGTCGGAAGATGTGAGACGGATCGATGCCTTCGGAAATCGGAGGGTAGAAGCCGTGCAGACAATCGAGCACCAGAATCTGATCCGGCTCTCTGCGTACAGGCACCGTTCCCGTACGATGGCCTTCCTTGAAGCTGTACACCGGCTTATCGATGGTTTCCCCAGCCAACAGAGCAAGCAGGTGCTCGTTGAGAAGCTGAATATCGAGCGCCTCCGGCGTTTCATAGTTACGGTCATCGATCCAGTCGGAGGGATGCTCGATCAACGACCAGAAATAGTCATCCAGATTGAGCATCAGGAAACGAAGACCGTGCTTTCGAAGACGTTCGGTCACCTTCACCGTCGTCGTGGTCTTGCCGGACGATGAAGGCCCGGAAACCCAAATCATTCGGATATCGTCACCAGACTCAATCCGATCGAGCAGCCGAGCGGCAACGTCATCCAAGGTCGATTCATAGCGATCAAGCGCCTCAGCGATGAGTCCCTTCAGGTTGCCGGTCTGGACGATGTCGTTGAGACCTTCCACCGTGTCGCATCCTCGCTGCCGATTCCATTCCAGCAGATGATCCATCGTTTCCTTGGGATAGCCGTTTCGGACGAATTGCCTCTCGGTAATCGCACCTTCTCGGACCCAGTGATGCCCCCAGCGGAAACAAGTATAGGCATCGGCCACCGTCGTGAATCCATTGCTTCGTAGCACATGAAGCACGGTATCCTGGATCACTTCAACCGTTGGAGGGAAATTAGTTACCAGATGCTTCTCGTTCGCATTCAGGCACAGCACGACAAGATCTGCGAGGAATTCGGCGATACCTTGGTCCGTACCACCGGCAGCAAAGATCTTTTCGTTGATCTCAGGCAGATAATCGGGAGCGAACCCGCCCGCCGAATCCGCCCCGCGCTTAATGGCGCGCAAGATCTTGGCGGGGTCAAACGTGACCAGTGCATGATTTCGCTTCCGTATCTTTCCTATTCGATTCAATACCGGCATGATCCAGCATTATGGCACGCGCATCATTAGCGCAGCAAGCGCGACTGTCCCCGTCTCCGTACCCACTCTAATTCGTATCATGCCTCCGGATACGGAAACACAGACTTAGAGTTGCCGGATTCACATTGTGTGGGCAACTCACAAGCAATTCGTCGCCAAACGCGACGAATTCCTGAATGAGTAATGCTCAATTCATCAGAGGGCTGAGGAATCGCGTCAGTCAGCAAGAGGACTGGACATGTACCGCGACAAGAGCTACCGTTGTTCCATGCGCATATACACTTTTCATATAACCGCTCTTGTGTTTTTTGTCATCCTCTCCTCTTGCTTCACGGCTCTAGCGAATCGTCCTCCTGTTGCACGAATTTCTGTTACGGTAGATCGCGAGTCTTCGCCCCACGTGTACACCTTCGACGCGACCAACTCATCGGACAGTGACGGCTCAATCAAGAAGTATGCGTGGGATTTTGGCGACGGAAGCGGTTCGCAAAGCTCTATGGCGACTCATTCCTATTCAGCACGAGGGGCATACAACGTCAGCCTTGTCGTCATTGACAATGCTGGTGAGTCCAAAATAGCTACGAGACCTGTCTACGTCTCCGATGCTTCCGTTGCACCCGCGACTACGTCCACACAACGACGCCCGGCCAACGCAGGAAGCGATGGAGGTCTCTCTGCCGAGACACTCAAAGTCCTGGCTGCCGTCGCAGCATTCGCTTTGATAGTCTTCGCTCTCTTCCGATTCGGAAAGAAACAGACCGTGACCGAAGACTGGCGTGAGTTTGAGTTCGAGGTCGCTGGGCGCTTTCGCAAGGACAGATGGAGTGTGGATGTCACGCCCGGACAAAAAGACGGAGGGTACGACATCGAGCTCTGGAAGGATGGGCGAATGGCCATTGCAGAGTGCAAACGGTGGGGGGCCGGCTCCAATGTAGGTGTTCCCAGTGTCAGGGCGTTGTACGGTGTCATGAAATCGGAGCATGCTTCAAAGGCATTCTTCATCACGACCAGTGATTTCACATGTGCCGCTAGAGACTTCGCAAGTGACAAGAAAGACCTGGTGCTTGTTGACGGAGGGCGTCTTGATCGCTGGATGTCAGCGCGTCGAATGCTTGAAGATGTATAGCGAATCCGTTGGTCCGAGGTCACGGGCCGGGGGCAGGCCTTTGTTCT
>Ga0114923_10002598_pt1 | contig 12194 bp, 1 predicted proteins | sample SumtaG_FD_89578 | JGI IMG/M metagenome (GOLD analysis project Ga0114923, IMG submission 89578) | Deep subsurface microbial communities from Indian Ocean to uncover new lineages of life (NeLLi) - Sumatra_00157 metaG | ecosystem: Environmental > Aquatic > Marine > Oceanic > Sediment | place: near... | reverse complement strand
TTTGTGATCTGCCCGGCAGATATCCAGATGGCATCCCATTCAATGTAACTCTGGGTGGTGGTTTCGCTGAAGTCGGCTTGCACTCCCAGGGGGTTGCAAAACAAATTAAACCTGCGGCGCCTGTCATTAAATGGATCCAATAATATTGCAACATAGTCATCCTTATATAACGTATCCCGGTCTGAGAGCTGGGCACGGATGGCAGAGGGATTTGGATCATGGCAGATAAATCCGACGTTCAGATGGGTTTTGGTGGTATAAATGAACACTTCAGTACGGGCCGGGGCGTCTATGTTTTCACCGGGACTGACTTCATACTTCAGTTCCAATTTCAGGGCATCTTTCCAGGACTCTTCATCAAGCACCCCATCCACTCGAATTTTGCTGTTCAGCATAGGGACACGATGGGGAGTTTTTTTTGAATTTTCAGAATTGCCCGTGCTTTGAGGGGGCAACGCAGCGGTTGTTAATCCGCGAATCAGCATTAATAGGCTAAATATGACGAGAGCAATATGAAAGCCTCTATTTCTTTGTGTTTTTGTTATCATCTTCATTCTCCTCAATTTTAAAATCTTCTTTATTTATGTTTAGCGGCATTATCCCATGCCCGGGAAATAACCTCTTTAAATAGACCGGCAAACCCGGCGATCTGCTCTTTATTCCTGAATATCGAATGATGATCCCCATTTATTTCATGATAGATTACCGGGTTGTTCGGGTTGTGGCAGTGGTCTTTCCAGGATTCGACTCTTCCCGGGTTTTGATCAGCCCGAAAATAATGGAGCGGCGTATGAAGTTTCCCAATAGGAATATATTGAGCACTGGCATAGGTATGGATACGGTTTAAATTGAGATACTGAATTAATTCTTCGCCGGTGAGTTTGTCATAACCAGGTAATGCCAGCGCGTTTTCGATGAGTAATTGTCTCAGTTCTTCCACCAGGGCGGAGTCGCCGGTTAAGACTTCCACGGCCCTGAACCAGAGCTGCTCGATATCGGTTATTTTTTCCAGTTCCGCCTGGTTCCCGGTGGCTGTAAAGAACTTTCTTAAAAAATCCTTTTCGGTCTCCAGTGTAAATTGCGGCAGGCTGTTATTTATTTTGTAATCGGGACCGGAGCAATCGAAGAAAGCCAGGAACGATAACGTTTCACCCATTTTCTCCAATTGCAGCGCCATTTCCAGGCCCAAATGCCCGCCTCAGGACCAGGTGGCGAGTTTATAGGGTCCATGAGGTTGTACGCTTTTCATCTGTTGGAGGTATTTTGCCGATATCTCTTCTATGGTGACATTATGAGGGGCGTAATTTTTTAATTTTTCAGCTTCCACCCCCCAGCAATTGAACCGGGTGCCCAGTTGTTTGCAGAATTCCATGTATGCGCCTACATCGCCTAATACTTCATGTACGAAAAAGACATTTGTAACGGACCGGGGAGAGCCGTTCAGCATAACAAAGTTTGTAGGGACTGTTGTGGAAGTACCGGGCAGTTCCACGGAGGTTAAATAGCGTACCAGGGCTTCGATGGTGGGGTGGGTAAACAAGGTCGCCACAGGTATTTCCTTGTTCAGCTTTTCCCTCAATTTATTGGACACGGCAACGAAATCCAATGAATTTCCACCCAGGTCGAAGAAATTATCCCGGATGCCGATCTTTTCCCTACCCAGGACTTCCTTCCAGGTTTCTGCTATAATTCGCTGGATATTGGTTTCGGGCGGTTTATATGTGCCGCCGGAATAGGAATCGGCCTCCAACGGCTGCGGCAGCGCTTTACGGTCTACTTTTCCGTTGGGATTAAGGGGTATCTTCTCTATTTTCATAAAATAGGTAGGGATCATATAATCCGGCAACTTTCCTCCCAGGTATTCTTTCAATTCATGCAGCGAAGGTATGTCCTTTCCAGGGGTTGGCGCGGCTGTCACATATGCGCAAAGATATTGCCGGCCATTGTCATTCCTGTCGATTACTACCGCTTCTTTTATACGGGGGTGTGCCATTAGACGGTTCTCGATTTCCTCCAATTCGATCCTGAAGCCGCGGATTTTTACCTGGTGATCGATGCGGCCTAAAAATTCGATATTGCCGTCCGGCAGCCGGCGGCACAGGTCACCGGTTTTGTAAAGAGGTGAAAGGTGAAAGGTGAAAGGTGAAAGGCAAAACTTTTCCGCGGTTAACTCCGGACGGTTCAAATACCCACTGGCTAAACCTTCTCCCGCGATACACAATTCACCGGCAATACCAACCGGCTGTAAATGATCATTTTTATCAAGTATGTATAGTTTTATATTCCGCAAAGGCTTCCCGATGGGGATGCTCCCCTTACCATTCCAATCCTGTAACGAGTACCGGCAGGCATAAATGGTCCCTTCCGTGGGACCATATATATTTTCCAATATAATTTTTGTATCTAACGTTCTAAATTGCTTCACCAATTCCGGTAAGAGGGCTTCGCCGGCTGAAAAGATATACCTTAAAGGAGATATTTGATCGATATTTCGATGGTTTAGTATTTCAACAAAGAGATTCAACATGGAAGGGACAAAATTGATATGGGTGATATACTCCCTGGCGATGGTTTCCAATATCCGCCGCGGGTCTTTTTCCCCACCTTGCTCCAGGATCACCAACTGGCCGCCACCCGGAAACCACCCGAATAGTTCCGCCACGGATACATCGAAGATATATGGGGTTTTCAACAGATACGTGTCCGCTTCCATCAAGGGATATTGGGTTTGCAGAGAGGATAATATATTTACCACGGAGTGGTGTTTGATCATTACTCCTTTGGGTTTTCCCGTGGAACCTGAGGTGTAGATGATATAGGCGAGGTTACCGGAATGATGAATGATGAATGATGAATGATGAGGAGAAGGCATGGGTGAATGCATTGACAATTGACAATCCAGGTCTGCGGAACAGGCAAGCCTGTTCCCTACACCGGTCACCAAAACCTTTGCTCCGCTGTCTTTTAACATATAATCGATGTGCTCCTGTGGGTAATCCGGGTCGATGGGCAAATAGGCACCACCGGCTTTTAATATTGCCAATATCCCGATGACCATCTCTATCGACCGCTCCACCATGATACCTACGATGGTATCGGGCTGAACACCTTTTGCCTTTAAAAAATGAGCCCATTGATTTGACCTTCTATTTAATTCCCAATAGGTTAAATGATGTTTTGAATTTTGGTCATTTGAATTTTGAATTTGTTTCGAATTTCGGATTTCGAATTTCGGATTTGGCCCGACTACAGCTATGCTGCCCGGGGTCTTTTCCACCTGTTCTTCGAATAATTCATGAATGGTTTTATCCACGGGATATTCCACGGCCGTATCGTTGAACTCAACCAATAACCGGTTCTTCTCTTCCGGTGTCAGAAGTGTTAATTCTGCAATCTCCAATTCTTCATTTTCCATAACCTGGTTTAATACCAGCCGGAAGTGACGGGCCATCCCTTTGACATCATCGTCGTCAACTACGTTGGCATTGTATTGAAAGGTTATTTTTAAGCGATCGGTTCCCGCCAATAAGATGTTAAAATCATAATTGGTTTGCTCGAATACATCGACATCGGTTAATTGTAATGATAATGATGATGTTTTATTTCTTTCGCTTCCATATCCTTCTATTTGTTCTGCGATGGGATAATTCTCGAATACAAAAATATGATCCATCAGGTTTTGCTTTAATGGACTGCGGGATTGAATGTCGGCCAGTGGATGGTAATGATATGGCTCACCGGCGATTGCTTCCGCCTGGACTTTTTGCAGCAGTTGATGAAATTTCATTTTCTCATGGAAGTGGATTCGAACCGGGATGGTATTGATAAATAAGCCCACCATGGATTCTACCCCTGCCAATTCAAATGGTCGCCCGGATACCACTGAACCGAATACGACGTCTTCTTTCCCGTTATATTTCCCTAAAAGAATGCCCCAAACGGTTTGATTGACGATGTTTAAGGTCACATGATGCCGGGCGGCCAGTTGATTCAGCATCTTTGTCTTATCCCCGTTCAATTGAAATGAAACTTTTTTATTGCTGTATCCTGGATGATTCTCTTTTTTCTCTATCTTTTTATTTGGAATTCCTGTTTGTTCTTCAAAGCAATCGAGGTAGTTTTCCCAATATCGGCCCGATTCCTCTTTATCCTGTTTTTCCAGCCACTGGATATAGGTTCGATAGGGTTTTATTGGGGGCAACCGATAGGGCCGGTTGTCCACATAACCACTATATATCTCAAAAAATTCACTATTTAATATCCCGATACACCATCCATCCATCAATATATGATGAAAGCTCCAGGTAAATTCATAAAGCCACCGGTCCAAACGGAGTATGGATGCGCGCACCAATATATCTTTACTTAAATCGAAGGAACGCTTTTTATCTTTTGCTTTAAATTCCCGGACAAAGTTCTCTTTTTCCTCGCTGGCGATGATGTGACTGATATCCCGGTAATAAAAATCCACCGGTCTATTTTTTAAAACCACCTGTACGGGACGCTTTGTGTCCTTATGAACGAATGTGGTGCGTAATATGCCGTGACGTTTAACCAGTTGATTCAAGCTTTTTTCCACCAATCCGATGTACAATTCCCCTTGCAAACGGAAAGAGGTTTGCTCGAAGTATGAATTGGAGGATTCATCAATCAATGCATGAAATAACATGCCTTCTTGCATGGGCGATAACGTATAAATATCCTCGATGCCCGGGTAAACGTCCATCAACTGTCGAAGGCGTTCTATGGACAACCCCTTGTAAGTAAAATCGCTGGGGGTAGGCTCGATATTTTCTTTTGCAGAGCAAAAAGCGATTATATGCTTGAGTTTGGACTGGAAATTACCGGCCAGTGCGGCGATCGTTCGCGGTTTGAAATGAGTTTCATTGTAGGATATAGTCATGGATAACCGGTTGCCGGCAGTCATCCCGTTAATCTCCAGTTCATATTCCCGTCGATTTCTTAAACTCTGCGTATTGCCCGTAGACTCTTTAGCTATTTTAAAAGAGGATATTTGTCTGACATCGGCATCAAACTGTCCCAGGTAATTGAAAATAATCTGGGGTTTTAAGCGGAAATCCATCTCTTTTTTATACGCTTCCCCGGTCAGATATTTCAATATCCCACAGCCGATTCCTTTATTGGGAATATTTCGTAAGGTTTCCTTGATCTCTTTGATCTGGCGACCGGGATCATCTGCATATGAAACATCCATCAACACAGGATATTCAGTAGTAAACCAGCCCACTGTGCGGTTAATATCCAAATCCTCGAAAATCTTTTCCCTGCCGTGACCTTCCAGCGCGATCAATACCCGGTGTACGGGCTGACTCTTAGCCCGGTCAAGTCCAAAGGTTTTTTTTATTGCCATTGCCAATGCCGTCAATAATATATCATTGATCTCCGTTGTATAACTTCGGTTCACTTTGTTTAACAGCAGCGCGGTTTCGGCTTCTTCCAGGGAAAAGGATACGCTCCGGGTATCTTTTACCTCATTTTCTTCTACCTGGAAATCTTTTTTTATAGGGGGTAGTATTTCCGATTCCAACCGGATCCAATAGGGTTTCTCCTTCAAGAAATTTTTGTGATGGGCATATTCCTGTAATTTTTCCGACCACAGCTTAAAGGCGTCTGTTTTTGGGGGCAAGACCGGTTCCTCACCCCGTTGATATCGACCGTATAAAGTCTCTATATCTTCAAATAGTATTCGCCAGGAAACGCCGTCGATGACCAGGTGATGGATAACGATTAATAAACGGTCGCCATCGTCCAGGTGGAACAGGCCCAGTTTCATCAGCGGGCCTTTTTCCAGGTCGATACCGCTTTGAATCCTGTTTATTTTCCTATCCAGTTCGTCTAAACTATTTTCCCGGTCTCTTAAATCATATTCCAGCAGGGAAAGGGGAAAATCCGGGCCATGGTTGATCTGCCGGACTTCGCCGGATTCGCTGTTTATTTTATAGGTCATACGCAGGGCGTCATGATGTTCTTGAATTTTGCCAAATACTTTCTCTATTGTCTCTTTATCGAATCCTGTCGAAGAATAAAACATAACGGCCTGGTTATAATGGTGGGGGTCGATAGGGGGGGCGTTAAAAAATGCGGCCTGGATCGGGGTTAGTGGAATTGGACCTGTGACTGGGGATTGGTCCGGGAGCCGCTGCAATTTTTTTACATGGGGGGCCAGTTCGGATATTACCGGGTATTGAAAAATATCCTTTATTTCAAGCTTATACCCTGCACGATTCATTCGTGACATGATCTGGATGGATTTGATGGAGTCCCCGCCGATATAAAAGAAATTATCATTTATTCCGATATGATCTATCCCCAGCACGGCTTTCCATATTTCCACCAATTTTTTCTCGATTTCATTTCGTGGGGTGGTATATTCTTCAGTCGATTTCAGTTGAGGTGCAGGAAGCGCCTTTACATCCAGTTTACCGTTGGGGGTCAGGGGTAATTGTTCCAGTACCTGGAAATAAGATGGGATCATATAGGTGGGCAGCCGCAGCGATAAATAGTCCTTTAACCCTTCAGGTTTAAGTGCAAGCTGTCCATGTGAATGGGGTACCAGGTAAGCACACAGGTAATCGGTGCCATTTTCATCCTGCCTGACCTGGACAACTGCTTCTTTGATATGGTCATGTTTCATCAATTGGTTTTCGATCTCGCCGGTTTCGACACGAATCCCCCGGATTTTGACCTGGTTATCCACCCTTCCTATAAACTCCAGGTTTCCGTCGGCCAGCCACCGTCCCTGATCGCCGGTTTTGTATACAATTCCTTCGGCGACCAGGGGCTTTTTTGAAAAATCGCCCCTGAACCCCAAAAAACTTTTTATTATGAATTTTTCATTCGTTAATTCAGGTCGATTTAAATAGCCCACCGCTAAACTGGAACCGGCCAGGCACAACTGGCCCGTGACGCCGATGGGGCATAGGGAGAGGTTTCGATCCAGGACGTAAACCTTTACATTACTGATGGGTTTACCGATTAGTGCTTTCGGGCTGTGGGGTTTCAGTTCATAGGCGGTGGTGTTGACGCTGTTTTCCGTGGGGCCGTATTCGTTAAATATGCGTACGTGGGGTAATCGTTCAAAATGCTTTTTAATCAACTGATCCGGGAAATTATCCCCGGCACAGCAAATCATTTTAATATGTTTTAAATCTGCGCCGATCTCTTCCAGCATCACATTGTAGAAAACCGGCACCACGATAAAATGGCTGACTATATTTACGGTGATGATTCTACTGAGAACTGTCAGGTCGGATCGTTGATCATCCCTTACCAGTACCAGCCGGGCACCACCCAATAGAGGCGTAAAGATATCGGTCACCGAGCTGTCAAAAAAATAGGGCGGTACTTGCAAGGAGACATGACCGGGGGCATATTCATAATTATTTTTTCGCCAGGTTATGGTATTGACAATGGTGCGATGCTCCACCAGGACGCCTTTGGGAATCCCTGATGATCCCGAGGTATACATGACATAGGCGGGGTCCTGGGCATTCCCGTTTACGAGTCTTTCGCCGGACCGGTTATCCGGATCATTCTCCAGGTCTTCTACAGGCAAAACGGTGTGCAGGCTTTTGCCCGCTGTCTGCACGCCGCTGAGTTTTTGCAGATATTTTCGTTGTGAAACCGCCACTCCTATGGATGCGTCATTGCACACGATCCGTATTCGTTCCGCCGGCAGCGCTGCATCCATGGGAACGTAAGCGCCCCGGGCCTTCATCGCCGCCATGAGGACGATGATCAGTTCAATGGAGCGATCCATTAATACGGCGATCCTATCACCCGGCTGTACTCCTTTCTCCATACGTAAATAACGGGCCAGTCCATTGGCCTGCCGGTCAAAATGACGGAAGGTCACGGTCCTATCGTCAAATACCAGCGCCGTATGGTCCGGGAACCGGTCCACCTGATCTGCAAATAATCGGTATATCGTCTTGTCCTTGGGGAAATCCTCAGCGGTATCATTAAAATCCATGATCAATTGTTTTTTCTCTTCTTCCGGCAGCATATCGATCCGGAATATTTGCTGTCCCGGGTCCCGGAGCACGGCTGATACTATTTTCTTCAGATAGTTTACAAATCGTTGGCTGGTTTCCGGTTTAAATAGTGCGGTATTATATTCAAGGGTACAGGAGAGATGGTCATCGCTTTCAATGCATACCAGGGTTAAATCGAATTTCGATGTTCGTCCCTCATATGGGTAAGTCGCCAGTTTCAAACCGGGATTTTCTATGGTTGGGATATCCTGGTTCTGTAAGACGAACATGGTGTCAAATAAGGGATTGCGACCGGTATCCCTGTCGGTAACGGCCTTTTCTACCAGCTCTTCATACTGGTAGTCCTGGTTGGCAAACGCATTTAATGTTTTTTCTTTTACTTCTTCCAGGAATGAATGAAGGTCTTTTTCTCCGGAAGGGTAATTCTTCAGCGCCAGGGTATTGACAAACATGCCGATGACCTGTTCCAGGTCGGCATGGCGTCGTCCTGCCGTGGGTGTTCCCACTACAATGACTTCCTGGCTGCTGGTTTTCGCTAAAAAGATGGTGTATACCGCCAGCAATACCATGTACAATGTTGCCCCCCGCTGTAACGCCAGGGTCTTCAAGGCCGCAGTATCAGCGCTGTCTACCTGGAAACTTAAGTCATTTCCTTCAAAGTCTTGAACTTTCGGCCGCAAATAATCCAGGGGCAAATCCAATACCGGGGTATCATCGGCAAATTCGCCAAATTCACTTAACCAGAAAGCTTTTTGTTGCTTGATTCCTGCTTTCTCATGCGCCTCCCACTCCGCATAATCTTTGTAATGCAGCCGCAGGCGGGGTAATTCCCGTCCTTCATAAAGGGTCATAAACTCGCCCACCAATACCCCCATAGAGGTACCGTCGGAAATAATGTGATGCATGTCCACCATGAAAAGGTGTTCTTCCTTTGCTATTTCCACCAATCCCACCCGCAGCAGCGGCGCCTGTGACAGGTCAAAGGGGCGGATGAAGGATTTGATTAATGCCTCCGGCGGCCCCCCGGGGGGTCGCTTTTGAAAAAGCTTCACAAAACTTTTGTTTAATTTAAAAGATACTTTGTCATAGATTCGTTGTGCCGGTTCTTCTTCTACCATCAGAAAAGATGTTCTGAAACTTTCATGTCTCCGGATTAACTTGCGAAAGGTGTTTTCCAGTTTTTCCAGTTCGACTTTTCCTTCCAGTTTCATTACCCCGGGCATATTATATGCGGTGCCGGTCTCTTCCATTATTTGGAGAAAATACAAACGCTTTTGAGCCGATGATAACCTATAGTATTCCTTCTTTTCCACCATCTCTATTTGAGCATACCTGGTTTTATTTGATTTCTCTATGAGTTGTGCTAAACCACTGATGGTAGAGTTCTTGAATATCTGCGCCAGCTCGATTTTTATATCCGTTTCTTTGTGTATCTTCGACATCATGGCGGTGGCTTTTAGCGAATGTCCGCCTAATTCGAAGAAATTATCATGGATGCCGATTTTTTCTTTCTTAATTCCCAGTAACACCGACCATATTTCCACCAATTTCATTTCATTTTCATTGCGGGGTGGGGCATAACCGGTTGTATGAATATCGAACCCAGGCTCCGGCAAAGCCTTCCTGTCTATTTTACCATTGGCAGTCAGCGGAATTTGATCCAGTTGTACAAAATAAGAGGGTATCATATAGTCAGGCACGCGATGGGACAGGTATTCTCTTAATCTTGATGGCTCTATTACGGTTGTTTCTTCCCCTTTAGCAGCGTGACCGACGATGTATGCACAGAGATATTTATCGCTGTCGGCGCTTTCGCCGGCAATTAGGATTGCCTCTTTAACTTTTTCGTGGGTTAACAATTGATTTTCGATTTCTCCCAATTCGATGCGGAAACCTCTTATCTTTACCTGGGTATCGATTCGCCCTAGAAATTCGATATTACCATCCTCCTGCCAGCGGGACAGGTCCCCTGATCTATACAAGCGACCCCCTTCCAGGAAAGGATTTTTTACAAACTTTTCCAGTGTCAACTGCGGTCGATTTAAATAACCTCTTGCCAAACCGATTCCACCGATATACAATTCTCCAGCGATTCCCACAGGCTGCAAATGCAAACATTCATTCAATACATATGAATGAATGTTGTCGATCGGTTTTCCAATTGGTATCGATTTAAAATTATCTTCCTGGAGACAATCGTAGTAGGTGACATCGATGGTGGCTTCCGTAGGGCCATACAAGTTAGCCAGTTTCGTAGAATTTTCTTTGTACAATATTTCTTTAAATCGTTCTACATGGGTTACGGTTAATGCTTCTCCACTGGCAATAACCTGTCGTAAGCAGGCTAATTTCTTTATATCATCTCCAATTTTCAAATTTTCTATAAATACTGACAGCATTGAAGGGACAAAGTGTATAACTGTAACATTATTCTGTTCGATTGCCGCTGCGATTATTTCAGGATTTTTCTCTCCGCCTGGAATAAGCAGGCACACTTTTGCCCCGGTGATAGCCCACCAAAAAAGCTCCCAAACAGATACATCAAAAGTAATCGCCGTTTTATGCAATAGGGTATCGTTTTTATCCAGGGGATATTGCTTTTGCATCCAATTCAGCCGGTTGACTAACGAATGATGTTCTATCATAACGCCTTTGGGTTTGCCTGTGGTGCCGGAGGTGTAGATGATGTAGCATAGTTGAGCCGGTTGAGTAATTTGAGTGGAGATATCATCTTTGCTCTTTATTACATCTTTTATATCAATTACCTTGAGCGCCTCATTCATATTACCGGTGTTCGTTTCCCCACTCAACAAAATTTTCGCCCCGCTGTCTTTCAACATATAATTGATACGTTCCCGTGGATAACCGGGAGCGATGGGTAAATAAGCGCCGCCTGCTATCAAGATGCCCAGGATTCCAATAATCATCTCGATGGAACGCTCCACCATAATCCCAAGGATATCACCGGGTTCTACTCCTTCTCCTTGCAAGACATACGCGCATCGGTTGGATCTTTCATTCAATTCCCCGTAGGTCATTTGTAAGGGCGATCGATGAATTGTCCCCGGGGATGGGCCGCCAAGAGCGATACTGTCCGGGGCCCGGTATACCTGCTCTGCAAATAATCCATGTATGGTTTTATCTACCGGGAATCCTGTTCCTGTATCATTAAATTCGTATAAAACTTGATGCTTCTCCACTTCGGTGATGATATCTATTTTCGACAGCTTCCGCTCCGAATCTTTCGATAGTAAATCCAATATGTTCTTAAAGTAGGATATGAATCGTTCGATGGTTCCGGGTTTAAACAGTTTGGTGCAGTATTCGAAGGCAAAGGATACCCTCTCACCAAGGTCTGTCGCCGTCAACGTCAAGTCGAACTTGGAGGTTCCTTTTCGATGTTTGTATGGATGGGAATGCTTTTCGTCGATTCTCTTTATGCCATCGGCTGTATACTCTTCAAGGTTCATAAAGTTATACATCACATCAAATACAGGATTGCGGCCTGTATCCCTCTTCACCGCTGTCTTATCCACCAACTGTTCGAATGGGTACTCCTGGTTCTCATAAGCTTCTAATGTACGCTCTTTGAGTTCCTTAACAAATTCTTTTAACACCTTTCCACCGGCAGGTTTATTCCTCAGTGCCAGTGTATTGACAAACATACCGATTATCTTTTCTAAATCGGCATGTCTCCTGGCTGCAAGCGCCGTTCCTATAACTATATCTTCCTGGCCGCTCAACTTTGAAAGCAGTATAGTAAATACCGATAAAACAGACATATAAAGAGTGACGTCCGTATCTTTTGCCAGGGTCTTTAAGGTTTTGCTTTCTTTCAGGGTCAGTAAAAATTCCACGGTACATCCTTCAAAACTCTGCATGAGGGGCCTTGGATAATCGGTGGGAAGATCGAGTACCGGGACCTCTTCGGGAAACATCTTTAACCAATAGGTCTCCTGTTCTTTTATTAAAGCCTGTTGAATTTCGCTGTTCTGCCAGCGGGCATAATCTTTATACTGGAGCCTCAGCAGGGGTAAATCCTCCGCTTTCCCGGGATACAACAGGTTGAATTCATTTTTTAGTAAAACATTCGATGTACCGTCCGTTATGATGTGATGCATATCCGTTAAAAGTATGCAGCGCGAGGATTTAAGTTTTATTAAACCTGCTCTCAACAGC
>Ga0114923_10002597_pt1 | contig 12196 bp, 23 predicted proteins | sample SumtaG_FD_89578 | JGI IMG/M metagenome (GOLD analysis project Ga0114923, IMG submission 89578) | Deep subsurface microbial communities from Indian Ocean to uncover new lineages of life (NeLLi) - Sumatra_00157 metaG | ecosystem: Environmental > Aquatic > Marine > Oceanic > Sediment | place: near... | reverse complement strand
GCTGCGGCTCGCGCTCGAGGCTGCCTGGATCGCCGACGGTCCTCGTAGGGTGGCGTAAATGGCTGCGAACCCGGAGCTTGAAGCGCGCGCCAAGGTGTTCGCGAAGCATATCCAAGCGGCTCTCCGTGAGCTGGGGTTCATCGACCCGGAAGTCGGCATCCTGGAGCTCGAGGAGTTTCCAGATGGCGAGCAGGAACCGCTCCCGGACCGACCGGCAATCCGTATCGACTTACGACACTGGCAAAAGGGGCGGCATGCCGCGCTTTCGTAACCGATGGTTCGCGCTGTATGCGCGTCTCCATTGGCGCTGGGGTATCGTCGACCGACGTACGACGGAACCGCCGCTCCAGCCGGCCCAGTCGGTCGACCCGAAGCAGATCGAGGCGCTCCAGGCGCTCGGCATGCTGCGGCCGGACCCGCCGCCGTTCGTGTCGCGGCTGATCCATCGCAGCTTCTTCTTGGGGCCGTTCGAGCTCCGTATCCTGAGGCGGTGAAGCCATGACGCTCGACCGAGTGATGATGACGCTCGCACGCAACAGGCTCGAGGCACTGCGCAGGGCCGGGAACGTCTCGGACAGTCACGCACTTGCTGTGGCCGAGAATCTTCGATCGTGCGACTTCGCAGCGGGGCTGCTCGAGGCAATTGAGCGGGCCGTGCGTCTGCTCGACGAGCCCGGCAAGAAATCGGGCACATCCTACGACGCTCTAAGCGACTTCCTGGAGCGCGCGTGCGAGGCGCGCAACCTGCTGGCGTCGAGCCTCGGAGAAGGGGAAACGTGAACCCGAAGCAGGCACAGCACGAGCTCGGCGTGCAGATCCTCAAGGAGGTCGAGCACTATTGGGACGTCGTCCGCGAGGGCGCCGACCATCTGGAGTATCTGCGGTCGTTCAAGTGGGTGCTCTCCTGTCTCGACGAGGCTGAGGGCGGCTGTCTCGAATTCAAGCAGCCGCTCGACAAGGACGGCTACGGCATCGTCCACGTCCACGGACAGAAGTTGCGAGTGCATCGGCTGGTGTGGACCCACTACAAGGGCGACGTGACGGGCCTCGACGTGCACCACACGTGCCACAACCGGCGCTGTGCAAACCTCGAGCACCTGATGGCGTTCACGCACGCCGAGCATATGGCGCAGCACAAGCTCGAGCGCGAGCAGGCGAAACAATCCACAACTGTGGGAAAGGGTGTGCAGAAGCGGGTGAAACGTCCCGTGAAACCGAAACGCAAGACTTCACGAGACGTTGTCAACGTAACTATTCACACAAGTGTTGAGTGTAAAGCTCCACGAATAAGCGGTTGAAGTAGTTATCCACTTTTCCACAGTCCCTACTGCTATCAGATTCTTCCGCGATAGCAAAATGGGGGAACTCTGATCGGAGGGCACGATGGCAGAGAAGGGAATCGAGAGCCTCGACCGAGTGATGGCCGAGACGCTGGGCAACGCTATCATCGCCCAGAGGCGGCTCCATGTGGCGGCGACGGTCATCCGTAACGCTGTCGTCGCGGGCGAGCTAACCTACGAGGTCGCAATGCAGGAGCTCCAGGAGATCCACAACACGGGGCGTTACCTCGTCGCGCAGGCGGCAACCGTACAGACGCAGATCCAGCCGCCGCTGCCAGGGCTCGAGCAATGAGCCCGAAAATAGACCCGCCGCAGAAGTCGATGCAGGAGCAGCGCGAAGGGCCGTGCAAGGCGAACGTCAATGTCCACAAAGGGCTGCGCGGTCTCAACATCGATTGGAACCAGATCGTGCGGCGTCTCAGGCTCAACTCAGAAGGTCGGGACGTTTCGTTCGACATGGTGGCCGTCTACGGAACCGTGAATGGTGACGCTGGGCGCCTGCCGCTCGCGATGAACGTTGACGAGAGCGTTGTTCTCGGCGTGCTCGACATCATCACGGGGAATTACGAGGGCGAACACGTTCCGCGGACGATGGACTTGGCGCAGCGCGATCACTTGCGCTATGCGGTGATGGCTTTCGCACAGGCTGTCGAGACACGCAAGGCCGTCGGCAAGGGCACGGCTATCGAGGTCCTCGGCGAGAACGGCACATCGGAAATCGTCGTCGGTGTCGGGCAGGTTGGCATCAAGGACGACGTGGCGATCCTGGTCACGCCGAACTACGGACCGAAGCGGATGAAGCAGCATAACGTGCCGGCGAGCGCGTTCCGGAAGGCGGTTGATATGCTCGTCCGTTGGCAGTGCACGATTGACTGCCGCGCCCACAATGGTCCGGCACACGAGAATCCGCTCGACCTCGCAGAGGAGACAACCGAGCTACTCGCGCACCTTGAGGATGACGACATGCCGCCGGCGCCGTGCAAGCTCTGTCAGTCTGAGAAGCGGGTGCATCTGTTGTTTGAGGGCGAGCTCGAGAAGATGACTGCCGGGCGTGACGCAGCTCTAGGGCGGCTCGAACACGCATGCAACGAAGGGGGAGATGTGCCGACAGGCGAACTCGAGCGGAACTTCCACACGAGCAACGCACTGCTGCGGTGGTGGCTCAGGGCTGACGCGGACGGCGACACTGCAACGGTGGCGCAACATACGGTTGAGCACCTCTCCAAAGTCGATCCGCCGCTGGTCGACGTGCCGGCAGGGGAGCCGATTCCGGCGCCAGTTCGCTCGCGCAGTGAGATCCTCGATTCTCTGCACGCGCAGGTCGAGGCAATGCACAAGATGGTCAAAGAGAACCCCGCGGCGCTTCTGAAGGCGTGCAACCTCTGCGGCGAGCCTCTTGACGACGTCAACGGAGCGTGCAAGGGACCGCACACAGAGCCACGCAAGTCGACGTGGCAAGAAGACGCGGAACGGGTCACGAAGCAGGCGGCGGAGATCCGCGCGCGGCAGCGCGAATTCTCGGAGCCAGAGGCCGACCGCAGTAGTCGCGCGGGCGCGCGATTGAAGCAGCCTCGCGAGTGTCTCCGTCCGTGGTGCAAGGCGCCCGCGTATCGCAACTCGCCGTACTGCACCGTCCATCCCGACGAGTCCGACGATAGGGGGGCAGGATGACGTTCCATCGCAACCAGAGGGTGCTCCTGGCAACGGGGCCGGCGACGCTGGTCGAGTTCCTGACTCAGGACACGGTGATCGTCGAGACGTGGTCCGAGACGTCTGGCATCCGGCAGACGGTCATGGGGCTCGCAGAGATCGTCTCCGGGCTCGACTTCCCGCAACCGCTCGAGGAAGCGCGAGCGGTGCGTGCGAAGTACTACCCGGCTGAGCCTCCGGCACCTGGTGCAACGGCGCTGATCCCGGAGTAGTATCCGTCGGCAGTGGAAGGAGCAAAATGCTCAACTGGCTACGGCGCCTATTCCGGCGCCATTACGTGGAGGTTCAGCTCATGCCCAAGAGTGCAAAGGTTCCAGGTGCTAGCCTAGAAGGGGAGCCGGAAGTGTCGGCAGCCGAGTTGCACGTCGTGTTCCGCAACCTTGCGGGTGAGCCTGCGTTCAACGTCGCGAGCCATTTCAGCATCGATGAGGGGACCGTCAAATACACCGAGGCGACTACAGGGCAGACTGTTCGCCTAGGTCCGGCAATCGAGTGGATGGTTCTCGGCGGGTGACGCTGACGCTGACGTATCCCGTGGTGCTCGAGTACAACGAGCACGTCCCGGAGTTCGCAGAGTTCCGGCGTCCGTGGTGGCGCCGTGTGTTCTGGAAGCCGTGGATCGCGCTCGAGACGCGGCCGGCCTACTGGAGCGTCGGAGACCGTTACATCCTCAACACAAGGTGGAGGCAATGAAGCTCAAGCCTCGCGAGATTTACACGGTCGACCGTTCCGACGGGTCCGTTCTCGTTATCGAACCGGGGCACATGGGCGTCGACACGCTGCGCATAGGTGACGTTACGTGGAGCCTCGAGCTGCTGGCCAGCGTCGGGGATATGTCGTTCGGGACGCCTGACGGTGAGGCTGTCCGAGTCGTAGTCAAGAACGGTGCGCGCTCGTTCGAGCGCGTTGTACTGGGGAGGAACAAATGCAATTGCGACGCCTAGGGGTAGCCTGTGCGCTTCTGGCGATGCTCGCGTTGCCGGCTGTTGCCGACAACCATGCGACCACGTTCTCGCACGGGCCGACGATGCCTGTGTGGACTGTTGGCTTCGATTCAACCGGTGCAGCGGAGACGGGCATGCTCAACGCCGGCGCCGGCTACTCGCTGAACTACAACCTGTTCCCGACGTGGGACGGTGGCTATCGACGCCTCACCATTGGCGTGCCGTTCTACGTGGCCATCCCCAAGACCGGGGAGTTCGCCTACCGGCTCGGCCTCACGCTCGGCACGCTGAACAACATGCTCTCGATGGGTGCCGTGCTCGACATGGTGCGTACCGACGGCAACGGCGGGCCGGGCACGGGAGTGCTGCTCGGCGACATTTCGAAGGAGAATCTCTCGTTCGTGTTCTCGTTCGCGCTCAACATGGGCACGGGTGGAGCGCCGACCCCGACGGGTGCCAGCAAGGTGGCCGGCGTCGAGACGTCGCACAAGAACGCGCCTGGGTACGTGGGGTGGCGGTAACGTGAAGCGATCGAAGGGCGCGGGAGACTCTAGGCCACGAGAGCACGACCTCGACGCCAGCATCCGCGCGCATCACGCCTACAAGATCAGGTGCCAAGAGCAAGCGAACCGAGACGACGTGGTTCTCACCGTCAAGTTGGTCGCGTTCGTCGCTATCGCTTGGCTCCTGGGGGGGTTGGTGACGTGAAGCGGCGCGCGTTTATGCGGGATCTGGCGTCTCTCATCGCCTGCGCCCCGTTGTTGGCTATCGTTCGGAAGCCGCGGGCGCGGTCGACCATGACCATCGACCTCGACGGATGGCATCCAGAGCAGGTCGCCAATGTCCGCGCGCTGCTCGAGAAGGGGCACACGATCAGCATGCTCACAATCGATGATCCTAAGCCGCCGAAACACGGGCCGCTGCAACGGTGGCTCTCACGTGGGAACCAATCAGGAGGAAACTGAACATGAAGAAGATCGATTTAGGCGTCAAGGTCCGCGACAACGTCTCGGGCGTTTGCGGCATCGTCGCGGGTCTCTCTGTCTATCTCAACGGCTGCGTTTCGTGCATGATCGTGCCGCCGGTCGATAAGGACGGCAAGAAGTCCGACATCCACTGGATCGACCTCGAGCGTCTCGAGGTGCTCGGCATGGGCAAGGTCGCGCCGAAGCTAGACGTCTACGTCGCGAACCACGCGCAGCCTGAGGACGCGATCTCCGACGCACCGTTCGTCCCGCTACGTGTCGCGGGCGGGCCACACGACAACCCGGCCGAGAGTCCGGCCGGCCACTAGGAGGAGAATATGAACCGACCATACGGTGTGAAGGCGTTCGGTCCTGGCGTCGACAGGGGTGAGAAACTGGCCGACTTCGGCAAGGCTCTAAACGACTCGGAGACGCTCGCCCAGTACGGCCTCCGAACCCGTCGGCGCTTGCCCAGGGCCTCGCTCCTCGTCGCGATGGTGGTGCTGGGGCTGGGCCTGCTCGCCCTGATGTTCGCGCCTCGAGCCGACGCGCAGGGCGCCAACCCGTACGTCCCGCGGCACTTCACGCTCGAGGACGTCAACGTTGCGCCGGGGCAGCTCGTCACGGTCCCGCTCTGGCTCGAGGTGTACGAGCAGAAGCACATCATCCACCTACGTTTCGAGATCGACCCTGATGTCGCCGAGTTCGTCGGCGCGACGCCAGGGAAGGATCTGAAGCTGCTCGCGCAAGGCGGATGTTGGAACCTCGAAGACGACGCTTGGGTGCAGACCGCCAACGAGCGTCCGTTCAACGAGGGCTGGCAGCTAAACTACCTGCTGCTGTCGTGTTTCGGCTGCGGTGCTGACGGCATCACTGGCTCGATTGGGGGCTGGCTCGACCTCGGCATCCAGTCGCGGTACCACATAGCGGACATCATCATCCGCGGCAACGCTGTCGGGGAGACGCCGATCTGGCTCGACCGCAGGTGCAGCGGCGAGCCGCAAGGCGGCGGCAACATCCCGGGGTCTCGTGACTCGCGCATGTCCTGGTACGTCAACTCGTGCCCGGGGCTGCCGAACAGCGGAAGCGCGCACTACTGCATCCGAGACCCGGGCACGTTCCAGGTGCAGTACGTGAGCTTCTCGAACGAGTTCCTTCCGCCTCCAGAGATTCGCGCTTTTGTGGAATTTGACGAGCTGCTCGATCCGATGATCGTTGTGCGAGACGACGACTGCGACGACGACGTCGATGACGACGACTGCGTGCCGGTGGCGCGCCACACCTGGGGCATGGTCAAGAAGCTCTACCGATGAAGGACCACGAGTGGCAGAAGCTCCGGGACGAAGGCAAAATAGTCTCGCATCTGGTGTTCGTGCCGGGCGAGACGATCGAGGTCCGTGACGTGCCGTACTGTCACGGCGTCGACGAGGAGGAGGCGTGGGTGCTGGCCCAAGTTGTGACTGTCACGAAGCGCGCGAGGGGCAAGCCCTGTGAGCGTCTGGTGTACTGGGTGACGATCCTTAGCGCCGTGTTCCCTGACGAGCTCCAATCGTTCGAGGAAATGAAGTGCAGGAAGGTGGCAACATGAAAGGCATGACGCGCGAGCAGTACGAGAATCTCGGGCAGGGCGATGTTGTATACGACCGCGAGCAAGGCGGCAACGACTGTTGGATCGTGCAGTTCCGTAACTTCGTCGATGGCCGTTGGGTAATCTGCATGTCGAGGGTGCGTGTCGAGGGCTTTACGCCTGAACGATGGGACCTCGCTGCGAAGTGCGAGCGTTCAATCGCAATGGAACCTGACCCCGCCCCCGACACAGACGAGCTGACGCATAGCGTGGCACTCGACCGTCTCGAGCACGGCGCGCAGCGGCGCGGTCAGCTCATCGAGTTCGCCGCCTGCGCACAGGAGTGAACCGATGAGCAGACTGCGGTACAAACTCGACTGGCTGGAGGAGGAGACGGCAGAGGGGTTCGTCGCGTCGCTCCAGGAGCTCGTCGACGACGGCTATGAAGTCGTCCAGGTAGGCGTGACGCACTACTCAGACGCCGATGGCTGTCGTGAGTGGATGCACTGGGCGCTGGTGCGCTGCTGTGCGTCGCCATCGTCGTGGCGCTGATCCTCTGGGCGGCTGTCTGTTTCGCTGGGGGTCTGCATGGGGGCTCGTGAATTAGGGGAGAAACTGATGAAATGGCTACTACTCGCAGTCCTGCTCGTCGGGTGCAACGAGCAGCCGACGAAGGTCGAGACGATAGACTGGTCCGTGCGAGGCGTCCTCGCTGACGAGCTGCACAAGGCGATGGGCGAGCGCGATCTCGTACCGCGCGTTCACATCAGCAAGCCTGAGGACTGTGACGCGCTACCCGTCGTTGCGTTCAAGGTCGGAGATAAGCGGCATCGTGTCGAGCGCGGCGGATCGGTGCTCGTGCCGGTGTATCTCGACACGTGGGGGCGCGACACGTTCGGGGCACTGCTCTTTGTGGAACTCGACCGAATCGTCTCGACAATGGGCAACGTGGCCGTCCAAGTGCCGCTCATCCCTGGCACGATGTTCGGAGGCTCGTCGGCGTTCTTCTCGGGCACGGCATACGCCGCGCACCCTGGGCGGCTCAACATGCTCGCAATCTTCTGGACTGGCGTCGAGGACGGCGAAACGATACCAGTCACAGCAGAGGAGCTCGCCGACCCGCTGTTCTGGTTCACGGTCTACGGTGAGCGACTGGGGCGCGCGACGATAACGTGGGACGCGCTGCCGCCAGACATTGACGGGCGCGAGTTCGTGTTCTTCCGTCGTGCCGAGATGCTCGTCGAGCGCGCATGCTACACGAACGCCTTCGGAAGCCACACATGGAGCGTGTTGGACTACTACACGTCTCCAGCCGCTGGGTTTAATACCACGGGCACCATCACGGTGCAAGGCGGGTCCGTCGTCGTGAGTCCTTTGTGAGGCGCACACTCCTCGAGGCGGCGCTAGCTGTGCCGACGAGGATAACAACGCCCGCAAAGCCAGACGACGAGTCTGTCGAACTCGTGTGGGCTTGGATGACTGGCAAGGTCAACGGCAAGCAGGTGGTGCGTGCTACGGGCATCAAGAAGGCGGCGCTCGGCATGTATCTGGCCAGGACGATGCAGCATCTCGCCGTATCCGGCGAGATCGTGCCACCTGGCTGGCTCGCTAGCAAGCAAGACGACGGTAGTGGCGATTGATGATTAGAGACAACCACGATGCACGAGACACGCTTCTCACTCTAGCCGGTCTCGCGATTGTCGTGGTTCTCGTCCTCTGGGCTGGCGCTTGTTTCGCGGGGTTCCCGGGCGAGCAGTCCGAGGGTCCGCGCCTGCCGGAGGACCCGGATCAGCTCACATGGACGACGTCGCAGCACATTTGGTGGATGGTGCACGAAGCGTGGAACGTTCTTCTACGAGAGCATGATGGCGCGCATGAGCTACGTTGGCCGTATCTGCGTGCAGCAGGAGCGGTTCTTCCACGGACTCCGCGCACTGCTCATCAAGCGGTGCACGAAGCTCGCCGCGCGGGCTATCGTGCGGGAGTGCTTCGAGCAGCTACGTAACGGCGCGCCAGTCCCGGACGTGGAGTGGAAGCTCGAGTCTCTCCCGTTGTACGGAGTCGACCGTGAGGCCATGAACTACGCGCGCGATCACGGCCTCGAGGCGTTCGCGGCGAAGATCCTGCGGGACCTCGACGACGAGGTTCGCGACGATGTCTAACCGCTCGACGCTAACCTCGCCGGCGGCGCCGACGCCGAAGCGCATGCCGGAGCTCTGGGCGCGCTCGGACTACCCGACGACCATTCCGGATGGCGTCGACAGATGGGCCGCCGCTGTCTGTTCGCACATGATGTCGGCCTACGGCCGTAGCAAACCTCTGGCCATGTCTATGGACTTCGTCATCGAGCACGATCACATGGGCGTCAACGGGGAAGCGGAGATGCTCGACATACTCGAGCAAGACTTGCGTATACGTTAGCGCGTCGGCTACTCTCTCGGCGCTGCCGCGCGCCCGGGAATCCGTCAGGGTGTCCGACGAGGGGTTCTCGACAAACAACTCGTGGCCCGGGTGCCGGTGGCGCCCTCAACCGAACGGAACCGACATGGATAAGCCGCCGCCTCTCCCGCTCATAATCCTCGAGCCACAAGTCACGCACACGGACCCCGAACGTGGGACCAAGCACTTTGGGTCGCTGTTCGGTGGCGCGTTGTATGCTGCCTGCGGGCTGCGCGCCTTGAAGTGGCTACAGACCGAAGTTGAGACGCTCGCCGAGGCCGGTGCCGCGGTGACGTGCATCGGCTGCCGCGAGAAGATCGCGCGAGCAGTGCAGACCGCGCAGGAGCGTGGCCAAGCGTAAAATACCAACGCTGGTGGGGTTGCGGCGCTCTCCGCGCTCCCCTGGCAGCCTCGACGGCGTGACGGGGGTCCAGTCGTCGGGGCAGCTTATACAGCCGGGGGTTTGTTCGGTTTCCCCTGGCGCCCGGAGGTCGGCGCGTGCCTTAGGCGCCGGCCTCCACCTAGTTATCGAAGTGGCAGGCGGCTAGGGGCGCTATCAGACCCCAACCGACCGCGGACGGGCCGCCTGCCATAGCTTTGTCCGGTGATGCGACTGCATGGTGCTCGAGGGCGGCGAGAAGGCGTTCGAGGGGCGCTCACGAGTCGACGTGCCGGTCTTCGGCGGTGGCTGCCGCATGCTCGAGGAGACGACGAGACGCTAGGATGGGTGACGGGTGGCAGCACGCAAGCGCAAGAAGGCCGCGAAACGCAAGAAGCTCACGAAGGCCGAGCGCGAGGCTATAGACGACGCCGCGCTCAAGGCCGGCTACCTCGAGCACTATGCCGCACGCGATGCCAACCGGCGCCTCTCTCGCATCCGCTCGTCGATGGGCATCAAGCTCTCGACGCTCGACCGCTGGATGCAGGACGACACGTTCGTCGACGCCGTCGACGCTATAGATAGGCGCCGCCTCAAGGCGGCCGAAGGACTCGCGACGACGCTCTGGCCGGAGATCATCGAACGCCAGGCGCAGGTCGCTATTGGCGAGCTCCCGGACCCGCCTCCACAACCCGACAAGGACCTCCCCGACTACGGCTACCAAGTGTCCCTGCTGCGCGACGGCTATCGTGCCCAGTGTGCGGCAGTGGCCAAGCTCTCCACACGGGCCGCCGAGCTCGTGGGCAAGTACCTCCACGTTCTCCGAGACGCTCCGGGCGTTAGTGTATTCGGCGCCGAGGGCGTCGAGGTGTTCGGGAAGCTCGCCGAAGCTCCAACCGTCGACGAACTCGCCGACGAGATCATGCGCCGCGACGGCATCCTCGACCGGCATCGAGCTCGCAAGCGCAAGGCGGAGGCCAAGGCCAAGAAGGCCGCCAAGGGCAAGCCGTGACGGCGCTCTCCGTAGCGGCTCGAGCCGAATACGACGGGCTGCTCGAGCTCGGCAAGTGGAAGTCGTTCGAGATGGCCGACGTTTGCCAGGCCGACCCGAACGTGTTCGGCGAGTACTGTTTCGGGCACGTCCAGCAACCGCTGCACGAGGTCTGGAACGACATATGGGACGAGTTTCCGCGCTCGTGTATCTGGGCGCCGCCGGAGCACGGCAAGACCTACCACGGCGTGTTCGTGCGGTTCCTGTGGGAGCTCGGTAATAACATCCATCTCCAGCTCATGCACGTCTCGGCGACGGCCGTCGTTCCCGAGGGCACGCTGCGCGCGGCGGCGAGGCACATCGTCGGCAACGCCAGGCTCCACGAGGTGTTCCCGAATCTGCGCATCGCGAAGTTCGGTCGCGAGCAGGCGAACAACCTGGCGCTCTGGCTCGAGCGCGGCTCCCGGCATACGGACCGCGACCCGTCGTGGGTGTCGCTCGGCATGCGGAACCAGATTCACGGCCGGCGCACGGACGGCGTCGCGCTCGACGACATTCAGGACTTCGACAACACCTACACGCCAGCCGCTCGAGCTAAGACGACCGGCCGCGTCTCGAATACCATCATGGGCCGAGCCTCCACGGAGGCTTGGATTCGGTTTTATGGCTACCCGTTTTTCAAGGACGACACGGCCAACTGGTTCGCCGAGCGCGAGGACTTCCACTTCCGGCGGTTCGACGTGATGGAATCCGTCGACGGCACGCCGGGGCCGCCGGGACTCTGGCCGAACAAGGTCGTCGACAAGGTGACGAACAAGCCGTACGGCTGGCCGTGGGCGCGCATCCAATCCAAAGAGGCCGAGGTCGACGACATCGACTGGGCCAGGCAGTGGCGTTGCCGCGTCCCGTCGGCCGAAATGGCGCTGTTCAACTGGGACCTTCTACGCAAGGCGCTCGACCAGGGCAGAGGGCTCGAGCTCGGCCGCGAGGCGCTCGGCGGCATCGCTCCAGTGTCCGGCATCGACCCGGCGACCGGCGACGGCTCCGACGAGACGGTGCTCACGACGGGCTACTCGGCCGGCGGCATTCGGCACACGCTCGACGTCCGCGGCGGCCTCTGGGACGACGTGCGGCTGTACGCGGAGATGGCCGACATACTGCGCACGTACCCGACGCACGCCGGGTTCCTGCTCGAGGACAACGCATTCGCGATGCTCCTCGTCCGTACCCTGCTCCGTCCGGACGTTATGGCCAGCTACGGCTGGACACCGGAGCTCATCAATCGATGCCGCGTGCGAGGGTTCACGACGACGAAGAAGAAGAAACACTCGAGTTCCATCGGTGTGCGCTCGTTGCAGATCGACTTCAAGAACGGGCGCACGGTGCTGCCGTCGCAACCGGACGGCAAGCCGTGGCCGTCCATCCGTAAGCTGTGCCAGGGGCTCGTCGACTACGACCCCAACCTCAAGAGCAAACACACGAGCGATTACGTGATGAGCTATTGGCTTTGCTGCGAGATGCAGCGCAACCTGGGGCAGACCGCGACAAGGCAGCCGAGAATATGAACAGACCGTGGATGCATCCGAATTGTCGGTGCGTTATCGTTCCGATCGGCGTCTCGGACGTGGTGGAACTGGGGGCAAGGATGATGGCCGAGAAGGTGCCTGGGTGCAGCTACTGCGGCCGCAAACCGCCGCCGAAGGTCAGCAAGATGTCGAGGCAGTGGGCGAACTCGCGCGGGTTCTGCATGTGCGGCATCCCGCCGGCGCCGGTACCTCTCGACGACGAGGACACGGTCGCCGTGTACGACATGCTCACGCTCTGGAGCAACCCCACACACGACTGGTGCCAGGCGCCGGCG
>Ga0114923_10002596_pt1 | contig 12199 bp, 16 predicted proteins | sample SumtaG_FD_89578 | JGI IMG/M metagenome (GOLD analysis project Ga0114923, IMG submission 89578) | Deep subsurface microbial communities from Indian Ocean to uncover new lineages of life (NeLLi) - Sumatra_00157 metaG | ecosystem: Environmental > Aquatic > Marine > Oceanic > Sediment | place: near... | reverse complement strand
TGTCTACCTTGTAGGCCGCTATTTCTATTTCGAGTTCTTTTTTGTTCTCTGGTTTACTCATAGCTCCCCCTATGGCTTTGCGCCCACGCCGCTATCACGTAGGGGGGTCTCCTTTTAGGCGGGGATGGCCTCAGATATTTTTGTCAAAACTAAAGCGTCGTCTTCATCGACGGTCGGAATCAGCTTGTCGATTGGCACCAAGAAAATGACTCTGTTCCGATGGTCGTTTGGGTCGGTGAACGCATCCAGTTCAGACGACTTGTACGCGACACCCGCTGCTTTCCACGGCCCATTGTCGATCAGGACTACCGGCAACTCTCCGCTTGGCACATCGTCCCATTTGACGCTCTCGACCATCTTGCCCTCACGCTCAAGGAACTCATCTTGTGTCTCGTCTTTTGGGTTGACGTACATTCCCATAACTATCTACTCCTCCAAATCATCTTCACGGCCTCTATATGGCTAGTTCTTCTGGACACTCACAATCCACTTTCCTCATTTCGCCCTCTGTGCCGCGCCCATAAGCCACTCTGGCCCGGTGGTCATCATAAGGGATCATCTTGTCATCTATGAACGGCTCAAAGCTGTATCCCGTATCAAGACAGCGATAGCACTTGTATAGCTTGCGGGTGTACTCATGTCTTACATGTGTCGGGCCATACTCGCTCTGATCGTCACATCGCTTATCGTGCGCCTCCCGTCGCAGGTGGTCGCTGTGTGCGTCTCTTAGTCCAAAGTATTCTTCAATCATTTTCTAGTTCCTAGAACGGGATGTCGTCGCCTAAGTCGACATCGCCAGTGTCAGCAGCGATGTCTAGCGCCATTTCTGTGTCATGTTTCTTTTTGTACTCGTCGTAAAGGACGTTGGCATATTTCGCTGCTTTAGCAGGTGTATCCATGTCCTCACGCTTTGCCGCAAGAGAATACAGGTAGGGTAGCTGCCCCATAGGGCTCGTTGCCGCGTTCTGAATGGCTGTCTGTGGCGTTTGTGTCGCCTTTTCTGCATCTGGCAAAGGCTCTATGTGGTCTACGTTCTGATATTTGCCGTTCTGCGAGAACGTCACCTCAACTGGATACCCCACGTTTGCCACAGCAACAGCCACTAACGGACTGTCCATAAACAAATTATTAGAGGTCCCATCAGACCAAAGCACTTTCTTGTATGGGTTGTGCGGTGGGTTTTTACCTTTTCCGTCTGTTACTTGCTGGATTACTTTTGTTTCCACTCCTACTCCTCCTCAATGATTGATATAGCGCGGTCAAGGTCATCTAGTATGCGAATCTGCGTTAATATTGTTGCTTCAATCGGTGTCATAATCTCCCTCTCCCAGTAATCCGCTCATATTCCCCGATCATCTTCTTCGCCTCTTTAGGACTGATACCAACGACCGGCCCGACAGCAAATGGAACTGTCCAGCGTCCGATAGCTTTTATATAGTGCCAACCGACAGCGACCCATAGGACAGGTATTAGGTGGATATTGGTCAGGTATAACAAGCGGAGAAATAGGACCCCGAACATGCCAGCGATAAAGGCCCAGCCGAACATCGGATCGTCAAGCATTTATACTCCCCTCAAGGCAACTGTCAGGACGCATATCAGGATGACGGAGTACACGCCGCCGACAATCGCAGCGCCTAAACAGAAACCCGAAACCCAAGACTTGCGCTCTGGTTCATTCATTCTCCACCAACCGATACTCATACTCTGGGTATTTCCTGTATCTTCCCTCTATGTTGTGTGTCTTCTTGAGATAGAAAATCCTTGCTGGTATCTGGCGGCTACGTTTGCCTCTTACTTTTAGATACTCCTCTATGTCATAGACCGATACCCATTGACCCCTCATGTAGCGGAAACACTCTAGTATTAGTTCCTCTTGGGTTGGTCTGTACACCTTAACCCAGGCCGCTGGTGGTGTCTTGGTTGCCATACTTCCTCCTCTTAAAGTGGTGGCCGGTCGGGTTCTGTCCTAGTCCTGGGGACAATCACAACTGCTCCGAATCCTCAGTACCGACTATGTGTGAGCACATGACCACCAAACCTATATACAGTAGCGGACTGGCTGTGGACGGGGGCTCAGCCCGCACAGTCTAAGCTAGTTCAATTTCCAGCCGTGTCATTACTTATCTTACGCCATGAACCCTGGCTGACACTTGGTCGCTAAACTTACCTTAGTAGATGAATGGGAAACCGCTCAAATTGCTTAAAAATGGTAGTCACCTATTCCATCTACTAAATCCCGGTTCCCGCCCCATTGAGGCCAGCGTGGAGGGGTTCAAACCCTCAAGGAGTCCTAACGTCCTACTCCAGCCTGCTAGGCCGCGTCTGTCAATTCCGCCACATCACTGGTTTTCCATTTAGCAGGCAACCAAAGGAGGTGGGACGAGAGCCGGGAAGATGTATCCAATCGGTTGCCATATACATACCTTAGTGTTGTATGTACCCTATGTCAAGACTTTTCTTTTGGTGCTGAAACTAGCAGTATATATAGGGGAAAAGAAAAGACGACTACCATTACGTCCCGAGAAGCATACGCCTCAAGTTGGAAACCGAACGCTTATGGTAGTCGCCATACCAACGCGCTAACGCTGGCGATGCTGCTTGTACCGACACCAGTCTATTGATTGCGGCTCAACAGACAAAGCCTGTGGTGAAAATTGGTCTACACAATGAGATGATACCATATTGTTGAACTCAACAAAAAGGTTTGCCCTGTCACATATTGTCCCATCATCTTCCTGATGTCAGGAAAGCGTCACATACTATGCCATCATCTTCGTGGCCCCAAGGAGACGATAAAAGAAAATACCGCCCTGTATCATCGTGAGCGGTACTCTCCTCCACTTCGTCATAAAATGGAAGCACTTTGTAGTTCCATTATACCACAAAAGAAAAAGACCCTATTGGGCCTCTCCCTTGGCGGGGCTTCACAGACACCTGGCGGTATGCTATGATGCTCCTAGAAATTGTTGTCTTCAAGAGTATAGCACATCCTCTCTTTTTGACAACAACTGAATGGTTACCGCTAGCCGAATAGCGGAGGGCAGCTTCTACAGTGTGTGGTGACGACGGAGCGACGGTTGACGGAGAAAACCTTAGCGAAGTAGGCGGCCCCCTTTTTTACCCCTTATAAAATGGGGGGTAGGGGGGCAACTCTAAAGCTCTGGTATCAGGAGATAGGATATATATGGCAATCTGGGGTTAGGCAGCTAGGAGTAATCCTCTACTTCGTAGAGAAAGGACAAAGCATGGTAGTAAGTATGATGGATGGCGATAAGGTGTTTCTCCACGCCATAGAGTATGCCATACGTATGCACGAGGGTCAGCTAGACGACTGTGGTGAAGACTACTACGATGCCCATGTCGCCAAGGTGGGCCAAGCAGTTCTTGTTCTCACCGATGACCCCGAAGTGATAGCAGCAGCATCTCCATGACACCATAGAAGACACTGAGGCCACCTACGAGAAGCTTGTAGAGTTATTTGGCACACGGGTAGCTGACTTAGTGATGGAAGTCACCCACGAGGGAACTAACGACAACTACGGGTATTACTTCCCCCGACTCCATAGCCAAGACGGCATACTGATTAAGCTCTGTGACAGGGCCAGCAACATCTCTCGCATGGAGAGCTGGAATGAGGGTCGCAAGGCACAGTACCTCAAGAAGACAAAGTTCTGGAAAGACGGTGAAGATAGATGAGTGGGAACGAAGTGACCGGGCCAAAAAAGCTGTATCTGTACGACGTAAACAAAACAGATGACTTTAATGGAACAAACGGACTAGAGCTGTCCATTAAGAAGTGGGAGTCTATTGTAGAGGCTTTAGAGGGGCGGTTGACCAGGGGTCGTGCTCGCCAAATTGAATATATTTCGTCTAATCACTGTGGGTTGTGCTACGAGTATGGGAGGGTGGCATCACTAGCCGACCTGTGCGGTGAGTGTCCTATGAAGCGACCTGATCGGAACGGTTGTCTTGAGGTCTACCAAAAAGCAGACCACTTGATTTACAGTTATGGCTATGAGAACGGAAGAAAGAAACCAGCACTACTAGCCTCTAGAGTTATGCTTGAGAAGTTATTAGTTTTCAAACAGGGTTTGAGAAAGGAGAAGAAATGAGAGAGATTAAATTCAGAGTTTGGGACAAAGGGAGTAAATGCTGGATAAGAGGCAACAAACAGGACAGTGAATTAGATGTTTACAATATCGCTAGGTATCTTTACAGGGAAACGTCGACATTCCCGCAGTACGAATCACATAAAAAGCGGATTGACGTTGACATCATGCAATCCACCGGCCTCAAGGACATGAACGGCAAGGAGATATATGAGGGAGATATAATCAAAACGTCGAACCTTGGGTCGTCTTACTATCAGGTGGTCTATGATTTGGTTGGGGCTTGTTGGTCTGGTAAACGGGCTGTCCAATCAACCCCTGACTTCCGCACACGCGAAGATGGATGCATATGGACGGCATTCCCCTGGCACAACAGCACGAAGATGATGGAAGTATTAGGGAACATACATCAGCATCCTGCACTTCTCAACGAAGTTGAGGACAAAGAAAAAAGCACTCCCCCATCCAATTAAGGACAGGGGAGCAAGTGTTAAGCTTTAGCTCTAAAGTATGCGGCACAGGCCAAGAGAAGTGCTTGTAGTGGCTTAGCGATGCTCTCATCAATCTCTAGCCCCGCTTCGGGAGCCACAAGACCAACCAGAGCGACACATACGATAGAAATATATGTACGGTATCCTTTCAGTTTAATCACCACCTAGCAGTTGGGCCTAGTCTTACATCGACATGGACGAATCCTTGTTTGTAATATGCCCCTACTCCTTTGAATCCTACTGACTCTGCTTTTCTTGCGATTATTTCTATCCGTTGGTCTTTGACTACAATGTCGGCCGCTCTGCCCAATAGATGTTGGGAGTTCTTCACTCCACCGACCGCTCTGTTATATCTAGGGTCACGGTATCCACTCATTATTCTGATGGGACTACCAAGCTTCTTCCTTAGCTTCTCTAGCCTTGTTATAAGTTCCTGGTTTAATTTAAGATCGCCATTACCACGAGAATAGAACTCATCCACATGAAAGTGAGGAGATAGTTGTCCGTCCTTTGCTAATGCCTTACGTGTTAGTGGCCCGACAATACCGTCCATCTTTAACCCATAGGCTTGTTGTAGTCTTTTCACCGCATTTCTGGTCTTAATCCCGAATCCACCTGTCGGATGACCGACAATAAAGTGTAGTCGGTTCAGCTTTATCTGTAGTTCTCGTACATCCTTACCCCAACTACCTATCTTTAACATGATTCTCCTATCTCCTGGTATGCAACAGGGTTGTTTCGTCGCTTAGAATGGCTCTCAGAGCTTTGCCCTACGTTTACCCAGCTAAGAGCTTTAGTCCTACAAGGATAACCGCCACCAACACACCGATTAGCCATTTCAACGTAGATATGTGATTATCCTTGACCATCTGTGCGTTGTCGTTGATGGCTTTGGTGTTGTCTTCTAACGCTGTCTGTATGTGCGGTAAGTGATTAGTCTTTATCGTGCGGATAAAATCTTTGGTGTGCTCTTGTTCGTTCACTAGCCCTGAGTGTTCTGGACAACTCTCTGGACAATTTTGGTCACATTCCTTTGTCATGCTTCTCCTTTAGTCATTGATTTATTGCAATATATATTTAGAAGCTAATATCCGCCCAGCCGCAGCTCCTACCGTCCCTGCCTGTATCTGAACCTGAATATATGGGATAACAACATCAAGGGTAACTTCAATAACTCTTTTTGCATCCTCGTCGGTTGTGAACTCAAAATATGCATCTTCTGTATTTACCACTGAGCCAGCTATTACTTCTATTGAGTGGACATATTCATTTCCTCCGCTAGTATGTTTAGACAATATTCTCAGGCGGGCATCTTGAGTATCGTTTATGTCTATGTTCAGCCATATTGACATAAAATCAAATCCATCAGTGCTAATTTCTGGTCCATAGTCTACCCATGAAGCGGTAAAGTTTTGTACCGTTCCTTTTAGTGTCTTTACTAATGCCATATTACCCCTTCTAGTTATCTACTACTACAAAATCAAATCCTGCGGAGACATCCATATCGTTCGTGTTGCTGGCTACCTGAACCTTAACGATTGCCGGGCCATCTATCTTCTTGGGCACATAATATGGGATTGTGAAAGCAGAGGTTCCGACTGTTTGAAGCCCAAAGGTGTGCTTGGTAATAAATTCTGTCGGGTTTGTATCGGGGGCCGTGTTCGCAAGCATGGTGGTGTCAAGAAGCCCTGCTGCACCTCCTGCCTTGTTTACGTTCGCATAGAATCTACCAATCTTTAACTTTTGAGTTGAGGGGATTCCGTATATAGCCGTCTGCGTTTGGCCTTGTCCTATTCTTATTCGCGCTGTTACCGTAGAGTCCGTAGCCGCCGTAGCCGTTATCTCCCCAGCGTTTGTCGTTGTAGACGTTGATTGAATGATAACTTCCATTCTGTTTATCATAACGGCTGCATTACTCATGGCTATGCCTGCGTTTAAGTCTCCTGTAACAGTCTCGGTTGCTTCCCCCGTATCCCAATCGGGGAGATAGTTTATCTTTACAGAGTTCGCTCCCGTACCCCCCGTGTCGTCGTTGGCGCTTGTAGAGGCTATGGTGTGTATCCTGGCAGCCGTAGGCGCTAACCAGATGAGGGAAGTACCCCCGCTCGCTACGGTATGGCCTCCATCCCAAACATCAGCAGTAACGCCAGAATCAACCTCTATATTCCTGCCAAACTTATTGTCAGAAGTATGCCCAGGGATATTGCCTTTAGCTACTTCAAATAAAAAGTCACTACTCAAGATGCTTCTCCATCCTCTTATTCCACTACCTATCGTATACAGTAAAGCGTCACCAGTATCACGCTCATAGACGAGCCTGCCTGGTCGTACATCAAACAACGCTTTACGCTCGGTTGAGGTGCTGTTCTCCAGGCGGAGCCCCTTAACCTCTTTGCTGTTAAGGTCTATATCTCTTTCTAGTTTATCGTCGCCGTCAACCCTGAGATATCTTCTGTTTCGCTCTAGTTCGTCCCTGACTATATTTCTTATTTCATCTTCTTCTGTAGGCATTATCTACCTCGTTGCTTTATATGTGGTATAATAGGTTCATGGAAACTACTCGATACTGTAAGTGTGGGTGTGGCCAGGAAGTTGCTGGTCGTAACTCTCACAGCAAGCAACCTGTTGAGTGGGTGCGTGGTCATAGCGGGGTTCAACGAAAACGCATACTACCCAAAGAAGAACTAGAGCGCCTACACATCCAAGAGGGCTGGTCGGTCGCCAAGATTGCAAGGCACTTCAAAAGCAACGCCCGGCTCGTAAAGCGCAACATGATAGAGCATGGCATTAAACAGCGCACCTACCAGACCCCCGCCTACAAGTCTCTGGCCAACCTGTCTGACGTTGAAGTAGGGTGGCTTGCGGGCATTATTGAGGGTGAGGGCTGTATTGCCCCGCAGTTCCGTGGTTACTGGGTGCGTATGCGTGTCCTTGTTGTCAACACCGACATGGCTATGCTGGACAAACTCCAAGAACTTGCCGGTGGCACCATAAGCAAGAAACGCATTAAAGCTCAGCCTCACCACCGGCCACAAAGAACCTGGTATCTTTCAGCTAATCATTGTGTTGAGTTTCTTGAAACGATCTATCCTTATCTTGTTGGCCGGAAAAAAGATGAAGCCAGTGTTTCTTTGCGTATAGCTGAAACAATCAGCCCTCTGGTTGGGCGCAATGCCGATGGGTCATATCACAAAATGGATGAAGCCACATTAGAAACCAGAAAGCAACTTCTAGAAGAATTAAAAGAGATTAAAACACACCATCCTGTATAGTAAGTGGCTTTCACTAGCGCCCTCGCATACCCCTTGTCTCAATGGCCTCCCAATGCCAGTCTTCGTAACTTAGTGGCTGCCAGAATCCGAACTTAGGAGCCAATTCACGAAATCTATTTCGTATCTCAGGAGAAGAAAAAGCAAGGTCTTGGGCTCCCGATAGACCACCAATCTTCTTATTGTGGAATGACGAACCAGGACGGGCCACCCACTTTCCCCTACGCTCTACAGGTGTTGCATCCCAAATAGCCTGTTGTTCTGCTACAGAGCGAAACCCTGATGTGACAGTTACTCCACCACCAACAGCGTTCATGAAGTTCTTCCACCGCTCTACAGGCGAACCGACCCTTTGTGGCCCTTGGGGAATACCGGAATCGCCCTGGCTCCCTTGGCTTGTGGGTGGTTGAACAGGGGCTATAGGTGAACGCTGTGCCTGTTGGTTTTGCCGCTGAATGTCTAGCGCCACTCCGGTTATGAGGTTTCTTTTCTGTCCAAAACTTAGCGGCCCTGCCATTATCTCTCCCTAGAACGAAATGAACTAAATGACTTGTTCGTGTCAGCCCCCAGCCTCTGGCGCTCAAACCTTGACAGCTTCGCGTCGAACCGGGCTTGTGAACGCTGTCTTGTTCGGGCACTCTCTGTTCTTCGTTTCTGTATTCTCTCCTGGCTATCCGGCGAGAGGTTAATGCCAAACTGTTTCAGAATTGTTAGGGCCGGGCTGCGCTTAAACAGCGGTTTGCCAAACTTGTCCAACAGCGGCTCCCCTGTATCAAACCTACTAAACGGTTTAGCTATGTCTTCTGCAAGCTTGAACTGTGGACTATTAGAGAGTAGCTGTCTTGACAGCGACGGCACTGGTCGTATTTCTCGGCCCTGCTCGTCAAACTTTGGCACCGGACTTGTGAAGTCTCTGCTCGTAAAGGTGTTGGTGCCTGTTCCTCTCTCGATACCCACTTTAATCACGGGGTTGAGGCCGCGGAGTATTCCTTTGCCGCCGTCCTCTAGCGGGCTTCCGACATCACCAAACGGGTTCAAGCCACGGGTAGAGAGCATGAGTTGTTGCCCTTCTTCGTCCGTTAGCCCCGTTGCGATTTGCCCAACCATAAACGGAGGTAAGTCACCATCCCGCGATGCTTCACCTAATACATCTGTCAGTCTCCCCATAACGGCTGTCCTTGTTGGGTGTTTAATGGGGAATGTAGCGGTCAGTCTGGTAATGTTCTTTGTCCAGTTCCAAAACGGAAAGACTCGGCGCATCCATGCGCGTTCAAAGTTAGTCATGGCGGTGTAGTCAAACAGAAACTCGTTGACCTGCTTTATTGCCTTGGTCTTAGAAAGACCCTTTGACCTGGCGCTAAGGAAGTTTGCTGTACGAAAGAATGACTCTATTCCTGAATTAAGTTGAAATGATTTATTCGGAACTGCTAATGCTATCTTCTTCACCTTCTCTAAGCTCATGTTGTGGCCGGTCGCGCCACGAACGGAAGAATGGAACTCCCTTGTAAATAGTCCTGTCTTAACCTCTTTTGGTATTGCCGTCCCACCCTTACGCATTACCTGTAGCGCGTCCCAATAAGCCTTGGGGCCGACAAGAGCAGCATTGTTTAGGGCAAAATTACCAACCGTGTTATTGAATATCCAACGAGGCGACAACGCCAGCACAGAGATACGAAACAAGTTGGTCGCAGGGTCAAGGGTTTGGCGTATAAGCTTCTCGCCCTTGCTGGGAGTTCCCATTAACGCTTTCATTTCTTTAGCTATTGCATCCGGTAGCTGGAACGTCCCTCTCTTTGATTTCGTAAGCCATGCCAGCCCCGTAGAATCGAACTCAGCAAAGCCCGGCAACAACTCCCCGCTATCAGGAATAGCTTTGCCAAAATCACTCTGAACTTTGTCTACGAGGTCTTCTGTTATGCGATTTTTAGCAGCCGCCAATGTACGTCTTGGGATATACACACTAGGGTCTTCGATAAAGCCCTCTGCCCCTGCGCTTTTTTTCAAGAAGCCAGGAGTGGTCTTTCTAAGCGGCTGCTGTAATAGAAACTCGCTGGTGGTTGCGTCCTCAAACAGATGTTGTATATACATAGGGGGCTGAACGCCCAGCTCTTTTAATTGCTCCACTGAGCGGCCTGTTGCATTGGTCACTGGCTGCCAGCGCCTTGCGTCTGCTTGTTCTTGGCTGAGTATGCCGCGCCGCACAAGTCGTTGTGTTTGGTTGGCTTCTCTTAATTCATACTCAGCCACGAGCCTCGCTACTTTGGGCGCACTTGTAGCAGCACGGCCCTCAACGTGAGCGGTAAACGCTACCTTTTCTTCGTCGCTCAATCGGGCAAGAGAACGTGACAGTTCATCGGTTCCAACTCCACGCCGAGCCTGCTGGAAATTTCTCTCCGAGTTACCCCTAATCTGCTGAAACTTCTGAAACTTAGACTTCATCTGTTTCTTCTGTTCACGTACAAATCGTGTCTCACGAATAAACTTAGATGTTCTTGGAAGCGTTGCTGATGTGAGTTGCTCTGCTCTCTTTAAATTAACTGTCTTGGCCGCTGCCTTGCCAAGGCCAGCGCCCTTACCCAGTCTTGCCACAGGCAGGATATTTCCAACATCCTCTAAAAGCGTGGAGACAGGTGCTTCTGAGAAATCCCGCACAAACTCGCTTGGGTTAGCTATTCTTCTCAATGTGTTTTCCGCAGGCGTTATAAACAGTTGTTGCGCTATTGGCCCAGGAGTTAAATCGAAGAAACCTCTATCGTCTTCTTTCCCAAACTCTACCTGCTGTCTACCCAGTTCCGCAAGACCAGCAGGTATCTGTGGGATGGAGGCCAATAGTCCAGACAGGTCTTGTTGGGCTCGTTGCAAGAATGTGGTGTCTTGTTCTGGGGGGGTGCGTCGTCGCCCAAAACGTCCGAACACCTCTCCTGATCGTTCTTCTTTCTCGATGTTACCAAACCGCGACATGCTTTATCCCTCCCCGGAACTCAATGCCTGTAAGAGTCGTGCTAAGTCTGTGGATGATTGTTGTCCAATTGGAGCCGCAACGGTGCTCCCTGGTTCCTGCGAGAGCTGCCCGCCCGGAGCAGGGGCTAGTTTCTTGCGTCTGTTCGCCAGCCTTGCCGCCGCCGCTCTTGGGTCTAGCTTGTTTGTTCTGAGTTCGGGGAAATCACTAATCTTGCGAAAACCCTCGTCCTTTAGTTCGGCCACTATTGCTTCTTTGCTTCTGCCGTCGGCTACCCACTGCGTCACTTGTTGGCGCATAAAGGTCAGACCAAACCCAAACTTCTTTGCGCTTCCACCAGACTTGTTGATAAATTGTGCAATCTCTTTTTCTGTAAACTGAGGCCCGCCCGTCTGCTCGTCAACCTGTTTTCTCATATCTGTAGCTGTTGCGAGAAGTTCATTCTCTTTGTCTGTCAGTCTGTTTTGTTGGGCTAATCGTTGTCCTGCTGTCAAACCATCAACATCTAAGCCCTCCGCCTCAAAGCGTTGTTGCTCTAATCTAAACGTCCTGTCAGCATTAGCTTGTTGCTGTGTTAATTGCTGCTGCCTTAGTCCAAATTCTCTATCGGTGTTTGCCTGGTCAATGTCGGCCTGTCTGCCTCTCGCTACACTCTGCGCTAGTTCCCCAAGAGACTGGTTCCTTTGGTCTAGCTGGTTCTGGATAGAATTAACAGAACTCAAGGCAATATTGCGCTGGCCTTGCTCTAAGCGCCCTCTCTCGCGGGGGTCGAAGATATCATTGAACTGATTTGGGTTAGGGCTGAACGCTGCCTCTTCCGCTTTACTTAATTGAGATGTGAGGTCTTGGTTAAACCCTGCTCCTTGTTTAAGCGCCTGTAATAGTTGTGTTACAAAATCTTGTGGTATTGACATCTTTCCTCCTAAAGTGGTGCGAATGGATTGAAGTTACGGTCAGCAGCAGACCTCGCCCTATTAAATCTCTCTCTGCCTCTGGCTTCTCGACCCTGTAAGTTCTCACGGAACGCTACGCGTCTATCTCTGCCTCGCTGTGTCTTCTCGCGCCTAAACCCTGATTCAAGGTCGCCGCGTTGTCTGTTAATCCCAAGGCGTAAATCCCTAAATGTTCTAGTGCTGGCTTCATTTCCGCGTCTAAATGTGGTGCGGGCTCCTGTCTCTGCTCGACCAAGGTTGCCAATAAATCTATCGAACTCAGTCTGGGTGTCCTGAGTACCTCTCTGGAACGTTGTCTGCGCGTCTTCTGAGCCTCTTGTAAAGCGTCTTTGTGTGCCACCTATGTCTGCTGCTCTTTGGTCTTCTATAACGTTTAAGGTACGCCCCCTGCGGCCACTAAATGTTTGACCGGCTA
>Ga0114923_10002595_pt1 | contig 12202 bp, 6 predicted proteins | sample SumtaG_FD_89578 | JGI IMG/M metagenome (GOLD analysis project Ga0114923, IMG submission 89578) | Deep subsurface microbial communities from Indian Ocean to uncover new lineages of life (NeLLi) - Sumatra_00157 metaG | ecosystem: Environmental > Aquatic > Marine > Oceanic > Sediment | place: near... | reverse complement strand
GACTCGGCCTCATCATCCAGCTCTACCTCAAATCGCTTGACACACCCCTCTTTCTGATCAGCTTGGTTGCCACGGTGAATTCAATCGGGATGCTGATAGGCTCCTGGTTGTGGGGTACGGTGTCCGATTACATCAAGCGGCGGCGATTGCTTGCTCTTCTGACATTGGGGTTGACGGGGAGCATTGGCGTACTGATTGCCTTGCCATCGACCAACATGGTGATGGCCTCGGCCATCTTCCGATCCTTGATGTTCGCTGGAGTGGGCACAGTATCGATTGCCGTTGTGTCAGCATCCAGCCTCGCCCACCGCCGTGGGAAGAACCTGTCGTACATCTCGTCTGCGCGGGCATTTGGCTTCGCGGCAGGCAACATTCTCGCAGGCATCGTGCTGGCCAAACTCGGATTTCGTCCTTCGTTCGTCATGTTCGCACTTCTCCCAATCGTTGCTTTCGGCATCGTATGGCTTCTGCCGAACGAGAATCCTGTAGAGCGGAAAGAGAAGATCGGGGTTTGGAAAGCCATCTTCACGGCAGGCTTGTTCGACCTCTATCTGGCCACTGCGTTGCGGCAGATGGCCATGTTCGGATCATTTGCACTGCTCTACATCTACATGGGGGCGATTGGCATTCCCATCAGCCTGATGGGAATGATCAGTGCATCCAACACTGCCACCCAAGTGCTGGCATTGCTGGCTTTCGGATGGCTGGCTGACCGAGTGGGGCGACGCCGTATCTTCATGCTCGGTTTCTTCTTGTCCGCGACAGTTCCACTGTTCTTTGTCTTTGCTACCAATGTCTACGGCATGATTGCCGGCTACGTCACCCTCGGAATTTCCTTCAGCTCACTCTACGTCGGATCGACTGCGTACATCGGTGACCGCGTGCCGCACGAGCGTCACGGCCAGATGCTGGGGCTCTACGAATCCTCGCGCGGTTTCGGCGGGCTGTTCGGCCCCATCATTGCTGGAGTCATTACACCTATCGTCGGATTCAAAGGCATGTTCCTGGTGATGGCCGGCATCGGAGCGCTCGCCTTCCTGGTGATGATCTTTGGCAAGACCGTGCTTGGGCGTCGAATCACCGCCGGCGAACGGCGATCATCGAATCGCCACTTGCGATAAGCCAATCACCGCCAACGACAAGCAGTCGAATCGCTAGGTTTCACCGCCGTATTGCAGGAGGTGACCCTGAAGCCCGTGAACGTTCCTTCCTCTTGTACGAGCGGCACGTACAGACGCCAATGGCGTACGAGCTCGAAACCGAGCCCGCCGAGGATTGCGGAACGAACGCCGTCTCGCGGTAGAATGTGTCATCTCGATCCAAGCAGGTGCAACACATGAAGATCACGTTTGGCGGAGCAGCGGAAACGGTCACAGGCTCATGTCACTTCGTTGAGGTCGACGGACTTCGTCTCCTTCTGGACTGCGGCTTCTTCCAAGGGGGTCGCCAGAGGGAGGATCTGAACCGAGAACCATTCCCATTCGATCCCAAGAGCATCGACGCTGTCCTCTTATCCCACGCCCACCTCGACCACTCGGGGCGGCTTCCTCTGCTTGTCCGCCAGGGTTTCTCAGGGAAGATCCTGTGTACGGCGCCGACCGCCGAGATCACCAAGCTCATGCTGACTGATTCGGCGGGCCTGCAGATGAACGAAGCGGCCTATCATGCTCGCAAAGCAAAGCGGCGCGGCAAGACCGCCGAACCACCGCTCTACGACATGACCGACGTCATGCGTTGTGCTGAGTTGTTCCGTCCTGTGGACGGCTACAATCAGCCGATCCAGCTCAACGATCGAGTGTCCGCCGGCTTCCATGATGCAGGCCACATCCTGGGATCGGCGGCCATCGAGTTAAGAACGTCAAATGGCGTTCTCCTCTTCAGTGGCGATTTAGGCAATCGACATCAGCCCATCGTCAAGGATCCGTGCAAGCCACCCAAGGCTGATATCCTACTGGTCGAATCGACGTACGGAGATCGCGCACACAAATCGATGGCGGACACCATCTCTGAATTCAAAACAGCAATCGAAACGGTCATACCCAACAACGGGAACCTGCTGATCCCTTCGTTCGCGTTGGAGCGCTCGCAAGAGGTTCTCTACGAGTTGTTCCTTCTCTGGAAGAACAAGCAGCTTCCCCGTTGCCGCATCTTCCTGGACAGCCCACTGGCCATTGCCACCACGCGGGTCTTCGAACGCCACTCCGACTACTTCGACATCGAGGGTCGGGCAATCTTTGGGGCGGATCCGAATCCGTTTGACTTCACCCCGCTTCGCTTCACCCAAGCAACCGAAGAATCCAAGGAGATCAACAACGCATCGCGTGGAAACATCATAATCGCGGGAAGCGGGATGTGTACGGGCGGGCGGATCATCCACCATCTTCGTCACAACCTTTGGCACAAGGACTCCGGCGTTCTGTTCGTCGGGTATCAGGCCGCCGGCACGCTGGGACGACGGATTGTTGATGGCGCGGAAGACGTGCGCATCTTCGGCGAAGAGGTCGCTGTCGGCGCCCACATCTGGACGACCAATGGGTTCTCGTCGCACGCCGACCAGCCCATTCTCCTCGACTGGATCCGGCAGGCTGAGCCGAAACACTTGATTCTCGTGCACGGCGAGCACGATACACTGGACGCGTTCGCGAATCGGATTCGCGAAGACCTATCGATCGAATCGCACGTTGCCAAGTTGGGGGAGACGATCGACGTTTGAACTGGATGTGCTGGTTAGGCAGCAGAGATCGGTCGCAATGGGGTTTGTGTTCCGCCATTTCCGGATAACCGGGATGCGAGTGTCTGCTACAAGCGCTAGTAACAGCTGCCAGAGTCTAGTGTTGGATTGTAAGATCTGACCTCGAGGATGTGCATTCGTCTTGGAACACCAGAGATGCCTGATCCGGTTCTGCCAGTATCTCTCCATCTCACTGAAGACGAAATGCTCCAAGCTGTTCGGAGGATATGGCTAGAGACGACCGAACGCGCGGAGGCTGAGCAACGTTTCGAGCGTGAGGATTCCGCGCCATGCTTGCTTGGGCCTTCGGCCACACCTCAGGGTAGTTGCCAAACCACGACCAGGTGGGATCCCAGGCGCCGTTGGCGGCCTGATGGTTGATGGTCCAATCAAGGTGCGTATCGAGAGCTTCTCGAATCGCCCGCGCACCAAGCGATGTTGGTCGAGGCGTTGCGCGGAGCGGCGTCAGGCAGTAGCCCGACCACTTATCAGGATCTGTGATAACTCGCTGGGAAACAGCTGCCGCAACCTGCTGTGTCAGAAGATCTCGAGTGGCATGTGGAAGCCCAGGAGCTGCGGCCAGATAGGCTACGTATTCAAGATCGCTTCCGCCGCCGGTTCCGAGCACAGGGAGTTCACTGATCGCCTCGATCGTCGCATTGGTCATCTGCTCAAGGAGCTCGCGCGACATCAGGGCTGCGTATGCGTGCAGCGAGCCGAGGATGAGAACGCGAGGGATAATCAGGAAATCATCGAACGTCTTGGCCAAGCTGTCCTCCTCGTCATGCCACCAAGGCGCGTGAGGAGAATGATTGGTATCGGGTGGCACTACGCACCACGTCAGGGACTTCCGGTCAAGAGTGTCAAGCAAGTAACTGATTGCATCAGGTACCAGTTCGTCTCCTTCAGGGCAATCCAACTCGGTGATTAGCCGAAGAGCGATGCCGGTAGCGAGCGCGGACGAGCTTGGCGTACGGACGTCTGGTTCCAGCGCATGGCCGAATCCACCATCAGTGTTCCGGAATCGAAGGAGCTCGTCGATAGCTGCATCCTCGGAGCCCTCCTCAAAATGGTAACGGTACAACGCTCGCTCCAGAGGGCGAGCGCGTGTCTTCACATAGGCAACAGCTCGCCTGAATCCATGCGGCGTCAGTTTTCTCACTTCGGCTCCTCGATCGGCCACGTCCTTCTCGCCAAGCGCAATCCAACTCCTAACAGAATATCTACCCTCATGCACACTCCTTGCGAAGAGGATAGCAGGAATCATCAACTGTGGTGAGCACCTGGGTGCTATAGCCAAGCGTCCTTGCACACAGAAGACATGCGATTCAAGGACATGCGTACGATCTGGGTGCTTTGCGAGGAAGTTCTGCCAATCCGGTGGCAAAAACCGCAAGAATAGGGATGTTTTGGAGCCTGGGGGATTCGAACCTTTCGCGGCAGTCTTACGTGGTCAACGTCAAGAAACAAGATCTGTCTCCGCGTTGTGGATTTCGAAGACAGGCCAACTGCCTATGTGACCCCACCGAGCTTATTGGCTTCGTTCTCAGGCCACCTGTCGAAGTATCCGTCTGCGAAAGAGGGCGAGAGTAGCGAGAAAGCTGCTTGCACAAAGGACACCAATCCCTCAAACAGCAGGTAGAAGGGGCCGTGCTTGTAGCCCTGCATCGTGTGGCCATACTCGTGCCGTACTGCATTCTCAGTCAGGACGGATTTGCCCAAGAAGATGTATCGACCCAACGAAGCCCCGATGGGTGGCCTGGTAACGATGATCTTGATCTCGTTCACATTCGCCGTGTCCACAACACCTCCCGTGAGCTGGAGAAGCCCATAGAACAGCGTTCCGAGAACGTTCTGTGGAAGGCAGAATGCCGCCTGAGCGATGCTCCTGCGTACTTGAGTCTCCTTCGAAACTCGCGGGAAGTTGCTGATGATCGTCGAGAGATCCTGCACTTCCTCAGCCGTTTTCAGACTGACAGAATCAGCAGTAGGTGGATCGGATGTCTCAGCCGAGGCCGCACGGGCAGGGAGACCCACAGCTAGTGCCAGCCAACAAGGGATCAATGCAATCGCTACAAGACTCGCTACCTTCATGAAGATAGCATAGCAGAATCCGCCCCAGGTACGATCTGACCCAAAATCCAAGACGGGAGATTTCAAGTTCGCAAGAACAGCAAGAAAGAAGACTTGCCCCTAAGCTTGACCCCTAGCCCGAGGTTTGCACGTACTAGCCTTCAATCACCCGTTTTGCCTTGCCTGCACTTCGGGGGATGCTCCCGGGAGAAGCGGCTCTCACGTCTACATGGACGCCGAGCATGGCGTAGATCTCACGTGAAATGGCTTCAGCCATCTCCGCCACATTCCCCACATCAGAGCGCTCGGAGGCCGGCTCGACAAGAACGCGAAGCCCTCGGAATGAGCCTTCCGAGACTTTGACTATTTGGTAGTTCTCCGACGTACCTTGCACACGCATGATTGCTTCCTCGATCTGCCGTGGGAAGAGCATCACTCCCTTCACCTTGATCATGTCATCAGTGCGCCCAAGAATTCGGGAGTGCCGTGGGAGCGTCCGACCACATCCGCAGATCTCCTCGTTCTCGACAGCCAGATCCCTTGTTCTGAAGCGAATCACGGGGAAAGCTTCTTTCCGCAAGGTTGTGAATACGAGCTCTCCTCGTTCCCCTGGAGGCAGCGGTTCGCCGGTTTGAGGGTCTACCACCTCCATCAGAAAATGATCGGCGTTCACGTGTAGCCAGTCTTCCTCTCCACAGCTGAATGAGACGCCAGGCCCGATCACCTCTGTCAGCCCGTACTGCTCGCATGCCCTCATCGCCCACGTACTCTCGATCTTGTCCCTCAACTCATTGCTCCAAGTCTCCGCCCCAAGAAACCCAAACCTGATTTCGAAGTCCCGAGAAGGATCAAGACCGGTTTGCCTGGCGACCTCAGCCAAATGGAGGGCATACGATGGAGTGGCGCCGAGCGCTGTTGCCCCGAAGTCCCGCATGATCGCCAATTGCCTTCTCGTATTCCCTGCTCCCATTGGGATGACGGCTGCCCCGATCCGGTTCGCACCCAACTCGTGCCCGTGTGCGCCAGTGAAGAGACCGTAGCCATATGCGTTGTGCAGGACATCATCTTGTCTGAATCCGCCAGCCCACATGCTGCGAGCCATCAAGTCCGCCCAGTTCTCAAGGTCGCCTTTGGTGTAGGGTGCGACGACTGGTTTCCCGGTGGTCCCAGAAGAGGCATGAACGTAGAGAACCTCCGACATTGGAACGCAAGCTAGGCCGTAAGGGTAATAGTGCCGGAGGTCGTCCTTCGTCAGAAAGGGAAGCTTTGCTATGTCCTTGAGCTTCTTGATGTCCTGTGGTCTTACGCCCGCGTCTGCGAACCTCTTCCGATGACCGGCATTTTCCCTATAGACATAGCGAACGAGCTCCTTGAGCCGCTCGAATTGGAGTTCTCGTAGTTCCCCGGCAGGCATTTGCTCAATGGCGCCATGCCAGTAGTTACCCTTACTCATTCTGCCCCCTCGATTTATGATGGATTCTGCCAGATTGTGGCGGAAGAGGACAAGGACATCGGTCCAGAGGCGCAGGAAACAAGGAAGCTATGGAGCCTGGGGGACTGAATGTAGAACTCGATCGCTCGCTGTGTCGTGGTGAGCTGTGTCCATGCTCGCCCAAGCGGCCGTCCAGTAAATCTCGTTGGGGTCTAGACCTCAGCCGCTCTAGCTCCTTTTGGATCGCCGAGCGTAGATGGGTCGGCACAGACTTTGGGATTGGACCGGATTTCGAGGATCAGGTCATGGAGATCGGCCAGCAATAGCATACAACGAGTGGTCCCACGAGCCGATATAGACCGTGCCGTCCACGCCTATTGCCGGGGAAGATACAATTGTAGACCCTTGAGGAGGGGACGGGTTGAGGCGCCATTTCACCGTCCCGTCAGGATTAATCGCATATATGTGGTAGTCCATGGAACCGAGATAGATTGTTCCGTCCGCACCAATGGCCGGGGAAGATCCTTGCTCGATTCCGCCCCCCACGAAAAGACGCCATCGCTCTACGCCATCAGGATTGAGCGCATACAGATAATTGTCATTGGCAACGATGTATATCGTGCCATCTCTTGCGATGGCTGGAGAAGAAACGATGCCCTCTCCTTGAGTAACGAAGTGCCATCTCTCTGTCCCATCCGGATTGAGGGCGTAGACGTTATTGTCCCAGGAACCGAAATAGATCGTTCCGTCCGAACCGATAGCCGCCGAGGATTCGATGTGACGTCCGGTTTGGAAGCGCCATTTCTCTGTCCCATCTGGATTGATGGCATAGAACTTGCCGTCAGCTCCAGTACCACAATAGATCGTTCCATCGCCACCAATGGCGGGAGAGGGGAAGACGTCGCTTTCCACGGGAAACTCCCACTTTAAGCTGCCATCTGGATTGATCGCGGAGATCCTCCCACCAACCTCTGTTTCAGCCTTTGCTCCCTCGGAGTACTTCCGCGCAGAGCCAACATAGATGGTTCCATCCGGTCCTAGAGTCGGGGAAGACCAGGTATCTGCGGTCACGGGAATCGTGAAACGCCATTTCTCCGTTCCGTCCCGGTTGATCGCGAACAGGAGGTCGGAGAGAGAGGTGAAATAGATCGTACCGTCCTCGCCAATCGCTGGAGAGGACAGTATGCCCTTCCAGACATTCCAGTCCTCAAGATACTCTGGTTCTCCGACTGTGAAGTGCCACTTCTCCGTCCCGTCCGAGTTGACCGCGTACAAGGTATTGTCGTGTGAGCCGACATAGATCGTGCCGTCGACTCCTATGGTTGGTGAAGATTCTATTCCAGCTCCCGTCCTGAAGCTCCATTGAACGGTTCCATCCACATGACGGGTATCGTAGTTGCTCAAGCCTGTATGTCGGGGGCCGCCACGGAACATGGGCCATGGGGAAGCAGCTGGTTGGCTGCCGACACTCCCAGGAATAGCTGGTGACGTCTGCTGTGTCTCTGGCTCAATCTCGCTTTCATCCGTAGTTTGTAGTATTCGTAGGATAGCTTTGGAAGCAATCTTACTGGCGGTCTCGGGGAAGAGTTGAGATCGCAAGCCCCGATCACAGTCAGTGACCTCAGATGAAAGAGTGTCTCCGAAAGCGGCTATGGGAACTGGAGTCGAGGAGGAGACACGAACGCAAGTCGCATCTTCGCAAGTAGCGTTGGCGATTCCTTCACCTGCGACGACCGAAACCCATAGACACAGCAACCCAGCAAGCCACAGGCTGACCTTCTTCATGTCTCCACCTCAAGTAGAGGATAACTGGAGATCCAGGTCAAGGTGAAGCCGCTATGACCTTCTGTTGTTGACAAGCGAATCTGTCAGTAGATAACTGTCGAGGGAAAATGTCAGTCCGATGAAAGGACTGATGTTGAGCCAGAAGGAGCAGTTAAGACTGGAGACGCTCAATCGCGTGTTGGGATGGGCTCTTTACTAGGAAGGACGCTTTGGAGCCTGGGGGACTTGAACTACCGCAACCGAGGAAGTCCCTTGTTACAAGTTCGGTGCCAAGATAGATCTGAGAGAGCTGGAACGCGTAATCATCTAAGGGAACTGGGTTTCTCTTCGTGGTACCCCTTGCTGAACTACCTTCGAACTGGACCACAAGATGAGTCCGAATCCTCGTCTCCCAACCACCACGAAAGCTGCTCTTACCGAGGGCGCACGTCCTCCAAGAAGCTCCTCTGTTACCCTTAAGAACCCAGCGCCTCGGGTTCCAAATGCGTCAATTACCTAGAAGTAGAAGGCGCCGCGGATGATGTCATCTACGCTGATCTGCAGCTGATTACTACCCAGTCTCCGGCGGTCGAGAGGAATTGGACTACAGCCTCCCTCCTCGATGTTGATCAGATCCGCCGAGAACTGCCGCCCACAGAAGTTGCAGATCATGGCGTTACCATCTTGACTGTAGCCTTGCTTCTCTGGATAGCACTCGACGCATGCGTTGAAGGCAGCCCGCAGAATACCGGTTGCAGTCTTGATGATGAAGAACTCGATTGGCTCGCCTTCATGGACGTAGGTGAAGTACTCCGCTTCGTAGTCCTTAAAGGTACTTGCAGGCAATATCACGTTCCCTTCAGTGTTTGCCTGTACTATGGGAAACTGTGGATGCCCGCTTGTCGCAGCCACAAGTCCCTCTCCAAGGAATGGAGGACCAGGGGCGGCAACTGATTGCTCTGTTTCGGCTGCTTCTGTGACACCTTCCAGATCCGCCACCAGACCTTCATCGCTGGCAGACTCAGGAATGGGCACTGGGGTGACAGCTGGTTCCGGATTTGCTGCCGCGACCTCTCCCACTGTGGTTCCATCTGGCGGTAGCGTTTCCGCCTGGACCGTCGCAGTTGCGTCCGCATCGAGCTCCGGCCCCCCCGCCGTCAACAGAAACAAGGAGAATCCCGCTGCCAGAGCAATGGCCAGAATCATTAGAAGTGTTCTGCTCATCGAACCCACCTCTCTTTTCTCATATCAAGGGCTGCAGCTTTCGACCCTTGACCTACTGTCTCCATACTTCCAGATGCAAGCTGGTATAGATCGCCGAGTATCCTTACAGGCTAGACTATTCCAAGATGGAATACAAATCCTTTCTAGCTTTGCCTGAGAATCGATCCGGATACAGAGGGTAGGACCTGGAACAATAGGAAGACAACCTGGAATTGCCAACTGAGTCCTGGGTTCATATCAATGGAATGCCTGAATACGATCTTCGAGTCGCCTATTGGTTGTCACTCAAGATAACGCTTCTTCCCTGCCCCTGCCGGGCCACGCAGTTCCGGGTATCCGAACCCACTCCCCCCCGAGGGGAAGGGCCGGGAGGCTTATCAGTATGTCACGGTGCCTGTAATGGAGTGCTCGATTGGATCAACAGTTGCCCCCTCAATTGGGCGATATCCTCCCTTGCTCGGGGTCCACAGATAGAGTCTTAGTGCGGTCTCATCCATACCCTCTGAAAGCTCCGCGGGGTCATAGAACACCTTAATGGTCATACTTGTCATTGCCCATCGCAATGGGATCCCAGCTTTTACCCTGACGAATATCGCAGGCTCTGTGGTCCTCCCTAGTTCGGGATCTTCATAGTGATGTACCGTGGAAACGCTCTGATCTATGACCTCTTCTCCAACTACGATGTCAACCTGTAGACGTTCACTCACCACGGTGATGGTTTCTCCAGGGGCAGCAGAGACCGATTCCTTTCTTCTACTGAAAGAGGACGTGCAGAACCCAGTGTTCCCGGCCTCGTCTCTACCTGATACGTTTACGAAGTAGCTTCCGTCCTCCGGTATTTCGTAGCTACCGGTCCACTCTCTGACTCCGGTTAGGGCCATCTCAATCTCTGCGCTACTACCCCCGACAACCTCAACCGTGGGAGGAGAAGACAACGTTTCATCGGAGTATACGGTTATCAGGACCGTCTCCCACGGCTCGGACACATCGCTTGACATGCTCGGGGCTGTGGTGTCAGAGACGACCGTCACTATGCCCGACGAGGCTGTGATGGTCCCGCCGCTTGCCCGTACCTCTATGGTGTTGGGGCCCTCAACCAGAGATACCGACCTGGATCCACTCTCTGCAGTGATCCCTTCTGAGACACCGTTCAGGATGAATTCGGCAGAGATCGCCTCCCCAGCGACCGTATAGTCAACCATCACGGAGGTGGAGTTTGTCTTTGTCCCTCCAGAGGGAGAGGCAATGCTGACCGTTGGGGCAGTCTCATTGTGCGTGACAACTATCGTCTCTGACGAGCCCCTATTCCCGAGGGGATCCACTGCAGAGGCTTCGATCGTGTTCTTGCCCTCAATCAGGCTGATTTCCTCACTGAACGAGCCTTCCGTCACGACGATTGTCTGCTCGGTGCCGTTCACGTCAAGCGCAATCTCTGTCACCGTCGGATCGTCGACGGTCCCCGCGACCAATACCCTATCCTGATTTGTGAGGTAGGTGCTCGCCGGTGTCGTTATCGTCACCTCAGGAGCGATTGTGTCCAGGGTGACGGATATCGTGTTGGACGAACCGGAGTTGCCAAACTCATCGATCCCTTCGACTGCAAGTGTGTTTTCACCCTCGCGTAGCGTTATTGCCTCATTGAACCAGTAACTATATCGGCCACCTTCCTCCGACTCCAGGGTCAGCTGAATATCCTTTGCAGCCCCATTGAGATAAAGTGTCGTTTTGGTAACGGCTGCGCTGTGGGTAACGGTGCCGTACACATCGTAGGTCTCAGAGTTGGTGATGTCTCCATCCGCTGGATGCTCGACCTCCACATTCAGTTTCTCGGGAACGTAGATAACACCTACGGTGCCTGACGAGTCCGTATTGCCTCGGGCATCGGTAGCCTCCGCCCTGATGGTATTCAATCCCTCCTTCTCTAGGGTGAGCTCGTGTTCGAATTCACCATTGTCCACGGGGATTATTGTCCTACTTGTACCATTTAGGATAAGAGCGGCCTCAGTTACTGCTGGATCGCTGACTGTTCCAGCCACCTCTACTAAGGCGACGGTCACCAACGTGCCTGCATTACCAGCGAAGGCCAGCGCGGGCGGGTCTGTGATGACTACCTCTAGAAGGGGGGGGGCATACTGCACTGTGACCTCCTCCGATGAAGCAATGGTTCCAGCACTGTTGGTCGCCCTCACCTCAAGTGTATTCTCCTCAGGTGCGAGGGTGATGGTGATCGCCCCACTCTCTGGTGCGATGGCCGTCTCTTCGCCATTGTGCAAGAAGGTAGCGGAGGACAGGTCTGTACCGCTGATCTCATAGGCTATCGTCAGCTCACTTGTCTCGGTGATCAATCCACTTGCCGGTGATGTGATCGCCACCTCTACCTCTGTCTCGCCTCCTCCACCCGCCACCGCTTCTGAGACTTCCACCGTCACCGCCACTGTGGCCTCGTTGGAATCGGCTGCCCCGTCGTTGGCCTTGTAGGTGAAGCTGTCTGTCCCGTTGTAGTCAGCATTGGGCGTGTAGGTCACTGTCCCATCTGTGTTGACGCTGGCTGAGCCATGCGCGGGAGTACTGACCGAGGTCGCCGTTAGCTTATCACCGTCTACATCCGTGTCGTTTGAAAGCACGTCGATGGTCACCGGCGTACCTTCAGATGTGGTAGCCGAATCATCGCTCGCCACTGGCGAGCCGTTGATCGAGTCAACGGTGAAGGTTGCCGAATCATTATCTGGAAGCCACTCAGGATCGATGACGCCGAAGGTGATCGTCTCGTCACCGTTCCAGTTCTGGTTGGGAGTGGTGATGGTGGCTACGCGGCCGGTGATATCGACCGTCAGCTCACTGTTGCCGTTGTAGAACCAGGTCATCTCAGAATCAAGGTTATCAATATCATCCACGTAGTCATCGAGGTTGATGGTGGCAAAGCTCTCACCCTCGGCGATTGTCTGATCGGGGATGTCGTCTACAACCGGAGCGTTGTT
>Ga0114923_10002594_pt1 | contig 12203 bp, 17 predicted proteins | sample SumtaG_FD_89578 | JGI IMG/M metagenome (GOLD analysis project Ga0114923, IMG submission 89578) | Deep subsurface microbial communities from Indian Ocean to uncover new lineages of life (NeLLi) - Sumatra_00157 metaG | ecosystem: Environmental > Aquatic > Marine > Oceanic > Sediment | place: near... | reverse complement strand
TCAAATCTTTAATCATATTCTCAAAAGTTGTCTTTGCTGCGTAGGATGTTAAATAACCAGCAGCATTCTTCTTAAAAGCAGTAGCAACAGAACCTTTTACTTTAGTGAAGGGAATCATTAATGGCATTATTCTTATCTTTTTGTTGTCAGATGTCTTGCAAATAATAGACATGCCAATCTTTTCTTTTCCTCTTCTAACTAATCTTTTAATAGAAGTAGGGTTAAGGTAATAGCCATAGAATTCAGTAATTGCTTTATCTCCTTTAATATCGGCAATAATGAACTTAATGCTTGTATTTTGTTTTTTCATATCTCTTGTTAAGCTCATTAAATTTATAGTTATAGCTCTTTTAATTAGAGATTGGGGTTCACTTACAGGTATTTCTCCTATTAACTCGTTTCTGAATAATGCTGGAGAGAGTATTTGAATCCATCTCTTCTTCTTTATTTTGGTTTTTGCTACTTTTTCTTCTGCCATTTTATTGTTGAGAAAAGGAATTTGTTTATAAACTTTATGATTGAGTAAGCGAAATCATAAAAGGTTTAGAAATCTTTGATTTCTAAAAGCTTGTTGTTTTTTTAAATGTCCAAATTAACAACTTCTTTTGCATGCTCTTCTATAAATTTCCTTCTTGGTTCTACAGCATCTCCCATTAAGATAGAGAATATTCTGTCAGCCTTGATAGCATCTTCTAAAGTAACCTGTAGTAATACTCTTTTGGAAGGATCCATTGTTGTTTCCCAAAGCTGCTTAGGGTTCATTTCTCCCAGACCTTTGTATCTTTGAATATGGGAATCTTTTCCTATTTCTGTTAGCGTTTGTTTTAGTTTTTCATCATTATAAATGTAAATTTCTTCTTTGCCTTTCTTAACTCTATAGAGGGGGGGTTGTGCAATGTAGATATAGCCTGCTTCAATTAATGGCTGCATATATCTATAGAGGAATGTTAGTAGCAGGGTTCTTATATGAGCACCGTCTACATCTGCATCTGTCATAATAATTATTTTATGATATCTTGTCTTTTCTATATTGAACTCTTCCATTATTCCTGTTCCAATAGCAGTTATCATAGTTGTTATTTCCTCATTATGGAACATCTTATCTAGCCTGGCTTTTTCAACATTAAGGATTTTTCCTTTTAATGGCAGTATTGCCTGGAATTCTCTGTTACGGCCTTGTTTGGCTGAGCCTCCAGCGCTATCGCCTTCAACAATATATAATTCACATTTTGAAGGATCTCTATTAGAGCAATCTGATAATTTACCTGGCAAAGAGCCATAATTTAAAGCTCCTTTCCTTCTTGTCAATTCCCTTGCTTTTCTTGCAGCTTCCCTTGCTTTAGCTGCATTAATAGATTTATATATTATTGCTCTGGCTATTTGAGGATTCTCTTCTAAGAAATGGCTTAGTTCTGTGTTAATAACAGAATCAACAATTCCCTTGACTTCAGAGTTGCCTAACTTTGCTTTTGTCTGCCCTTCAAATTGCGGTTCTAGAATTTTGACAGAAATAACTGCTGCAAGCCCTTCTCTAACATCCTCAGAGCTTAATCTTGTATCGCTTAATTTATTTTTCTCTATATAACTGTTTATCGTTCTGGTTAGAGCTGTCTTAAAGCCGGAAAGATGCGTGCCCCCTTCAATTGTATTGATATTGTTTGCAAAGGAAAAAACATTTTCTTGATAGCCCTCATTATATTGCATTGCTATTTCAACTTCGCAATGGTTTTTTTCCTTATGGAAATAAATAACTTCATGCAATGGATGCTTGTTGTGGTTTAGGTATTGGACAAAGCTTACTATTCCCCCTTCGTAATAAAATTCCTCTTTTTTGTTTATTCTTTCATCCTCAATAGAGATTTTTGTTCCTTTGTTTAAGAAAGCTAACTCTCTTAATCTATTTGCAAGAATATCAAAATGGAAATTAGTATCCTGGAGTATTTCATCATCAGGTGAGAATATTATTTTGGTTCCTGTTTCATTAGCTGTTCCGGTTTCTTTTAATTCTGTAATTGGTTTTCCTCTTTCATATTTCTGTGTGTAGATTTTTCCATCTCTTTTTATTTCAACTATTAATTCTTTTGATAAGGCGTTGGTAACAGAGATTCCTACTCCATGCAAGCCTCCGCTAACTTTGTATGCTTTTTTGTCAAATTTTCCACCTGCATGCAGCTTTGTTAATACAATTTCTACAGCTGGCTTGTTGAATTTAGGCATTATTTCAACAGGAATACCTCTTCCATCATCAATTATTGTTACACTTCCATTTTTATTTAAGATAACTTTGATATTTTTACAGAATCCTGCCATGGCTTCATCTATTGAGTTGTCTACTGCTTCATAGACTAGATGGTGGAGGCCCATAAGAGCAGTATCTCCAATATACATCGCTGGTCTTTTTCTTACTGCAGATAGACCTTCCATTACCTTGATGTCTTTTGCGCTGTATTCTTTGTTTCCGCTTTGTTCTTTAGTTTCTGATTCTTCCATTTTAAACTAAATCTCGTCAATTTTTTTAACAAAAAAAGAGGTAATTATTTACTCATTTAGAAAGCTCTTTAGTTTATAAATCTTTCGCTAAAATTTTGGGGGTAGAGAGGCTGTAGAGGCTAAATTTTGGGGTTTCAGCTGTTCTAATTTGACCTTATTTTATTGGTATTATGGATAAAACACTCCTGTCCAAAACCAATCATAATTTCTTCTTTTGAACAGTTATGTCCAAAACAAAACATTTAAATATAAGTTCTCCCAGGATTAAAGTATGCAAACTGGATTAGCAGATTATATTGATATTGGTCCTATTTTAATAAAAGAAGAAATAGTTGATTTTATTAGAAATTCAAAGATAGAGATTAAATAAGTCCATATTACCATGAAGACTAAAGTTGGGGGTGTAATTAATAAGATATATCCTGATAGTAGTGTGATTTCTGTAAAAAGGTTCAAGAAAGGAGTGATTAACGAGACCTATGATGTAAAAGTAGATAATAAATCCTTAGTTCTTAGAATATATCCAAAAAATCTCTGGAAAATTAAAAAGGAAGAATATCTTTACAATCTAATAAGAAAAAAAACCAATGTGCCTGTGCCAAAAATAATAAAAACAGGCAGAAATTATATCCTAATGTCTAAGATTGAGGGAAAAGAACTCTCAGTCAGAAATAAAGCCTTAGTAAGGAAAGCTGGCGAATTATTAGCAAAGATACATTCTATTAAATTCCCCCATTATGGATGGATTATTAAAGATAAGATAAAGCCAAAATTCAAAAATTGGCCAGATTTTATTAATTATGATATGAAGTTAAAGTTTAGAAAAATACCCAGAAAATATAAACAATTAAAAAATAATATCAAAAATATAGTTAATAAAAATAAATCTTTGTTAAATGTTAAGAGCAAACCTTGTTTGTTGCATAAGGATTATCATTCTTCCCATATTATAGTGAATAAGAATAAGATAAACGGTATAATCGATATAGAATGGGCTATGTCAGGGCATAACGAATTTGAAGTTGCGAAATCATGTTCGTGGATGTTTGATAAAAAGCCTAAATTAGAGAAGATATTTTTAGAAGGATATAGAAAATATGGTAGCTTATCAAAGGACTTTACTGAAAGAAAAAAATTATACAAATTAATTGTTTTGCTTTCTTCCTTATCTTTTTCATATGAATGCAAGAATAAAAGATGGTGTTTTTATAATTTAAGAAAATTAAAAGGTGAGATAAATGAATATAACAAAGCTAAGTGAAAAATATATTAATGAACATCCGAGCATTAAGGATTGTGTTAGGAAAGGATTGATCAATTATTCTTCATTGACCAGGCAGATTGCCAGTGATTCCGGGCTTGATTTGAAGAAAAACTTTGATGCTATTTTAATAGCTTGCAGAAGGTATTTCAGAAAGGTGAAGAAAGAGGATGTTTTAGAGAAAAAGATTATTGATATTTTAAAGCAAAGTAAGTTAGAGGTTAAGAATAAGATTGTAGTTGTTGTTGTGGAGAAGGATATTTATTTTAATCATTTAATTGAGCTGCATAAGGAGGTTAAGAAAAAAGCAGAGATTTTTCATATAATTGAAGGTAGTAAAACCATTACCTTAATTACAATATCTGAATTTTTAGAATATATTAAGAAATTGTTTAAGAATAAGATTTTAAGGATAACTGAGAATTTGGCAGAGATAAATCTGAAAAGCTCTGAGGAGATGGAGAAGACTCCTGGAGTTATGGCTTATTTGACAACTTTACTTGCAGAGAATGGAATCAATATCATAGAGACAATGTCTACATGGACAGATACCTTGTTTGTTATTTCTGAGAATGATATTGCAAAGGTTATGGGGGTTTTGAGGTTTTAGTCTTTAACTACGCCTTCCTTATCCAGTAAATGCCCTAATTTTTCTTTTTTTGTTTTAAGATATTTTTCTGTGTGTTTGTTTGGTTCGATAATTAATGGGACTCTTTTGGTTATCTTTAGTCCGTATTTCTCTATGCCTGTTATTTTTTTTGGGTTGTTTGTTAATAGTTTTATTGTTGTTAGACCTAAATCTGCCAGTATCTGAGCTCCAATTGTGTAGTCTCTTTCGTCTGGCTTGAAGCCTAGTTTTTCATTTGCCTCTACTGTGTCCATTCCCTGGTCTTGTAGAGCGTAGGCTTTGATTTTGTTTAATAATCCTATACCCCTTCCTTCTTGTCTTAGATAGAGAAAGACACCGCCTTGTTTTCCTATCTTAGTTAGTGCTTTTTCCATTTGTTCGCCGCAATCACATCTTAGGCTATGTAATGTGTCGCCGGTCATGCATTCAGAGTGGACTCTTACCAGAATTTTTTCTTTTCCTTTAACATCTCCCTTGACTAAAGCAATATGATGATTGTTTTTATTATCTTCATAAATATGAATAATAAAATCCCCGTAGAATTTGGTTGGAAAATTAGCTGTTGCTTTTTCTTTTATAAGGTTCATATTACTTTCTAGAATTGATTATTTTTTATAAATGTTATTGTTTTGTTAGAAACAGTTTAAATCAAAATTCTTCTTTGTTTTCTTCTGCATCAACTTCATCCTTTTTTTCTTCAGCTTCTTCATAGCCTTTCATAAATCCTTCTTCTTCTGCTGACATTTCATCATCTGCCACCAAGTCTTTTCTTCCTTCTTCGTCATAGATGCTTGTTTCATCTAATTCTTCATTATCAAGTTCTTCTTCTTTTGCCATGATAAAATCCCCTTAAGAAAGCGTGACTTGAATGGTTATTTATATAATTTACGTTTATAATTTATATAGAACTATTTTTTTATCAGTTTTTCAGCTCTTTTAATCATCTCTTTTTTTAGGCCTATGAAACAGCCACCATGCTTGCCTGCGCAGTAAGTTGCTTCTTTTGGTTTTATTATTTTGTTTAATTTTGGATGTTCAATATCTATATGGGTTATCCTTGCGAAGCTTTTGCCTTTCTCGTGTATATAGACCTTGGCTCCTTTTAATTCCTTTTTTCCTTCTCCTGCGCCTGACATGTTATATTGTAAATTAATTTCATTATTTTTAAATTTATCCACTAATATGTAACTCTAACATATATATTGTAGTATATAATAAAACCAAAAGCTTTAAATATCACTAATATACAGATTAGTATACTAGTTTAACTAAATCATTAGATAGAAAAGAGGCAGGATTTGGCTTGTGAGACGTAAGAGAGGACAAAAACTAATCAAAATTATGGCCTAAAATCTACGTCTTCACTATTGCCTCTTCCCCTTAAAAACTACCTTTAAAATGGAGACAGAAACAAAAAATTTCATGGAAAATGTGGATTCCTGGATAAAACAGATTAGATCTGAGTTTAATCAGATTACCGATGTTTCTGGTATTGTTGAAGAGAATGTTAATAATGTCCAGCATAATTATGAGTTAATATATGAATTAAAGGAGCAGATAGATAATTTAAAAGCAGAGATAAAAGCCTTAAAGCTAATGCAATTACTGCAGCTTAAGGAAGGATTGATTAAAGGACAACATTAAATCTGTTCTATGATTTTCTTTAAAGCATTATCAAGCGCTGTGAATATATTGTTTTGGGTATCTTCTCCTGTAAAATTGCTTCCTGCTGTTAGCTCTGCTTTAATTTTTGCATTGTTTTCGTCTCCTTCTAAGGTAATTGCTAATTTTTCATAGTCACTTTTCTTTTCCTGTATCTGCTTTACACAGTTTCCAACTATTTTCTTCAAAACAATCATTTTTGCACCTTCTATGTTTTGAAAGCCGTTTAGTTCAATATTTCCCCCTAAAGAAATAGTTTCTTTGCTTTGTTGTTCCATCGCTATGCACCTCATTACTATATGGGGATTATTTGTGTATTGGTATAAAAAATTTGCTGTTTGAAAAACAAAACATTTTAGAAACATAGCACTTAGAAAAAGCTTTGCTTTTTCTTGTGCCACGTAAAGTGGTTTCTAAACCTTTATGTTTTTCACTTCGTTCAAACCATAAAGTTTAAATATTACTTGTAATTACTGTATATACAGGTGTTACGATTGATAGAATACAGTAAACACGCCAGAGAACAAATGGTCGCAAGAGGCATAGATGAAAAAGAGATTGAAGAAGGAATTAAGAGAGGTGGTAAAGAATTACAAAAACCGGATAAAATCCTCTCTTATTATAAATATTTTTGTGTAGTTTACAAAAAAATTGGCGATGATTATTTTGTTATAACTGTAAAACCAAGGTGAGAAAATATGAAATGTCCAATCTGTGAAAAAGGAGTTTTAAAAAAAGGAAAGATAAAAGAAGAAATGTTTGGTGTTTATTTAGGTGAATTTCCAGCAGATATATGCTCTAAATGCGGTGAGTCTTTTACAGACCAAGAAACTACAAGAAAAATTCAAGAAATTGCAAAAGAAAAAGGTATTTGGGGGTTAGGTAAAAAAACAAAGATAACTAAAACAGGTAATTCATTGGCAGTAAGAATACCTAAAAATATAGTGGATTTTTTGAAATTAAAAGAAGGGAAAGAAGCATATATACATCCGGAGGATAAGAAATTGATTATTGAAGCGTAAGATAAATTGCTGTTTTATTTAATTGATTTCTGCTCCATTAATTTTATAAACTATTAATCTTTCTTAATCTATATGCTTATCCAATCATTTTCAGGAATAAGGGGAGTTTATGGCAAGGATCTGACGGATGATATTGCCAGAAGATATGCTTATGTTTTTAATGAGTTTCTTAGGAAGAAGCTTGGTAGAGAGCCTTTGGTTGTAGTTGGTTATGATACGAGGGCTTCTAGTGAAAAATTAAAAGAAGCTGTTTTTGATTCTTTGTTTGATATAATTGATGTAGGAATAATGCCAGTAGCTGCTGTTGAATTAGGGGTTAGAGAGTTTAAAGCAGATGGCGGGATAATGATAACTGCTTCTCATAATGAGCCTGAGTATAATGGCTTTAAGTTTTTGGATAATAAGGGAGCGGTTTTAAGGCCTGATGATATTAATGAAGTAATTAATGATTTTCATGGTTTAAGTGAAAAAGATTCTTTGAATAATACTAGGAAGATTGTTGATAAGCATGATGATTTACTTGACAGATATTGTAAGTTTTTGAAAGGTATTGTTGGAGAAATTGATAATAAGGTTAAGGTTGTGTTGGATGTTAATGGCGGTTCTGGTATAGTTGTTAAAAAGGTTATTGAGAACTTAGGTTTAGATAATGTAGAAATAATTAATGATAAGGCAGGAGAGTTTAAAAGAAAGATAGAGCCAAATAAGGAATCTTTGGATTATCTTAAAGATATAATTAAGGATGCAGAGTTTGCTGCTGGTTTTGACTGTGATGCAGATAGAGTTGAAATATTATTAAAAGATGGAAGTTTGGTTGATGGAAATTATTTATTGGCTTTGATTGTTGATGATGTTTTGAGTGAGAATAAAGGAATTGTTGTTACTAATGATGCAACTTCTAATGTTGTTAATCGGGTTGCAGAAAAGCATAATTGTGAAGTTAAAGAAGTAGAGGTAGGAGAGATTAATGTTGTTGATGAGATGTTAAGGTTGAAGAGTCCTGTTGGAGGAGAGGGAAGCAATGGTGGAGTTATAATGCCTCCTTCAAGATGCAGGGATGGGATTTTATCTGTTTTATATTTATTGAAAATAATTAATGGGAAGAATAAACCATTAAATCAAATGATTAAAGAATTGCCGAGATATTATAATGTACAGAAAAAAATTAAATTTAAAGAACCAATAAAAAATGAAATCATTAAAAAAAGTTTGAAATCAAAGATTTCTAACTCTTTCGAATCTTCGATTCGAAATAAAATAAAAAATCATTATTTAAAAAAGAAATATACAATTCAGGAAACTGGCGATATAACTGGTGGATTGAAAGTGATAATTAATAAGAATAATTTTGTTTGGTTTAGAGTTTCTAAAACTGAGCCAAATCTTTTAAGGATAATTGCTGATTCTGATTCTGAGGAAGAAACTAATAGGTTGTTGGAAGAAGCGAGTTCTCTCTTCTGAAAAAAGATAGTTTTATAAATAAATTCCCACATTACCCTATAATAAGGGTGGTTAAATGGCCGAGGATTATGGTCAATGCAGCCTTTGTAAAAAAGGCAGATTAGTTAAAAAAGAGGAGAAAGAGATAAGTGATACTGCTTATCTTATCTTAAAGTGTGACAAATGCAACCACCAGGTTGCGAGAAGTGTAAAATAAAAATGGGAAATGAAGTTTCGTTGCAAAGAGTTGAAGGGCAAGGCACAAAGAAATGCCCTGAATGCGGCAGTACAGATATAGTTAGAAAAGATGATGAAGTTTACTGCAAGAAATGCGGTTTTGTTATAGATTAACTGGTTTGATTCTTTGGTTTTATGGGTAATATCGTTTAAGATGGGGAAAGAGTGAAGTATAAGAAATAGATAGAGTTTTCATCAACATTTTTAAACACATTAATATTTCTAAGCAAATATGACAAAAATCTATTTCCAAACCCATGGTTGCAGCACTAATCTTAGTGAATCAGAAATAATGATTGGTTTATTGAAAAAAGCTAAGTTCGAGATAGTTTCTGAGCCTTCTGATGCTGATATTCTGGTTATCAATATTTGCACTGTTAAAGGGGAAGAGACTGCTTTAAGGAAGATAAGAAAATTAAATGAGGAGTTTCTGGATAAAAAGCTGATTGTTGCTGGTTGTATAACAAAAATAATCCTGAAAGAAGGGAGAAAAATAAGAGAAGATGTTAGTTTTATAAGTACACAAAACATAAAATCAATCATTGAGGTAGTAGAAGAGGTTATTAATGGCAATCTTATTGAGGCAACAGGCAGGAATGAATATGAGAAGATAAATTTACCAAAAATAAGAAAGAATGCTGTTATAGGTATTGTTCCAATACTGAATAGCTGTGCAAATTATTGCTCTTATTGTTCTGTGAGGTATGTAAAAGGAAAGTTATTATCTTATGGAATGATGGATATTAAGAAAGAAGCTATAAAATGCTTAAGTGATGGATGCAAGGAGTTGTGGATTACATCTCAGGATAATGCTGCTTATATGCTGGAGAAAGAGAATGTAAGCAAGCTTCCGGGATTGATTGATGATGTAGCAAGTGTAAATAAAGATTTTTTTATTAGAGTCGGGATGATGAATCCATTGCATTTATTGGATATTTTAGATAGGATGATAGATGTTTATAAAAATGATAAGGTGTTTAAATTTTTGCATATTCCTGCGCAGTCAGGAAATGATAAGATTTTAGAGTTGATGAAGAGGAAGTATACAGTTGATGATTTTAGGAAGATAGTTAGAGAGTTTAGAAAAAATATTCCTAATTTGACTTTGAGTACTGATATTATTTGTGGATTTCCAACAGAAACAGAAGAGCAGTTTAATGATTCTTTGGATTTAATCAAAGAAATAAAACCAGATGTTCTTAATATCTCTAGGTTTCAGGCTAGGCCAATGACAGAAGCTGCAAAGATGGAAGGGCAGATTCAGGGAGGGATTACAAAGGATAGGTCAAGGATGTTGACAGATATTTTTACCAATATTTCCAGAATGAATAATGAGAAATGGCTGGATTGGAAAGGTGAAATATTAATAGATGAGAAAGGAAAACATGACACATGGGTAGGGAGGAATTTTGCGTATAAGCCTGTGATTATTAGAGGGGATGTTAAGTTAGGAGATGTTGTTAAGGTTAAAGTGAATAATGTAACGAGTTATGATTTGAGGGGAGAGATAATATAGGAAACTAACTTATGCCTTCAAAAAACGGCAACAATGCTTCATTTGTTCTGAAATCTTCTAATGATTTCTTATTAATAACTTTTATTCCTTGATTAGTGTCCATTTCAATTCTGGACTGGATTAAAGAATCTGATATTTTTTCTTTTAAGAAGGACCTATGTTTCTCTAGGTCTTTAAACATCTCTAAATTTAGTATTTCCTTACTTATGTTTTTATAATGTTTATCAAAATTATTAATTAGGTCTTTGAGTATAGATAAAAAACCCATTATACATCTTTTATATTCCTCATTATCTTTTACCCCTAAATTTATTCTTATTTTACCAAAACCTTCTGTATATAACTTAAATTGCAGATGTTCAGAAGCATGAGGGTGGGTTTTCTTGGGCTGGTGATGTTCTATTGCTATATCTCTATGCACTATTATCTCTTCCTCCTTATGCCTTGATTTCATCCTAAATCTATATTCTTCTTCATTTGGGTTTTTGCAAGGCATTTCTATAATTTCTATCCTGAGATTACCCTTATCAAATTCTCTATTTTTTATATAGATTGGAAGAAATTGAAAATCAAGCATTTTAATGGCCAGCAACAGAATTTTCTAATTGGTTTCTCGTTTTGGGATCTATTTGCTTTTCTGAAAAATTTCTTAAAACATCTTCGACATCGTTTATAAAGGACTCTTCGCTTAATTTGTTTTCGTAGTAGGTTTTTCTCCACTCCAATATACTCAAGTGATTGGTGGAATATTTTAGTTTAGTAATCCCAAATTCTTTTACGAATATTTCTGCAAGGATTTTAAAATAAATCGAGATAAATTCCTTTGAAAGGTACTTATGTTCATTATCTACCCCAAAAAATTCACTTGGGTTATAAGCTTTTTGTTCATAATAAACTTTAAGTATTTTAATGTCAAGCTCCCATTCTCCTTCTTTATTTGGAGGTATATTATATTCATATTCCACACCAATCTTTAAGATAGGACCGAACGAACCTCCTTTTGCAATTTTATAAATAATATATTCAATAAACTCCTTCCTTTTCTTATACTGTATAACAGAGGATTTACTAGTAACAATTTCTCCTGATCTTTCTGGTTCTGCTCTTCGAATTAACCTCTTTATAACTTCTTCAAAGGTTTCATCCTTATTTCCAATCTCAGCTAATTTGCCTCTTAGTTCTTGACTTACCTTGATTGTTGTCTTATTAGATTGATCTACATTTATCAATGGTTTATTTGCCTCTACTCTTTTTTTTAATTCTTCTATGATTTCCTTATTGATTTTCTTTTTTATATCATGGGGGACATCTTCAAGTTTTTTATATTTCTTCATCATACTCACCATACCTAGTATACTTGGTATACTGGGTATACTATATAAATGTTTCGGTTTTTATTTAAAAATAAGAGAAAAATAAAAAATCTATTTAGCACATTCCTTACAATAATCAACATTCAATGTTTTATTTGTTTTTTCTATTGAAGCTTTTGCGTTTTTAAAGCCCATTGCTGCTCTTATTGCATCGATGTTTTCACAGACAACATCTGATTCCTGATGGATTGCCTGTACATACAATAATTTATTTCCAGTAACTCCAACAGCTTCTTTCCATACTACGATTTCCGGCATGTCAGATCTATTTCTACCCAAATCTTTTGCAAATTCCATTATCTCTGCTGTTGACCTTACTTTAGAAGCATTATCTACTACCCTTATCCTTGTTGTGTTGTTAAAAAGTTTTAGAACTTCATTAACATTAGGTTTTTCTTTACAATCGACTGTTACTGTGTGCATATGCATTAAGGTGCTGGAAACTGATAAAGCTGTTGTGAATATTGGCATATCATGCAAAACTGTCTGTACATCAGGGCCATGGTGCGAAGGCAGCTCTAAAACAGGGACAATTGCATTTATAGGACCATGCCTTATATCCCAGGGGTCTGCT
>Ga0114923_10002593_pt1 | contig 12205 bp, 13 predicted proteins | sample SumtaG_FD_89578 | JGI IMG/M metagenome (GOLD analysis project Ga0114923, IMG submission 89578) | Deep subsurface microbial communities from Indian Ocean to uncover new lineages of life (NeLLi) - Sumatra_00157 metaG | ecosystem: Environmental > Aquatic > Marine > Oceanic > Sediment | place: near... | reverse complement strand
TTTCTACTCCTTTGCTAACATGAGATTCAATATCTTTGTAATATTCTTTAAGAATTAAAAGTCGTTCTTTGATACCTTTATCAGTTTTTTTGTAATGTTGTAAAGGATTTCCTTTTAATGCTGTAAAACATGCCTCGGGGTGAGATTCTATAAAAATATTTTGTGCCATTATATTTTTTCTTAATAAAATATCAACCTCTTTAATTTTATGGGTAATATTCCATGTCTGCTTTGAAAGACCTTTACCCGTCTGACCGCGGTTTATTTCATTCGCTTCATTATAATTAACCGCACTTAATGCCATTCTACAAGGAGTAGGAAAAATTGATGAAGAACGCTTTTTAGTAAGAAATTTACGAGCTGTTTTATCACATAATCTTGGAAGAGGACCTTTATCTCGTAGTCCTATTGGAATATCTATTAAAATGAGATGGGCATTTGAATAATGTTCCCAGAGTTCCTGTATTGTAGAAAATACTTCAAGATTCCAAATTAGCTGATTTTTCGTTTCGATGATAACCCAGCCATCTCGACAACCATCTACACCTATAATAGAAGTGGTTTTTTTCATTTGAACATTTATATTTTATAAAACAAAATTCTTAATTCTATAGGAGAATTTAATTCATAAAATTATAATTTTGTTCTAAATACCCATTAATTAAAAACAGATTTATAAAATAATATGTCAGATAAAGAAGAACCTGAAATCAGTAGGATTCAAGAATTAGAGAGTACCAATTTAGCTAGAGATGAAATAAGAGATGAAGTAATCGCAACTAAAAAAGAAGTTGAGAAACAGAATGAGCTTTTAGCAAAAAAGATTAATGAACAATTAGTACAAAATAATATAAAGTCATTTGACGTAGTAGGAGCAATTGGTGCAGGTAAAACAGCTCTTTTAGAGAAAATTTGTGAAAAGATTTCTCCTAAATACAGAATTTTAGTAATATGTGGTGACATTACCACTAGAATAGATGCCGATCGAATAGAAAAGCATGCTGAAACTGTTCAAATTAATACTGGACGTGAATGTGCCTTAAATGCATACCACATTAATCAAATAGTAAAAAACAAGGATCTCAATGATTACGATGTAATTTTTATTGAAAATGTTGGAAATCTAATTTGTCCATCAGATTTTATTCTTGGAACCGATAAAAGATTAATTGTAGTTTCGACAACTGAAGGTGAATGGGTTGTCGAGAAACATCCGCTGCTATTTAGAACATCTGATATAGCCGTAATAAATAAAATAGATTTAGCAGAAAGATTAGGAACAAATGTCGAAAAAATGATTGGAGATGCAAAACAAATTAATCCTGAGATAGCTGTTCTCACAACTAGTGCAAAAACCGGAGAGAATGTGGATAAATTAATTGAACTTTTAGAATTATGAATAGAATTGTATGATAATAAATTCTTTTAATACATCTTAATAAAGAACAAAAGTAATTGACAAGATATGGAAGAAAGTTTAGAAAAACTCGAAAATTTAATAAATGAAGCCAAAATTGATTCTCAAAAAGTTAGAGAAATTCAAATAAATTTTATTAAAAAAGAACTAAAGGCCCTACATTGTGTTGATGATTTTATTGGTGAATTTCCTACATTTATTGAGCCAGTTCATCTCGGCAACAATGTGAAGATTGGAGATGATGTGCTTATAGGACCTGGTGTATATATTTCAGATAATTGCGAAATCGGAGATTATGGAGAATATACTAATACAATTATATTTGATAACGTAGTTTTAGGGGAAAATTTCAAATTAGAAAACTGCATTATTGCGAAAGGAAGTAAATTAACGTTTAACAACTTAAAAGCTTACAATTGTATATTAATGGGACAAACAGATTCAATAGAAAATCTTAAAAAAATCTCTTTTTAATATTTTTTTATTTTTTATTTTGTGCTCCTATATGAAAAGAAATATGCAAGAAAAAATCAAATTTAAATAACATAACAAGATATTGATTTTAGGATAAGTTAATATATTTACATTTAAAGATATAAATATTTGTAAGGAAATGAAACAATCTCAACCCGAAATTTTAATAATAGACGATAACAAATTTATCATAAAATTAATTATTGAGATAGTTAGAGGAAGGGGAGGCTTTTTTTGTAGATCTGCCAGTAACTATAAGGAGATCATGGAAGAAATGAATAAATGCCCACCAAAACTAATTTTTCTAGATGTAAATTTACCAGATTTAAATGGATATGAATTCTGTAAAAAATTGAGATCTGACGAAAAATTTAACGATGTTTTTATTTATTATTTAACTGGTACTCCGAAAGCTGAAATTGCTAATAAAGTTCTTGAGACGAAAGCTGATGGTTACATTTCAAAACCCTTTAATTTGTCTGATTTTGATGATGTCTTTGATTTCATGAATCATGAGAACATTAACAAGATTCAAAATACAAATTAAAATGTAAATTTGAATTAAAAAAATAAGTATAAATATAATTTATAATTCTTTTAAAATACTATTTTAGTAGCAGTTACTTGTCTTTCCTCTAAATAATTTTTAAGACTATTATTTTCCATCATAGAAATTATAGCAACATTAAGTCCGTTTCTAATTAAATCCTTCCCTGATGATAAAGTCATTAATTTTCCTTTCATCCTTCCGCTGGCATCAGCTGGTTTTGATTCATCCAGTTGCTTAACTATGCTTTCGATTTCATTGATATTAATTTCTTTTATTAATGAGGCTTCTTTGTTAATCTTTGGGTCGCTATCATATATACCAGCTACATCTGTTGCGAATATAAGTTGGTTAGCTTTAATTTCGCGAGAAATTATGACCGCTAATTGATCCCCGCTACAAACACTAAAGCCAATACTTAGATCAAACATCATATCGCCTCCAATAAGTGGAACCATACCTAAAGATAAATATCCTTTTAAAGCCTTGAACATATATTCAGTTATTTTCATTTTATTCCCAATTACCATTGAGGAAGCATGCATTAAATTTATTGGAATCCCTACATCTTGAAATGATTTAGTAATCTTATACCTTAGTTGATTAACGATTTCTTGAGTATTAGAAAGATGCATTAATTGATCGGGACTTCTAAATCCCTTATGAAGTTCATGTTTAAGAACAGGAGGGTGACCAAAAGAACCAACTCCATGAATTAATACTAATCCTTCAATTAAGCCTAGATCAATACATTCTTTAATTTCTTTGGCCACTCTATCTAAATTTTCTCTTATTGTATATGGAGTTGATTTATCTGTAATAAGGGACCCACCAAGTTTAATCACAGTTACTTTTTTTTCCATATCTGCATCTATACTCTCTTTATTAAAAACTTAAAAAACTGTACGGCCATAAGCTCGGCATTAACGATGAAAGAACTAAAACTGTAATAATTACACTAATAAAAATTGTCCAATTATCTGTATTTTTTGGTGATAAGGCTTCTACTACAGTTGCTACAAGACTTATGATAATAATTGGTATAATGAGAGAAAGTGGATTAAAAGTGGCGACTTCTATCGAAAAAATCAGTATTAAGACGAAACTAACTAAAACAGACCCCACAAACATTGCTATAGTACCGGCTAAAGTTTTTTCACTTCCTCCAATCCCAAACTTTTTATCTCCCCCATATTTTCGACCAATTATATCTGCAATACCATCTCCTCCTGATAAACACCCAATTATTACAAATGCTGTTGGATTTGCATTGATAATTCCAGTTGCTGGAACATAAAACCAAAGCAAAGTCATTATCACCATTATGACCCCATAATATAACGGCCCTTTTAGTAATTCTGAGGGTTCTCCAGACCGAGACATAGAGGCAACAAATTTTTCGTCCTTTATTTTTCCAGTACCAACCCCAATAAATTGTAAAACGAATAGTAGAGGAACGAACATCACAATAAATCGTGTAAAGAAATTTGCAGTAAAAAGAATCCATGTTATTACAAAAACCGGACCTGCACATATATGCACCAATTTCCTGGTGACGGTAGTCGACAATTTTCCACTTTTTTGAATTGCTCCATTAATTTGTACGATCATCAAAACACAAAAAAGAGAGATAACTAACGCAATTATATCCCAAAGAAACGCTAAATTCTCACTAAATGGATTAAACACCATAGATTTTCAACTTAAGCTTTTTTTTATAATTTGATTATATTTATGATTGGATGACAAAAACATCCAAAATTTAAAAAATATTATTGTGAATTATATGCGAATGAATAAAAAACTTATTGTATCTAGTCAAATAAAAAAGACATTGAAATTACTAAACGTATTAAAAATTTGAAATAGCTTAAATAAATAAAGTTATTAATTTTCAAAACACAAAAAAGAGAGATTCTGTGTTATTTCGTTGATATTCGAAGAGATTTATTTAAAATCCTCTTTATTTTACCGGTTCATTACAAATAGGGCATTTAGACCAGCCAGATCTTAGAGCATAACCACATTTTGGACATTCAGACAAATCTTCAAAACCTTCCCATTCAGGAAGTTTCGATGATTCCATTTGTCGCTTCACTCTTTCTTGTTCTAATGCTTCTTCTGTCCAAACTTCCATACTACTTGGACTCTCTCCAAATTTTTTAGTAATCCCGACATTCATTTCTATACTTGATGATTTATTAATATCGAGATTTTCAGGAATTTTTAAGGGTATTAAACAATTATAACATAATCCACATTTTCCATTTGTAAAATCGTTTTTAGTAAAACATCCTCCATGGAAATAAGCTTGACATTCCGGACATTGCCATGCTCCAAAATTATACTTTCCTGAGAAACTATCAAAGGTGTCCTTAGTTATTAAAAGATTAGAACCCCCTTTTTTTTCACAATAAACACACTTCGTTCCAGAAGGAATTAAATCACAATTATCAATAGGTCGAGCTTCAAAAAACTTAAATTGATTTGAACGATTCTCCCAATCTAAAATGTTTAAAGCAAGATTGAGCCCTGCTCCAAGAGGCGTGCCGTCAGAAGGTGTAAGTTTTCTCACAGCAGCATTGATACTATCCTTATTTATCGAAAGATCAATTAATTTTTTTACATTATCACCACCACTAGTTCCAAAAGCAACTACCCCAACTCTATCTCGGGAATCAGCTTTATTTTTAAATATCAAGAATTTGTCTACAGCATCTTTTAAACCATCTATCTTTTTTTTTTCACTTTTTCTATATGTAGCTGACATAGATCCAGAAGAATCTAAACATAATATAGTATCTTCTTGTTTTTTAGCATCCTTTTTATTTGCTAACCACTCTAACTTCTGTAAAAAATGATCAAGATCTGTCGGTAAAATAAATTCACCAGAAGTCGATTGCGCTAAATTTTTAAGAGTTTTTTCCCCTGATTTAGATGATAATAATGCGATACAATCAATAATAATCTTATTTTCTTTTGCCCGTTCGAGTGGTTTTTCCCAGTTATGACCTTCTCCATCTGACACAATAATAACTCGAGGAGTTGTAAAATCTTCTAATTTTATTGTTTCATTTTTCATTAAATATTCACCAGATATATTTTAAAAATAGTTTCAAGCAAAATTTGAAATATCTTGAATTTTTCTCTTAAAAAATTTTTGCATTGTTATTCACATTTATTATTTGCATGAATCAACTTTTATAATTGACTGTTTTTGCTTAAAATACTATGACCGATAATGAACAAAACAAAAAAATAGCCGAATTTTATACACTAATTAAGGAGTTAAGAAAATATAAGAACAAAATAAATATTAAAAATTTGAAATAGCTTAAATTTTATCTTAATTTTTAAAGTATAAAATTATTGATCTAAATTTGATTATCTATGGCAAGTAAAAACAATATTTTTGATATTATTGTAGTTGGTGCTGGTCCTGGTGGTTCTTTTGCAGCAAAGGCAAGTGCTGAAAATGGATATAAAACGTTATTAATCGATAAAGAATTAATATCTGAAAAAGGAAGATATAAAGCGTGCGGAGGAGCTATAGCTTGGGAATTAGTAGAAGAAATTAACTATCCAGAGGAAAAGATTGCGAGAGTTATAGAATCTTTAGAATTACATCATGTAGATGGAGAACATTATTCGAAAAAAGGAAAAGGAGCAGTAATTTGGCGAAGTGTGTTCGATAAATACTTAACGGACAATGCGATTGAGAGTGGAGCTTTTTTTAAGGAGAAAGAACCATTAATTAGCATTCATAAATCAAACGATACTTATCAAATAACGACAAGCAAGAGCACTTATAAAGCGAAATATGTAATTGCTGCGGATGGTGTGACCTCTCAAACATTAAAATATTTAAAATGGCCATATTTTAGAAGTGAAGATTTGATTTTAACTATTACTAAAGAAATGAAAACATCAAAGTCATATATTGACAAATTTTTAGGCCTTGATACAGTGCATCTATTTTTTGGAATAGATCTTATTCCAATTGGTTATGCTTGGTTATTTCCAAAAACAGAAACAATAACTATGGGTTGGGGCAATCAGATTAATTTAGTTAAAAACTCAAGAGAAGAATTCGATAAATTTGCTTCACTTCCCTTTGTAAAAGAGGCATTAAAAGATTCAGAAATGACTATCTATAAGCCCCATCTTATTCCTGTAGGGTTACGACCTAAACTTTATGAGGATAACGTTTTTGCAGTGGGCGATGCGGGTGGAATTGTAGATCCAATTAGTGGAAAAGGGATTCCTTATGCTATGATGTCTGGACAATTAGCTATAGAGTCAATTAAAACATGTGAGAAGAGAGACAAGCTTGATAAACTAGGTGTTATATATGAACGCAATTTAGATAAAAAATTCTTAAAGATTTTAAAAGCTAAACGTATAGCACGTGATAGAATATTTCAGAATGATGAGAATTTAAAAAAATTTCTCAAGCTTTGGGAAACCTACAGATCTTCTCAAATTGTTATGAGAAACTTAATTTAATGGGTGATTTTAATGCAGTTTGCCGATTATATAAAGTTGTACATACCTAAAATTAATAAGGCAATAAAATCAATTTTCGATAGAAAGATAAATAGTGTTGAGAATTCATTTTTACTTGATTATTACAAAGAATTGAGAGATTATTTTTTAGCAGGAGGGAAAAGAATTCGCCCGTTGATAGGAATTGCTACTTATAATGCTTTTTCTCGTAATGACGATAAAGTTATTATCCCTAACGTAGGAGTAGAATTCCTTCATAACGCTTCGTTAGTGCATGATGATATTATTGATAAGGATGATTTTAGACGAGGTAAACCTGCGTTTCATTACAGATTTAGACAGTATCACTCAAACTATAATCTAAAAAAAATGGTTGCGCAAGATTTTGGGACAAATATTGGAATTATTGGAGGGGATTCAGCATTTTTTCTAGGATTAGAAGCTTTCCTATACAATGATTTTTCAAAGGAATTAAATTTCCGGGCAATAGATTATTATAAAAAGGCTTTCATAGAAATTTCTGATGGTGTTCTTATTGAGATTGATATGGTAAATCAGAAAGAATTGACTATGGAAGAGTACATCAAGATGGTTTCTCTTAAAACCGGTGCTTTAATTGAAAAATCAATGTTAATAGGTGCTAATTATGCAGAAGTTCAAAAGACCAACCCAAAATTAGTTGAGCACATTTCGATTTACGGTAAAAATTTAGGTATAATTTTCCAGATAATTGATGATATTCTTGGGTCATTTGGAGATGAGAAAAAAACTGGAAAACCCACGGATGGAGATATAAGGGAAGGCAAAAAAACTTGTTTACTAATAACTTCTCTTGACGTGTTGGAGGAACAAAAAAAGCAACGGCTTGCTCAATTAATTGAAAATCCTAATATGTCCGAGGATGATGTAAATGAAGTGAAGGATCTATTTAAAGAAGCTGATGCACCAAAGATCTGTCAAAGGTTAGCAGATATGTATTTTCGCCAAGCACAAAATGCTCTGGAAGAATTAGGACAATTCATATACAAGGATGAAATTGAATTTTTTCATGATTTATTAAAATTTGTTATTGAAAGGACCTTCTAATTCTTCATCTTTTTTCTTAAAGAGTTAAGTTTTATATAAATCTTAAATACTAATAATTTAAACAAATGTATCTAAGTGAATTACATTGGTATTGATTGCGATAACGGGAGCTACTGGCATAAAACTTGCGATAAAAATGTTAGAAATTTTAAAAGAAAAAGAAGTTGAAACAGAATTAATAATTTCCAAAGCCGCAGAAAAAGTAACTGCGCTTGAAACCAAAAACAACCTCCAAGATATTCATAATTTAGCTACTAAAAATTATGATATTGATGATTTAGCTGCTGCACCTGCTAGTGGCTCATATAAAATTGATGCTATGGTAATAGTACCTTGCACAATGAAAACTTTAGCCGCTATCGCGAACGGATATGCTGATAATTTGATCACAAGAGCTGCAGATGTAATGATAAAAGAGCATCGAAAACTCGTATTAGTTGTGAGAGAAAGTCCAATAAGCGCGATCCATCTAGAAAATATGCTTAAATTAGCAAGATTGGGAGTAATAATTGCGCCTCCGATTCCTTCTTATTATATAAAACCAAAAAGTGTAAAAGATTTGATTAAGTATACTATAGGAAGAATATTAGACCAGATAGGAATCGATAGTGGTATAAAAAGATGGGGCATTAATGAAAGTTAATTTCTAATTCGTTAAACTTAATTTATTGATTCAACCATCTATACAATTCACCAAGAATAACACATTTATTTCTTTTGCCCTTTAATTCTGTTATTTTATCTATGTTTATTAACCATAGACACGACCGTAGTTCATTTTTTAAAGTTCTTATTTCTTTAATGGTATTATTAATAGAATTACTCTTTCTATCTTTCCATGCGGATTGGAGAAATTTATAAGCAAAACCTCCTACATCAGCACCTAATACAATAGATTTTGCAATATCTAATCCTGTTCTTAATCCTCCAGTGGCAATTATTAATTTTTGGGTAGCTTTCCTGACGTAAATTACGCTAATAGGTGTTGGTACCCCCCATTCTCTGAATACTTCAGCAGGATCCCGTGAGTATTTTTGATTATTAAAATTATTGCGTTTAGATTCAATTGCTGAAAAGCTAGTCCCTCCAGCCCCTCCAACATCAAATCCATCAAAACCAAGCTTATCGAGAGTTAACGCAGAATCTTGATTAAAACCAGTTCCGACTTCTTTAGCAATTATTGGAATTTTATACTTTTCCCGCAGGTTTTGAAAATTTTTGCGAAAAAGTTTATATGAGATATCTCCTTTATCTTGAACCAATTCGTGTAGAGCATTAAAATGAACTGCCATAACATCAGCATTTATCATCTCTATGCATTTGTTAAAATCTTCTACTTCAAAATTAAGTGAACTTACTTGACCTATGCCAATATTTCCAATTATAGGGATATTAGGCGCAACTTCCCGCGTGATTTTAAATGAATCTAATAATTTAGGATTTTCAATCCCCGCACGTTGGCTTCCTACACTCATTATAATATTTTCTTCTTCAGCCGCTTTGGCCAAAATCTCATTAATTTCTTTTGAGATAGGATGACCTCCCGTAATTGCCGAAATACAAATAGGAGCTGAAATCTTTTTATCAAAAAAATTTATTGAAAGATCAATATCTTCAAAATCTATATCTGGAATTGGATGATGAATCAATTTAATATCATTAAAATAATTTTTAGAATGTTGTACGTCATGTTCTAGAGGAATTTTAAGATGCTCTATTTTTCTATCCATTATCTCTTTAGATTGATTCGATTCTGGCACTTTATCCATCTCAGTTTTTATCATGTTTCATAAAATAAAAGTTATTAGTTAATTATTATATTTGTGCAATTTATCGATTCATTTTTTAATGATTTATAGATGAAACCCTCTTTTAATCCATTTATTAATTGTACAGGAATATTAAATTTACAAATTTCTTTAATAGATTTAATCTTACCTTCTATGCCACCAGTAACATCTATTTTTTGTCCTAAATCTGCTAAATTTAAACTTTCCAAATCATCTAAATATAATTTGGAAGCCAATTTTATACTTTTTTGATTAGATTCTTCATCGCGTATAAAAATACCATCAGTTTCCATAACAAAAATAACTTTTAAGATCTCATATTTTTTCAAATTCTCACATAGCTTAAAAATAATCTGATCTCCCGAAATTATAGAGAACGAACCCTGTCTATCAAGAATGATATCTCCATATAAAATAGGTAAGATATTAAGGTCTAATGCAGTTTCAATAACATCAATAGATTGAGTTGAAATATTAAGGGAATCCTTGATGAAAATGCTGGATGCTTGAATGGATAACGTGGGATATTTCTTCTCTAAAAATAAATTAATTAAATAAGAATTGAATTTATTCATTGATTGGTGAGTTTCAGTAAGTCCTAGTATTTGATTTGGAATTGTTGGATCAATTCCAGTAGATATCCTATATTTTTTTGCTAGAGGATGACCAAATGACCCTCCTCCGTGAATTAATATTATTTTTTTATTTGCATCGATTATTTGTTGAATTGCACTTCTTATAACATCTTCTCTTATTGATGAGGGTTTATTTTTATCCGTTAATAAGCTTCCACCTAATTTTAACAGAATTATTTTATTACTGCTTTTCAAATCTATCTCACACTCATCCAATCAATGTTTTCCAAGCATCATATCCTTCTTTTTCAATAGCTACTGCAATTTTTTCTTGAGTAACCTCATTTTCAGCTAAAGCTATAACTAGGCCTCCTCGTCCAGTTCCAGTCATTTTAGCTCCAAGTGCTCCATTTTCTAAAGCCAAATTAACCAATTTGTCATTTATCTCTCCAGAAACAGTTATTTCCTGAAGTAATTTATGGTTTTGATTCATTAATTTAGCAACAGCATTAATATTTCCATCAAGAAGAGCTTTTTTCGCTTCATTTGCTAAAATTTTATATTCATTGAAGATTTTATCAAATTTTTCCGGATTTTCTTCCTTTAATTGTCGAACATCAGCAACCACTTCGGTTGTTGAAGCTGTTATTCCTGAATTAGCAATCACCAAAGGCATCTTATTTGGAGATTGTAGAAGATCCATAGTGTTTTTGCCACCGCTTAAGTTTTTAATAAACCAAATTAATCCACCATAAGTCGAAGCGGTATTATCAATACCAGAAGGCGTTCCATGATATGCTTTTTCTCCTTCATACGCGGCTTCATTAATTTTTTCATCGTCTAGATTTAGATTAAAACTATCGTTTAAAGCTCGTGCTAAGGATGTACATTGGGCTGCTGAAGCCCCAACACCACTTGCTGCAATTAAGTCTCCGGCAAAAGCTATTTCGAGTTGTTGCGTTTCTATATCTATTCCTAAATGCTCAATCACGTTTGTGATTGATTGCATGGCCTCATCGAATTTTTTTTTCTTATAGCCAGGTGTAGCTGGTCTCTGATCATCGACTGTCCAACCCTTACCTTCCACAACTTTAACTTCGGCAGTTGTATAGGATCCTAAAGCAGAGGCGATTGCGGGGTGTCCAAAAACAACAAAATGTTCACCGAATAATATTGTTTTACCATATCCCTTACCAGATCCCACTTATTTCACCTCTACAGTTCCTTCTGAGCCATTAACTGAGATTATTTGTCCTGTTTTAATATTAGTAATTTCTATTTTATCTACACAGGGTATTTCACTAATAATACATCCTACCGCTATGATGGTGTCGATCTCTTTATTTACAATTGCAATTGGTGCCATATTATTTTTTTTCATTCTGTAGATTGTGTATGATCCAACTGTAGATCCCTTACCTGTTGGAAATACTAATATTTTTCCAGAAATGGACTGACCTTCAAGTTCATGGCCAACTTCAACCACCTTTCCAGTATCCGGATCTACACCTCCATAGAATGAAATTCCATCTTTAGTTACTATAGCCTCTCCTTCTGCAATGCCTTTATAAATCTTTCTACCTTCTAACTTCATTTTGTTGCCTCCTCAATACAATCTTCGATTTTTCCAATTTTTACTTGAAATTTATTCTTTGCTCGACCATAATAACAAGCCTTTGCAGAATCCACCATAATACCTTTAAATCGTCCTTTAATTGGGGCTACAACACAACAAGTATCTGCTGCGAATTTAGCACCCGTATCTTCAATTAACTTAGTATAACCCACTTCATCAGCGATTCTTTTTGTA
>Ga0114923_10002592_pt1 | contig 12208 bp, 13 predicted proteins | sample SumtaG_FD_89578 | JGI IMG/M metagenome (GOLD analysis project Ga0114923, IMG submission 89578) | Deep subsurface microbial communities from Indian Ocean to uncover new lineages of life (NeLLi) - Sumatra_00157 metaG | ecosystem: Environmental > Aquatic > Marine > Oceanic > Sediment | place: near... | reverse complement strand
TTCATACTAAATACCTCCATCACCCGTGCCTGTGACTTTATTCACCAAACGTCGGGCGGAAATCGCTTGGAAGTCTTTACCAAATGTGATCAAGCCACCAATGAGCAGGATGGTCCACTGAAGACCGGAGATGTCACTCAAAGAAGTGACCTCTGCCCCACTCAACAGTGCCAGTGCTGCCGTTGCCATGGCGATGAGGGTCGCGATAAACGCACCTATAATTGTATTCATCTCACTCCTCCTTAACTAGTTCGTAATTTTCGATGAATTCTTCTTCAGTTCCCGCTCCGTGAATTGTGTTGTAGTACTTCTTCCAATACGCGGCGTATGCCGGAAGGTCACCGTGCATTGGAAGAGGACTGCTAATCCTCCGGTAGTGAACACGACACATGATGGATGCAAATTTCAAATCCCAAACCAACCGTGTAGGTTCAGGGATTCCTTCGAACCCGCATGCAGCTCGTATCTCTTCAACCAAGTCTGCCTGATACGCTAAGTAGTTCTCCCAGTAATCGTTGTATGTTGCCGGTTCAATTTGAAATAACGACAGCGCAGGACCACCCCCTAGTTGCTTAACGTACATAAGGTGTGATTCCTGCGCTGCTGTCCCCATGACCAAGTCTTCAGCAGCGTCAGAGTGAAGCCCTACTTCCTCCAGAGCAGGTTGCACGATCAATCTCCTCAGCTGCGTCGCGTCCATCAGCTTGTGTTATCCGCCAAGAGTTCAGCTTTCGCCATCTCTAAAGCTTCCAGCTGGATTTCAAGGTCAGCCAAATATTCAGCATCATCTACAGTCCAGTTGTCATCTTGACGTTGCCGAAATCTCAGTGCCGCCATCTCCTTCTTAGTTGCATTGATATCTCGCTGAAGAAGCGCCACAAACGCATTGTTAATCGGATCTACTTGTGACGCGACTGTCTGTTTGATCGACTCCTGCATCTCTTCAGCCAGTGCACTCACGAGAATGGGCTGAATGATGAACCAGAAGATAGGCACGAGACTCGCGTAAGTGACAAGCTGATTGACACCTATACGAATCCCCGCTTCTTTAACTTCGGCCTTGCTTGCCATTTATTTCTCCGCTTGCTCCCCTTCAGGAGCCTTCTCAGAATTTCCTGACGATTCCACGGCAGCTGCAACTGCACTTGCCACTTCCTTATTTGGTGGCTCAGCCGGTGGAGGTGCATCTTTCAATTGCACCGGGATGTTAACTACCATTACCTCTTGCTTGGCAATAGCCATCAGCAGCTGCATCAGAACTTGCATTATTCCACTGCAAGCCATCGGACTCGGAACACTCACAGCTCCGGGGGTATTCAGTAACGTAACTCCTGCGTTAGCAGCCATTTGGATTTGTTGTGGATTAAGATCTACTTGTGGTTGGTCCATTGTCTTCGCCCTTTATGGTTGGTTATCTATGCTAGCGCGAATGCCCGTTCTTGCTTGCGCAAGAGTACGGTCTGTGAAATTTGTAACGGTTATACTTGCAGCTACGGCATTCGCTTCCGTAGTTGTCTGATTGAGTTGCTGACGCAGAATGTTGATTTCATTGATTAGTAACTCTGCAACAGCAACCCATGTTCGCTTGTCGTCGTACCATTTCTTTTCAACCTCTCTTATTGCATCTTGCTTCGTCACCTCAGTCGCGGCGTCGATGTTCGCCTGATCAGCTACGTATGCTGTATGTGCCGTGTCGAGCGTCGCCTGATCTAGGGTCTCGCACTCCAGCTCAAGAGTATTCGGATGCCAGATATTGAGAAACGGATCAGCACTTGCCATCTCGGCAATCTTGACCCAATCTTCCGTCAGACTTGACGTTACTCTGAAGCCCATTACAGTACCCTCTCTGCTGTAAATACTATTTCGTTCGCATTGTCTGTGTCACTGCCAGATATTTCCGTCTTGCTCAGTTGCAGTGTTATGAAATCACTGGCGGCAAGAGTTGCGTAGAACGTGACATCAAGATGGTTAGGAACTGCCTCGCCATCTATCGAGGAGTCATTGAAGAAGCCGGTACTATTGACTGAACCGTTGATGCCCGTGCCCGCATCGTTGAGTCGCACTCTGGCGTTGAGCAGCATGTTTCGATTGCTCGTGACGGTCGGATCAGCTTTGACTCCGTAGTGAACTCTAAAAGTACCAGCCACCCCAGCGATGATGTTGTCACTGTTTGTAGCAAGATCGTGGTCAAGAACAGCGACGTCAGTCTCGATGTCAGTTACGTCTAGTGTGACATCCACGAACGCAGTCGTGAGCGCAAGATTAGTCGTGCGTCTGGCCTGAACTGCATCGTTGACAAGTTGCTTATCAACTCCAGTATCGGTTGTGAACACCGCAGTGTTCGGGGCGTCATCCCGTACCCAGTACTGACCAATACCTGCCACGTCGGCAGGAGCGGCAGCTTTCTCGATCATCGCAAGGTTGAGATCTTCCAGAACGAAGCGACCAGTACCACCTATGACATGAAAGTCGATCAGACTCGTCAGTGTTATCACGAAGTCATTGAGATCTGCTGGCGGATTTACTGAAAATTGAACCCGATCAGTTCCAATGTTCGGTGCGAGGATAAAGTCGTCGGAGTAGACCTCGGTATCAGCGTTAGTAATACGCATCGTCTCAACGCCAACGACTGATACGCTAACTCCGGGGAAAGCATTGCGGAAGAACCCGTCAGTTCCACCTGTTTGGAAAACCAGACCCGGTGCAGCAGCTGATCCGTCTGGAACTCTTACTGGTTCATTAAAACGCCAAAAAGTAGTGGGACCACCACCCTGACCGAAAATGACCTCTGTCGTTGCCGCGTTGACAGAGAACCCTGCCGTGGTCCCGTTGTGACCCATGGTGATGAAGTCGGCGAGCGTCGTGTCGAATACCTTAATCCCCGTTGCTCCACCGGGGAAAGCTACTTGCGTTTCTTCAACCCAAGCAGAGATACCGTCCCACTTGAGCGACGAGTCGCCAATCGTGCCAGCCGGGAGTGTTCCTCCAGCACCTCCGCCCCCACCGAACATCAATACGACGCCGAACTCAGCGCCGTTGGTGAAGTTCGAACCACTGTTACTGACCGTACCTGCAATCGAGAACCATCCACCGTTGTCTACGTTCGCTGTGATATCAAACAGCATAAACTCAGCAGCATTTTCAAGATTCTGAATGTAAAGTCGATCACCTGAACTGAGAAAGCTAAGTATGTTGTCAGCATCGACCCCTGTTTCAGTCTCACTAGAGATAAATACTTCAGTAACTGATCCGATGGTGCCATTGTCATTGCGGAAAACGCCCGCACCCGGATCAGCTTCGGTGGTGTTGCTGTCAAACTGCCACTTACCAGTAAGAGTTGCTCCAGCTGTACCAGCGACCTCAGGATCACCTAGGAACAGGAGGTCCCAAGTCGCACTGTCGCGGCCAAGAAGAATACAAACGTGTCCGGGTTCTATAGTGAGTGACGAATTAACCGCGAGATTACCAATGGAATCACCGATAGACGGGAAAAGTTGAAGCGCATTAGCTCCGTTGTTGATTACGACTGTGTGTATCGCGGCGATAGTGGCTAACGTGGGGGGACCTTGCAATGTAAGTGCGTCGCCTGCATTCGCGACAGTCGAAACCTCATTGTAGGAACTTCGTAATATAAGTCCCCCGGCTTGTGTCTGTGTGACGCTCGCGGTCAGTCCGGTGTCGTTTTGAGAACCTGCAAGGATGCCAGTGGTGAAACCTTCCTGATACAGTACCGCAGTGACGCCTCCGGCAGTCAGCCCCAGCCTGTCCGTATCTTCTCGGTACATACCGCAATCGATATCACTAGCGAAGGAGTAGCTCGGGGCACTCTCAGAACCGTTACCTAGTAAGAGGGGATCAGGAACGCTGAAAGCAGGATTAGTAGGACCGTTGTAGAGCGTGTCCCAGTTTGTAGCATCACGTCCTATGAAAATTGCAACCTGTGCAGGTTGAATTACAATCGACGCATCGACGCCAGCACCTATGTCGTCGCCGGAAGCTGGGAAGAGTTGAAGATTGTTGACACCATTGTTGATAACTTGAAGGCGAATTCCGGGTCTCACTCCGGGAGCAGTGACAACATCGTTGGCAATCGCCACGACCGCGACCTCGTTGTAAGACGAAATCAGTGGTCGCTCACCTTGAGTCTGCGTCCCACTGGCAGTAATCCCGGTCTCGGGGAGGTTTATCTGAAGAACTTCTCCCCCAGATCCGTCGAATTCAAGTGCTTCGAGTCCTCCAGTGATAAGGTTAATAAAATCTGGTCCAACAGTGCCGATGCCCGTGTCGGTGTCATTGAAGTTAGGGAGAAGAGATGGGACTGTGTCACTCGGGTTTACGAACCGAAGGGCAGGTCCATCTGTAATGTTTGCGTGTAAATCTACTGAAGTAAGGTGCCATTTCGACGCCCCACTGAGAATGGCGAAGATCTGATCGCTGTCTGGGGACCTGAATCCTACGGTACCTCCTCCAAATGCTAACGGTGGAGTGGCATCGCTTGTATTGGTAAGACCGGGATCGATGATGACTTGAATCGCACTGCCTGTTTCATCAACACGCACACCTTCAAGACCACCAGCGATAAGCGTTACTTCATCGTTCTGACCACCGACACCCGTGTTGCTGTCTGAGTGATCGGGCACGAGTGTCGGTACATCTCTCTCCGCCACTCGGTTGAAAAGGGCTCCGCCATTACTGAACTGAGAATGGAACTTGACGGTAGTAAAGTTCCACGCACGACTTCCTCCGCCCATCCAGACAGTCGTGTTGTCAGCAGGCCAACTGAATCCCGTGTCAAAATCTGCAAGAGAAGTAAGATCAGGAACGGATGAACTGGTTGACTGAGCTAGTGCAAATTGCTGTAGACCAAATCCTTGATTAAAGCGACCACCCTCCACTCCTCCTGCCGAAAAACTCAACTGATTTGGCGCTGTCAAAAACATTCCGTTGTCAGAATCACTAGCGAAACTGTAGGAAGGTGCGGCAGCAGAACCGTCAGGAGCGAGTATTGGGAATGAAATTCCAACTGCATTGATTGTCAACGTACCGTTAGGTCCAGTGTCAACGAAGGAGATGTTGGTCCCTTCAGTTAGCACTCGTTCGTTCGGCAGTTGTGCGTTCACCGATAACGTAAGGAAGGACGCATCCAGACCCGTTGCGCCCGATATATCTGAGAGACTTATTTTTCGACTTACTTCTTCCCCAGCCTCAATGGTCGTTACCTCGAAGAGAGTATTCGGATCATCGAGCGGAAACTGCGCAATGGGCAGAGCCGAAATTTTGATGTTAGGCATCGAGATCTACCTCATCTTGGTTCACCGTCTCATCTTCAAGCACACGTAACCTTCCATCCTCAGTTACGCGTGGACTCTCACCAATAGCTTCTCGAACACCGAACAGGGAAACTGGATTCGGATTCGGTCCCCCAGCCGTCAGCTCTTCATCTGGTCGATAGAACGGCAACGTAATTCGATCTGCCTGCCGCGGAGCCAAACGATATGGATCGTAGTCATCGAGATCGTCGATGCAGACTTTCAGACCCGGCGTATTCGGATCGGAATGCAACTCGTGTAGGAAGAACTTCCGCCAACAACGCTGACAGATACCAATGCCGTAAGTTGAATTTCCAGTTGGATCTAAAAAGATAGACATGACTACCTCGTGTACGGTGATATGTTGGGACGTAGGTAGACTTCTGACTCATCAGTTTCGCCTGTCCATGCGTCCGTCAAATACTTTTCTGCGTCGAGGTCCAGTCGAGGAATGATGACCTCGTCCACCTCTTTAATTTCTCTGCCCAGTTCGGATGCCAAGTTACATACGATGGCAAGATACCAGCGGTCAGGAACTTCCAGTTCATCTGTCATCGCACCGACATCTTCTAGCTGTGTCTGCACGAAACCCGTTATCTGATCAAACGTAAATTGCGCTCCGGGATTCGGCCACAGTTCGATCTCAGGTTGCGTACGTCTTTTGTCATACCAGAATTGCGTTGGTCGCCCAGTGCTGAATTTGTCAGGCAGGTTCGCGTAGTCATTCCGATTAAGTTTGTACATCGGAATCTCATTCGGCTTGTTCTGATACACCAGCTCAATCACATCGAGTACCGTCGTGCCCGTTGCACGCAATCGCCAGTACCGAAACTCTGTAACTCCAACTCGTGGTGCCTGAACATCCTCCCAGAGCCAGTTGTTCGCAACAACTTCCTGTTCTGTCCTCGTAATGAAAGGTGTAGACGTGACGAAGTTATCGTTCGAGGCCTCGATCACGTAGTCCCACGTCCCAGAGACGTTGGGCATGATGCCAAAGGTGAAGATCGCAGTAGCCCCGTCAGTCCCCAGATCCATGGTGATAGATCCTGCAGCAGCTACCTGCGTGCACGCAGTTGTCAAATCACCATCGAATGCATTGTCTGCAACTCCCTCCGTTGCAGTTGCATCTCCCGTAAGTCTGTTCCCGTTGCGCAGGTTGATGGTGTACGTGTCCACAGTGCCAAGAGGACAAGGAACAGTTGCCTGACGTTCGTAAATCGGCAGAATGATCGGGTCCACATTCCACAGTTTGATGCCTTTGTTGACCAGTGTCTGCGTGAACAACCACAGCAGGTCAAGAGCAGTCTCAAGATGCTCACCTGCAATCTGCTGTTCAACCATCTTGCAGCGACGAAAAGCATGATCAATGATCTGCTGATTCGTGAAGATGGTCGAACCGACTGTTCCGGACGTTGGCATTAGTAGCCTCCTCCGCGCACCCTGCTACGACCACCACGAGGTTTTGTCCCGTGACCTTTTGGTCTCGGGGACCTGACGTGACGATCCATTACTTTCTCAGCGACTCTGCGTGCCGTCTTTTCTACGGAGCCGCCCCGGCTTTTTTTACTGGCATGCAAATCTGGCGGGAATGTCCCGTAATCTTCATGCCCTTGGGGGCTTTCCCTGTGCGTTCGTACTGCTTCACTCCAGCGATGAAGCCGCCCTTCTTCTTATTCATGTACCTCGCATCTTCGTTGCCACTTCCTCCGGCCTGCGCGTTGTAACCGGTGTACGGTTTGCGACCTTTACCTTTCGGGTGAGTCTTCTTGTCGCCTGCGGCGTAACCACCGTGCGCGTACTTCGCGAGTCCGCCCTTAGCCTTGACGTTTTTGGGCATGCCTTTCTTCGAGTAACGTACTTTATGCACGCCACCACCCTTCATGTATCCGGCCTTCAGACGCTTGTTGCCACCCGCTTCGTTTTCTGCTTGATTGCGACCCGTCTGTGCAGGTTGCACACCGTGATCCATGGTCTTTTGTTTGCCACGTTTCGCAACGAACTCGCCGGAGGTGTCTTTCACCTGACCACCGTAGGCGTAACCCATCTTCGAACCTTCGTGCTTGAGCTTGTCGTGCATGCCGCCCTTCATGTAGCCGCCCTTCGCCTTGACGTTCGCAGGCATTCCCGCACGAGACCTTCCTTTACCCTTCGTTTTGTCAGGGCTCTTTACGTGTCCGCCGCGCATGTAACCTTTCACTTTGTGCACGCCAGCTGAGCCGGTGAAGCCCTGTTCCGCTGGGAACTTGAACTCTCCGTATGTCAGTCCTACGTTCTTACCCATCTTCTTTCTCCTGTTAAGCAGTAATCAGTCCCAGTGCAACCAAGGCCGCGTGAATAGCACCAGCAGTCACTGCGACGCCCGTCTGTTGAATAATTGGTGTAGTCGTGTAGAAACCGACTGCCGGGGCAGCAGTTATTTCTCTGATGCGCATACATGAAACGCCACCAGCGATGAATGCGAGACCATCGACGGTGTCGCGTCCAATACCAGTGTCATCATCAGCTTGGTTCGGAACCAGTGTCGGATTCGTAGAAGAAGCACCTTCATCAAGAAGTGCAGGACCAGAGCTTGTATTAGCATTCCAATCCCCTCTAAAGACGCTATCCCCGGAGGTAAGTCGTACTCTGTTTGACGCACCAGCAATCAGATCGAGAACATCAGCTCCTCCATAACCAATACCCGTATCGTCATCACTCTTATTTGGAAGAACGTTTGGATTATTGAACGTTGCTGCTTCACTCTGAAGGGCTGGACCTCCGGCAATGTTCATACTCGTGGTGCCGAAAAGGGTGTTTGTAATTACAGCAGCAGCTTCTGTGACTCGGATTCCTTCAGTAGCACCAGCAATGATAGAAACTTGATCGGCTGCGTTTGAGCCAATACCTGAATCGGGATCATTTCGACGTGGGAGTAATGTCGGGTTTGTAGCGGATGCTGCTTCGTTGACTAGCCCTGCGCCATCATTTAACTGTGATACAAATGAATCGCCCGTCCACGACCATCTTGCTGTTGCGCCTAGTGCTAATACCAGAGTGTCATCTATACTCTCGTAGAATCCAGAATCGCCATCACCAAGGGCGAGGCTAGGGTTAGCTGGAACATTCTGGGCACCAGCTGGACCTGCGATTAACTGCCGTGCAGTCGGAGCGCCATGAACTTCTGCACATGTTGCGCCCTCTGCAACGAAAGCCATTTTGTTCGCAGAGCGCCAACCGATGCCGGTGTCTAAGTCAGCCTGATTAGGAAGTAGCGTCGGTGCGGTTATCGAAGCGGCTTGATTCCAAACCAACGGACCAGCGGCGTTAGCACCTTTGAAAAACGCAGGCTCGAACAGGAAGTAGTTGATACCATTATTGGATACGCCAATGTCGTTGGCATCAGCCCGGAAGAAACCTGTGTCCTCATCGCCAAACCACGAGTAGAAAGGTAAGAGTGCTGTGCCAGATTCACCAGCTAAGACCTGATCCTGATTGAGAGCCGTCTTGAGTTGCAGGATATCTTTACCGCCACAAATCAACGAGAGTGTGTCGCCACCGTTCGTACCGATGCCTGTGTCGAGGTCAGCCTGATCAGGAATCATAGTCGGTGTGTTAATTCCAGCAGACGTGTTGACCAACCGAGGACCCGCAGCGGCCTGCATTAAGACATTTCCTTCGAATGTCGTAGGACCTGCAACGGTCACAGTAATACCACCACCTGATTCAACCAGTGACATAGCCAGTACGCTGCCCGCGATGATGTTAAGTGTGTCAGCGCCCGGAGCACTGAAGCCTGTATTCGGATCGGCTCTGCTTGGGTTGAGATTGGGCACAGTAGTCGTACCCACAATATTTTGCATTTGCGGGGCGCTAGTATTTGATCCTTGGATATTGCCCGTCACTTGAAGGATGGTGCCGGAATACGTTAGACCGGTAGTGCCTTCAATCGTACCGTCTCCGGTCCATACGCCGATTTGATTATCGACGGGAGTACCGACTTTCGTTACGTCGCCACCACCTGCACCGGCAGGGTCAACCAGCCTGATCCAGTTAGTCCCGTCGAGAGTATAGAGCGTCACCGCTTTATTCACGTCAAGCGTTATCGACGCATTCACGATGCCCGGTAAAATCGCATCACCGACCGGCGGGAAAATCTGCAAACGATTTGCGCCAGTGTTAATGATGGTAGTCCAGTATTCTGCGGCACCAGTGTTGTGCAACGTGATGACGTCATCGACGTTAGCAACAGTCGTGACTTCCATGAATGCGGCACCGTTTACTAGCCCGTTACCTTGAGTCTGCGTCGTAGACGCAACGATGCCGGTAGTAAGGTCTTGAAACTGTCTAACCGAACCATCTCCGGCGGTAGAGTGCTGCCACCTTGTCCCGGCAACGCCTCGGACAATAGCACCAAGATTATCTGCTGTTCCGCCAATACCTGTCTGGGAATCTGCGGTATTAGGAACCAGCGTCGGATTACCAAGCGAAGACGCTTCGTTTAGAATCGCTCCAGCATTGGTGTTGCTTCCTTTGATGCGGCCTGTGTTAAAGCCGAGAATAAAGTCAACCCCGGTATAAGTAAGTTCAGGGACTCCTTCAATCGTACCGTCGCCAGTCCACACACCGATCTGGTTGTTGACGGGAGTGCCAACTTTAGATACGTCACCTCCACCGATCAGAGACGAGAGCTGCGAAACCGTTAATTTTTTGTCTCGTGTGTCTCCGCTCTGGCGAACACCGAACAGATCCGTAAGAGCAGGAACTGTGACGGCAACGAGACCGAGAATAGTTGAGTTAGCCATGTTAATTCTCTATTAGTCTGTTATCCGAAGTGGCGTCGTCAATAAGCAAAGCATCGCCACCGTCATCGATAAGAAGGATATCCCCTGAAACAACAGGAGGAGGACCAGTGACTCTGTCATTGGTCACAGGAGCGGAGGTGACCGTTGAATTGGTCACCCCGCTATTCGTGATACCCCCCATTAGAGGGTTCCGGCTTGAATTATCCTCAGGACCGCTGTACCAACACCAGAGTTGGTTAGCAGTCTACAGGCGCTGACCGGTGCAATGAATGTTGCATCTGCGTCAGCTACGACGTTGGTAAGATCCGGATGAGGCGTCCAGTTATGGGGTCCGGGGAAATCACCGAACACATCATCGCCAGTGAACTCCACTGTGACGTCTACCGTTCCCGTGATGTCAACAAACAGACTCACACTGAACGGAGTCTGATACTGATCGAGTGGAACCGTTTGCGAAGCTCCCACTCCGGTTGTCCCAACTTCCACGTCTGAAGCGAATGCTGCATCAGCAGCGATCTGCGTCACAGTCGCGTAGTTGAGGAGAGTGAGAACAGTGCTGGCGTTGATGCCAGTAATATCCTCACTGATCAGTGCGCCGGAATCATCCGTACCCGTAATCGTAAAGACTACGGTCGCAATGTTGCCAGCCGACTCGAACGCAACTTGTCGTTGAGTGCCTAGCTGTGCAACACCGTCGGAATCGACAAGCGATCCATCGAGTGTCAGGTCACCAGCAGCTCCTAACTGCTGGTCCTGAGCAATGCCGTTAGCAACGGCAGCGGCAAGTTGCCGCGTTTGTACAATAGGTCTCATGGCGAGCCCTCCCTATTAGCGAGAGCCTCCGAAGAGAACCCAGTCCATATCCATGGTGACTGCCGCAGCTGCACCTTCAGCAACTGTGACCGTTGGCGAGAGACCTACTGCAGGCAAGTTCGCACCCGGAGTAATTGTCCCACCACCACCGACAACTCCATCCGGTCCAACGAACTGACCAGAAACCTTGTCGATGCCATCCCAGTACACCGCAAACTCGTACCACGTGTCTGCTTCGATGTTGCCAAGAGAAACGACCGACTGAGCTGCACCGTTATTCTCGACAACCAGTTCGACCAAAGTCGCGCCACTTGCTTTGCGAATGTACACACCGTCTGCCGGAGCGATAGCCGATACTTCTGGAACGAATCCAAGAATCAACGTTGACAGGTCAGCGACGTCAAGCATGACACGAGCACCGAACCACGCTTCTGCACCGACTGCAGTTTCAAATATATCGGGGGCAACGGTACCTTCAGTCGCGTTGTACTCATTGCCATCAAGACCTGCGCCACCTGTTACTTGGCGAAGAAGACCTGATGCGCTGAGAGGTCTCGTTACCGTGACACCACCAGCAATTGCTATAGCTTCCCAGTTGGTAAGGAACAGGCTGTTCTGATCGAGATCATCAAAAGCCAGCGAGCTACCGGGGATTGGAAGAGGAACAGCATTGAGTACGCTATTGTCTTTAGCAGTACCAACACCATTCGGAAATTGTGTTACTTCAATATTCAAAGGCATGTCTAACTCCTGATTAAGCTAGGAAAGGTGGAGCCCAATTTTCCGGGCTCCACCATGACGTAGAAAAGAACCCTCGTTCAGAGTCCCGGAGTACCGAACACAGCTCGCGGATCAGTCCAGTCGGGGATGTAACGTTCCGTGGACTTGTACCGCATCGAGTCGGTCTCGAAGTCGCCCTCCATCGACTTTTCGAGCCCGCGACGCATCATCATCTGCAGACCACGGGGTGCATCCGTCTGGACCCACCATGCAGTCGTCGAAGTAATACGCGACAGGTTCGCCTGACCCTGAGACAGAAGCCCCATGGACAGGATCGGGTTGATGTCATTGTTCGCCGTTCCTGCACGCAGGACAGACTTCAAGAGGACTTCAGCTTGGAAGACCTGACTCGGACCCGTAACAATCTTAAGCGGCGTCAACCGGATTCGCTTGCCGTTATTATCCACAGCATTGCGAATCTGAATGAGCTGTTGCTCAAGTGACGTTTGCGACAGAGCCGCAGCAGTCGTTAACAGGTTCGAGAACACACCACCCGCTGAGCCTCCCGGCGCAATCGGATGGTTG
>Ga0114923_10002591_pt1 | contig 12210 bp, 8 predicted proteins | sample SumtaG_FD_89578 | JGI IMG/M metagenome (GOLD analysis project Ga0114923, IMG submission 89578) | Deep subsurface microbial communities from Indian Ocean to uncover new lineages of life (NeLLi) - Sumatra_00157 metaG | ecosystem: Environmental > Aquatic > Marine > Oceanic > Sediment | place: near... | reverse complement strand
TTACTATTAGCAAAAAAATGAAAATATTGATGGTTGGAAGAATCGGGCTTTTGCAAAAGGGGGGCGGTGATAAGCTACAGATACTCAAAACTGCTGAGGAGTTGAGAAAAAAGGGAATAGAAGTAGATGTAGTTGATCACCTGAATTTTGATCCGTCGATTTACGATTTGATACATGTTTTTCAACTAGATTGGACAGCAGAAACCTATCTGTATGTTAAAAAAGCAAAAAAATTTGGAAAACCGGTAGTTTTATCTCCTATCCACCATAACATTGATGAGGTAAAGAAGTTTGATGATGAATATGTGTTCGACTTTCGGAGAATCCAAAAATATATTTTTAAAGATCAGTTCAAAAGGGACGTTTTTAAAAATGTTTACAGAAGTATTTTTGATTTTAGAAAATTTAAACCGTTGTTATTTAGTATTTTTATTGGGCTAAAAAAGATGCATAAGAGGATCTTGGAAATGGTAGATATTGTATTAGTTCAAACTTCTTTAGAAGCTAAAGATTTAGAAAAAGCATACGGAGTAAAAATAAAATGGAAAATTGTTTTAAATGGTGTTGGGGAGCATTTTATTACGAGGAGGGAGTGTAAGAGTCATCTAAATATTAAAGATTATATAATTTGTGTTGGGAGAATAGAACCTAGGAAGAATCAACTAAATATAATCAAAGCCGTAAAACTATTTAGAGACGAGACTAAAATAGATACCAAATTGGTATTTATCGGAGTTCCGTCTAGAGTCACTCACATGGAATATACCTGGAGGTTTAATAGAGAAGTTAGAAACAACGATTGGATAATTTATGTCAACTATGAAATTCCCTATCTCGACATGCCTTGTTATTATCGACACGCAAAGGTTGGCGTATCTGCAAGTTGGTTTGAAACCACAGGGCTTACTAGTTTAGAAGCTATATTTAGCGGAGCCAACGCTGTTGCAGCCGGGGATAGAGCGAAGGAGTATTTGGGGGATATTGCCTCGTACTGTTCGCCAGATGATATCAATTCTATAAAAGAAGCCATAAAAAAGGAGTACAAAGCACCCAAACCAGTAATTACCGAAAAAATGAAGAAAGAATATACATGGGGAAACGCTGCAGAGGCAACTTTAAAAGTGTATAAAAAAGTTTTGGGATCTAAATGAGTTTAGAGATATTAATAATATTTTTGATATTTTTGTTTTCTTACTTTCTTGTACTTAGAAATTTAAGAATGGCTTTGAACCTTTTACTCCTGCTTTCGGTTTTTCTCCACAAAGAATTATTTAGTATTTATCAGTGGAATTTTATGCCTGTTCGGGCTTTTATGGTAGGCATGTTTTGTGCCGGTGTTACTCATGCATATTTTTGGTTCATGCGGGGTAGGGATAAGAAAAAACTATTGGATATAATCAAAAACCCGTATCTGATTTTAGTAGTTACACTTTGGTTTGTTAGGGGATTATCGATAATATTTTCTAAAAACTTACAGGAGAGTCTAAAATTATTTGGGTTTTTTTCCACAATACTTGTATTAATAGCTTTTTTATTTCACCAATTTAAAGGCAAACCAATGGAGATAATAAAATATCTAAAATACTATATCTATATTGCGTTTGGTTTAACAATTTTTGGATATATCCAGTATTTTATATATTCGAAAACAGGCGTGATAATTGGAGCTTTTTGGAATATCCCAGGAAATATCGCAAGAGTGGGGGCCACGTTTTGGGATGTTAATCACTACGCAGCCTTATTGGGTGCTCTGTTGCCCATATTAGGAGTACTTATCATCACTAGTAAAAAACCAAAAAGCATCGCTTTATATTCTTTGATGTTTGTTTCAATGATAAGTACATTATTTCTTACTAGCTCGCGAACAGCCTGGATATTAGATTTAGTTGCTCTTTTAGTGTTTGTATCTATGTTGTTTATTAGGAAGTGGGGAATAAAAGGACTAGCCTGGATTTTCGGCTTAATATTACTAGTTACGATCCCCGTGGTTAGAGAATACAGTATTAAAGACAGTCCTTTCAGGGCAAGAATAAAACAGTATTTTCACTACAGAATGGACTCTTTTAATTCTCACCTTATGCTTTTAACAGGTACTTATCAAATTTTCGAGAAATTCCCAATTATAGGAGGTGGATACGGCAGTTTTTTTGAACATTTTAGTAAAACGGAGATTGCTCCTGAGTTTTTTGGTCGTGATCCCGCTGCCTTAAACACTAGAGTACCCGCACACACGATATGGGGCGAGTTGTTAGCAGAGACCGGAGCTTTAGGCTTGTTTATATTTGTTTTGTTCTCTCTCCTTGTATTGAGTGTTTTAGCTTATTGTTCAATGAAAGTAATCAATAAGAGAGAACAATTATTAGCAACAGCTATGTTTTCTGCGGTTGTTGGGTGGCTTGTAGCTGGAGTATTTTATTCATATAACGCTGAGTTTTTTTGGATATTGTTAACACTATTTTTTATATACGGAGTCTCAGTTCTAAAGGATAGGTATTCTTTGGGCACGATCATTGGTTATTTTACTAGATCGAACAAATTTGATTTAGGAATTTTATTTTTGATTTCGTTTGGGCTTATTTTAGTTGGATTAGGTTTAAACCACCTTGTTCCATGGGACGAGGCAATTTATGCAAAGGTGGCAAAAAACATGGTAGTAAAGGGAGAATATTTAGCTCAGTATTGGAATCCCCAAAGCTACTGGTACGAAAAACCCCCAGTATATATGTGGTGTATGGCCCTCTTGATGAAAATCTTAGGATTTAACAGTTGGGCATCAAAGCTTCCATCCGCTTTATTTGGAATCTCAACTATTTACCTTGTTTATTATTTTGGAAAAAAACTGTTTTCTAGGGTAGGGGCGTTTGTTGCTTCTTTTACACTTCTTACAACGATTCACTTTTTATATTATTCAAGGATGGCCATGACGGATGTAACTGCTACCTTTTTTATTTCCCTATCACTGTTTCTTTATTACTTGGCAAGAAGTGAGAGTAAAAGGAACCTGTGGATTTTTTCTGGGATATCTCTTGGTATAGCAGTAATGACAAAAGGTGTTATTGGCTTACTTCCGGTTCCAATTATTGTTTTATACGAGTTGTATTTAATTTTCTCAAACCAACAGAAGTTCTCTAGGGAAACGGTACGCGGACCTCTGACCATACTTTTATTTGGTTCTATAGTGTTTTTACCCTGGCATTTGTATATGTATGCTAGGTTTGGTAACGAGTTCTTGTTTCAATATCTTGGTTATCACGTTGTGGCGAGAGCGATATATAGTATCGAGGACAAGGGAAAGCCACTTTTGTGGTACTTGGTGGTGATGAGAGTAAGTATGAGAATCTGGCTATTGGTGCTGATTGCAAGTGTCCCATTTGTTTTTAAGAGGGTTATTAAGCGCGACAACCGGTATGTATTTTTACTCATATCATCACTTTTTATGTTTACATTTTTTTCTGTGGCTAAATCAAAACTCATATGGTACATAATTCCGATCTATCCACTACTATCTCTTGTAAATGGCTCATTTATTGATGAAGCATTTAAGTATGCGCTAAATCTTTTTAAAATTAATAACGTTGTTACAAGGTTTTTGGTCATTTTTGTTCTAGTCTCATTTAGCCTTACCTATTTGTTTGTGAATAAGAAGTTAGTATACCCTGGAGATCTTACTGGTCCAAAAGCTCGTTTGTTACAACTGAAAGATGAGAAACTAGGAACAGAAAGTATGTTTTATGTAGATAGGATTGAACAGCCCCTGGTAATGTTTTATACAGACAGTCCTTTTGAGATAATTGATTTTCACGCCTTAAAGCTTGATCGGATACCGTTTGTTATGTATGACGAGGAAATGATTATTTTGGGAAAGAGAGGGCGGTACATGAAAAAAAGTCCGTATATCAATAGAGAACCAAAGATTGTTGGGGAGGAAAACGATTGGATTTTATGGTATTACGAGTCCGAGTACGAAAAAGATCTTGAAAGGCTAGATAAAATTGAAAAGAGACTGAAAAAATCGGGTAGAGAAGCTGGTGGTAACCCAGAAACTCAAGAACTACTGGTCGAGCAAGATGAAATAATAACTAGAATGAATATTTTACTTAAGGGTGTTTAGTATTTTCCAGGATTTGTTAAGTAAAAAAATCGCAATTCCCCAAAAAATAAAACTTATGATAACGGCATATTTAAACACAAAATACACTGCAGGTTTGTGTTTCCACAAATTTATTGTTATTGGATGGTACAAAAACCAAGATGGAAGACAGAGCATAAACGCGCCTAGCACCAAAATACCTGAGGCATAGCTGTATTTACTAGCTCGACCGTCGGTCGGAGAAAAGATTTCATTATAATAAAAACTAGAGATATTTAACACCATTGTTAGATTTGGATCCCCTTATTATGATAACCGAAATGGCTCCAAGAACCAAGAGGCTTGCAACTAAATAGGATACTGCCAACCCGGTTAATGAATAGGTTGGTACTGATACGGCACAAAACACTAGGAATATTATAAGTTTTCCAACAGATAATTTTAAAAGGTAGTTTATTTTTTCTTCTACAAAGAAATAATTTTCAAAAAAGGTACCAATTGATGTAAAAGCGCTAGCAAAAATTAGAATATACAACAAGCCGATAGAGTCATGAAACTTGGTTCCAAAAAATCCCGTCACGAGAAAACCCGATATAAATGCTGCAATAACAGCAAGGAAAATTATCCCGACAGAGATAAGCAGAGATTCCTTTAAGTCGTAATGTAATTTTTCTTTTTTCCTTCTCGCATTTTTGGGGAGTAATACCGTAAAAACAGAAATCGCAATTAATCGAAAAATGCTGGAGATCTTATCTGCAAGAGAAAAAATTCCCACATTGGAAAAACCTTGAGCTAATTTAGCAACAGTATTTTTTATTGCTGGCCACCCCTCGTAAATCATTTGAGATATTCCCGCTGGGTACGCTTGTTTAAGATAACTAAACATTCCTGTAAAGGCTGGTCGGAAAATTCGCGTTTTCTTTGGTAAAAAAAGTATTAAGAGTAGGCTTGCAAAAACCGAAAAGCAAAAAATTGAGAAAGTGTTTAGAAGTGTTGGGCGAAGTAGTCCGGTAAGAATTATGATTGCAAACACACCCTTGATTGTTGCAATAATAGTGTTGAGTAGTATTAACATGATAAATTTTTCCTCTTTCTGAAACAGTGTATACAGTGTGAAATTAACCGCATACGCAAAGAGCCCAAACAAGAAAATGGCAATTAACAAAAGGGAGCTCAGCCCTAACAGGTTCAATATACCTATTGAGATTGAGGATGCTGCCATGAATAGGATAATTTTAAGAGAGTAAAATTTTTGTAGTAAATTGATTTTGTTTTGAGAAATAGACTTTGCAATATAGAGAGAGTTAGTTCCAAAATCTGTAAGTTTAGCCATGGCAATTAGTAAGCTTGTTAACATGGCGTATTTACCAAAGTCGTTCAAACTGAGCTTTTTAGCTATTACAATAATGAAAAAAAATCCTAAAACTGCGTTTAAAATGTGGCCAGCACTTACGAGAGAGATATTAACGAACGATTTTTTAAGCACGTAACAATAATATCAGGTTTGTTTTATAATATCAGTGTATGAAAAAACCTTTTGTTATCGGAATTGACGGTCGTTTTTTTGCCACTGCGGGTCCCGGTAGATACACCAAGGCTATAGTGGAGCATTTAGAAAAAATTGATAAGAAAAACGAATACATTGTTTTTTTAAGAGAAGATAACTTTTCAGACTATAAGCCAAAAAACAAGAGGTTCAAAAAGGTACTTGCAGAATACCCTTGGTATTCATGGAGTGAGCAATTTGGTTTTTTATTAAAAATTATAAGAAGTAATCTCGACTTGTTATATGTTCCTCACTTTAATATTCCCGTGTTATATCCAAAGAAAATAGTAACAGCGATTCCAGATATAATTATGCACACATACAGTACAGACGAAGCTACAACACTATTTAGACCATATTTTAAATTCAAAAAGATCATATATAAACTCGTTGTTTTTTGGGCATTATTAAGAACAAAAAAAAATATAGTACCCTCACATGACGTATTAAATGATCTAGTAAAACATTACCCACTAATACCAAGAAAAAAACATATAGTTGCATATGAAGGAGTTGACCCCGTTTTGATGAAATCAAACATAGACACAAAAACCTTATTCGAAGAGTTTGGTATCACAGAAAACTTTCTTCTTTATGTAAGCAGTATGTATTCACACAAGAATGTGGAACGTTTGGTTGATGCGTTTGAAAGCTTGATTAAAGAAAAAAAATATTCTGGTCAGTTGGTTTTAGTGGGGAAAAAAGATCACTATTCAAAAAAGCTATATGAGTATATAAAAAACAAGAATTTGTCTACCAGGGTTGTTGTTCCGGGATTGAAGAGATTTATCATAGATGGGGAGGTAGTTGCATTAAGAAAAAAGGCTGATTTATACGTTTTCCCATCGTTAAAAGAGGGTTTTAGCTTGACACCCCTAGAGGCCCAGGTTTTGGGTGTACCGTGTGTTATTTCAAATATCCCGTGTCATAAAGAAATATATGGAAACTCGGTTTTATATTTTGATCCTCTCGATACGAGAGATATTTCTAACAAAATAGACCAACTGTTGGGAGATAAAAAGCTACAAAGAGAATTAATAACCAGGGGGGAGAAAAACGCGAGAAAGTATAGTTGGACGGAAACGGCCAAGATAACACTCAAAGTGTTTGAACAGTCTCTTTAAAGATCTCTAGAGTTTTTTTTGCGGTATTTTCCCACGTAAACTTTTTCGACCATCTTTTTGCGTTCTTAATCGTATTAGTATCGGTTTTTTTTGAGAGTATATTAATAATCCCTTCTTCAATACTTCCTACATCGAGAGGATCACAAAATAGGGCATAATTTTGAGCCAGTTCCCTAAATGCAGGGATATCCGATACGAGTGGGGGTATCTCGCTTGCCATAGCTTCTAATACCGGTAGTCCAAAGCCCTCATCCACCGAAACGTTTATAAACGCTTTTGCATCAGAGAATAGCTGAGGCATGTCGTCATCCTCAACCCTTCCAAGAAACTTTACGCTTTTTTCAACCCCAAACTTAATTGGAGCCTCCAGGGACTCTTTATATCCCCATCCCTTTTTTCCCACAACCCACAACTCAATACTTTTTAATGAATCAATTCTCTTTTTAGCACTACTAAAAGCCTCAACCATTCTAGGGATATTTTTTCTTGGCTGTATTGTAGAAACAAAAAGAAGGTAATTTTCTTTGTAGATTTTTGGAAGTTTTCTAAATTTTTTACTCACACCTTCCGGAATAACCTGAATTTTTCTTTCTTCAATTTTTAAATTCTTAATCAAGGCATTTTTCGTAGCTTTTGAAGGAACAATTAATTTATCAGATTGTTTTGTTGTGAATTTTAGAACAAAGGGGTGTAATAGTTTTTTACCAAATTTTTTGTTAAGATCTTTATTCTTTTTGTACTCAAGCCCATGAATCATAGTTACAAATTTTATGCTTTTTTGAAATAGAGCGTTGAGTCCCGGAATTGTGTGAATTGTAGTAAAGAATATGTCCACAGGATTTTTTTTAAGTTGGGTTGCTAGTCCCACCTGAGTCCACGAAAACATTTGAGGTACCACAACATAAGAAAATTTCTTGTTTTTATTCACTAATGTATTAAAGAAGGCATCTCCTGGCTGCTTGTCGAAATAAATTGTGTACCCGTTCTTTTCATCAATTTTTGAAAGACTATTGTAAAGATTGTATGTAAATACCTCCGGCCCCGCCGGTTGTTTGTTTAGTAAACCCTGTCCATTTAAACCTATTTTCATGCTACCTGGATTATAATACAGATATGAAAATTGCGGTTGTATGTGATGACCTAATCCAATTTGGTGGTCAGGAGCGTTTAGTTATAGCGTTATTAGACTTATTTCCCGCAGCTACTTTGTATACGTCTGTCCTATCGTTTAGGTGGAGGAGAATATTGAGGGAAAAGAGGGTGGACCACAAGACCTCTTTTATTCAATATTTTCCACTAATTAAATATCTCAATAGATATTACTCAGTTTTTTATAGTCATATTTTTGGTATGGAGGCTTTCGATCTAACAACTTATGACGTCGTTATTTCTATATCCTCTCGTTACTCTCATTTCGTGACAACAAAACCTCAAACCAAACATATCTGCTATATGAATTCCCCCGGAAGAATGTTTTGGGAACCTATTACCTACTTCGAACACGAAACTTTTGGTTTTTTATCTTTTATTAAAAAAATTGGTGATTATTTTGTTCAACCGTTTTTGAGTTTAATGAGGATATCCGATCGAGTAGCGTCCTCGAAGGTGGACGAATATATAGCAAACTCGGTAAGTATAAAAAACAAAATAACAAAGTATTATTCTAGAAACTCGTGTGTGATCCATCCCTTTGTTGAATATTCCAGATATAAAAACGTAGTTACACAAAAAGGTGACTATTTCTTGGTAGTAACCAGGCTAGTTTCGTGGAAAAGGGTAGATTTGGCGATAAAGGCGTGTATCAAACTTGGTGCTAAATTAAAAATTGTTGGTAAAGGACCGGACATGAAAAGATTAAAAAAAATGGCGAAAGATAAAGTTGAGTTTATGGGAGGCGCGTCAGATGATGAGAAAATTGAATTGCTTTCTGGATGCCTGGCCTTGATTAACACCCAGTTCGAAGATTTTGGAATAGTGCCCTTGGAGGCCATGGCCTGCGGAAAGCCAGTTATTGGTTATGGGAATGGCGGTGTTTTAGAAACCGTTATAGAAGGGAAAACGGGGTTGTTTTTTAAAGAACAAAAAGTTGAAAGTTTGGTAAAGGTTCTAAAAAAATTTAATTCAGATAAATTCGACCCAGAGGAATGTAAGAATCAGGCAAAGAAGTTCCGCAAAAAGATTTTTTTAAACAAGATCAAAAAAAAGGTAGATGTAGTATAATTTTTTCGCTAATAAATATGGATCTCTTTAATATTACAAAGCGGCTTATTGATATAGTTGGTTCGATTTTTGGTATCATTCTTTTTTCACCAATATTACTTGTAGGCGCTATCTGGGTGAAAATTGTTTCACCACGAGGGCTGGTTTTTGCTAATCCCCCGCCAAGAGTAGGAAAAAATAAAGTACCGTTTAAACTTTTAAAATTTAGAAGTATGATTCCAAATGCCCATGATTGGATGAAAAGTCAGCCGGAATTGTGGAAAAAGTACTTAGAGAATGATTATAAACTTGACCCCGACCCCAGACTGTTACCAGGTGCGAAGATATTACGTAAATTTAGTATTGATGAAATTCCCCAGTTTATTAATATTCTTAAAGGAGAGATGAGTTTAGTAGGTCCTAGGGCGTACTATTTTTTTGAAGTGGAAAATCAACTGAAAAAACATCCCAAATCTAAAAGGTATATAGAGGAAGCTCTTGGGGTAAAACCGGGGTTAACAGGGCCTTGGCAGGTCGGCGGGCGTTCGGAGATTGGTTTTGCCGACAGAGTGAAAATGGATGCTCAATATGCAAAGCGACATTCTATCCTGTATGATTTATTAATTATTTTGAAAACACCATTGGCGGTGTTGATGGCAAAAGGAGCTTACTGATTATGGATAACTCAAAATTTTGGAGCACTGCCGAAAGTGAAGTTGGAAAAAAACATAGGGTACCAAAAAAGAGAATGTTAAAAAGTTTGGGAATAACGGGCATAGTCATTGTTGTACTTGCACTCATAGTATCTGCTGTTGGTTATATTTTTGTTGTCAAACCCGCATATGCATTAGTCTCTGTAGCAAACACTTTAAAAACGGATGTTCAGGATGTTGGTAACTCTTTAAAAGATAGGGATCTTGTCCAATTGGACATAGATCTTTCTCAGCTGGAGAAGGATTTGGAGAATACCAGAGACGTTCGTGAAGAAAAATTTGGGTGGGCCAAAGACATTAAGTTATTTAAAATCCATGAGTTTTATAAGGATTCAGATAGGTTTATTAATGCCGGTATCTACGCTGTAGATGCATTGAGAGAGGTGTCTCTCGTGGTTACACCGTTTGCCGATGCAGCTGGTTTAAAAGTATCCCCAGACCAAGAAATTGTTGAAACGGAGGGATTGATGGAAGCGTTCCAAAACTGGGTTTCCATAATGCCAGAGGTGGCAGACCAAATGGACGGGGTGATTGATAAAGTATCAAAACTAGGTAAAGAGCTAGAGCCAATAGACACTTCGAAATACCCAAAGCAAATTAGAGGAGTATATATTAGGGATAATATAGAGTTTTTCAGAAATACTTTATCTGAAGCGGATAAGTACGCCCCAGACATAAAGAGGGCTCTTATGCTATTCCCAGAGGCTCTTGGAATAGGAACGCCTTTAAAGAGATACATGATTATTATGCAAAATGACAAAGAGATAAGGCCTACAGGTGGTTTTATGACCAACTACTCTACTTTCAAGATCGATGATGGTTTACTTCAGTCGGATTTTACTTCTAAAGATATGTACAGTATTGACGACGCTTTAGATATCATTGATGCTTATACCGATTTTCCAGATGCCCCACCTGCTTACATGAAATATCTTAAGGTTGAAAGATGGTACGCCAGGGATATGAACGCGTCGCCCGATTTCGTCTCTTCCATGGATCAGTTTATGAAATATTACAAGTTAGCTGGTCAAATCGTTCCCAGTGAAATAAAACCAGTTTCCGGTATATTTGCGATAAATACTCATGTTATTAAAGAGCTTTTGGAAACAACGGGCCCCGTTACGGTTAATGGTGTTACCTATTCGTCGGAGAATGTTGTTTTAGAGCTAGAAAAAATTGCTAGCCTTCAGATGGCGGAACAGAAAAATAGGAAGAAAGTACTGGGCGACTTGATGGAAGAAATGTTGATAAATGTTTTTGAGGCAGACAAAAATCTATGGCCAAAACTTATTGAAAAGGCAGTGGATCTTGCCGTTAGGAAGCACGTTTTAATTTATGTTTTTGAACCAGGAACACAGGAACTGATCGAAAAATATAACTTTGCGGGTCGGATAAAAGATCCAGTGGAGGGTGATTATGGAATGGTGGTATCAACCAATTTAGGTGGAGATAAAACCAATTGGTTTACAAGCAAAGAAGTAGACCACGTTTTATCAGAAGAGAATGGAAGATGGATAAAAACAGTAAAAATTAAATATACGTACGAAGAACCACAGGGGGATTATGCACTATTTACTAAACGTTTTAGAGACTGGGTACGCGTTTACGCACCTGCAGGATCAGAACTGATAGAGGTTATTGGGTCAGAAGATGGTACGCTTACAGATCAAGAAAGAGGAAAAGTGTGGTTCAGCGCGTATTTAGAGATGGGTCCTGGTGAGTCGAAAGAACTAGTATTCAAGTACTATCTTCCAGAGAACACAGTGGGTGCCGAAACATACGATTTGGTGCTTCAAAAACAGGCTGGAATCGATAGCGAGCTTCATAGAGTTACCATAAAGGGAAACACCCAAGAAGTTGATCTTACAACTGATAAGGAAATATCATTTAGACTGTAAGTGAGAAAAATAAATACTCAGGCGGTTGTCCTTAAAAGCATTAATTATAGAGACGCTGATAGAATTTATACTTTGTTAACACAACATCGGGGGAAAATAACTGCTGTGGCGCGTGGAGTTCGTAAAATAACCTCTCGAAGAAGCGGTAATTTAGATTCCTTTAACCTTGTAGATCTGAAGATAAGTTTTTCTGAAAAAAGATTCAACAATATTGAAGAGGTTGTACTTATAAACTCTTTCAAAAAGATAAAATCGTCCAAAAGAAAAACAATCCTCGCCTTTTATTTTGCAGAACTCATTCATAAGTCTGTCGAAGAGGACGCCTCTGTGGAAGAAATTTTCCAACTACTGTCAAAAACTTATAAATTGCTGGATAAATCAAATAAATCTTTCGAGTTTCTAACCGCTTTCTTTGAAATCAGATTACTTAAGTATCTAGGATACCTCCCAAGTTATAAGGATTTAGAAGATTCGTTTGGTGTGGGAATTTTGGCGAAAAAGATATTTTCAGGCGATACCAAAGGTTTATCCAATGAGAAAGTAAACCGTGTAAGAACCGTTTTAGATAGTTTTATTAAAAGAAATATTTCTGACGAATTTAAGAGTTTGAAGCTGTAAATATTGTATACTAGGGCATATG
>Ga0114923_10002590_pt1 | contig 12210 bp, 12 predicted proteins | sample SumtaG_FD_89578 | JGI IMG/M metagenome (GOLD analysis project Ga0114923, IMG submission 89578) | Deep subsurface microbial communities from Indian Ocean to uncover new lineages of life (NeLLi) - Sumatra_00157 metaG | ecosystem: Environmental > Aquatic > Marine > Oceanic > Sediment | place: near... | reverse complement strand
CCTGCCGCACCCGTCAACACGACTCGTCGCTTCGCCATAGCTAACCTCCCCATCGGTCATCGGATTGATCACAATCGCCACCAATTCTACTCCGATCGCCCGATTTTAGTCGCCCGCTTCAGATTGCCATGCACCGTCGCGCGCAAGCGAGCGTCAACCTCTCCGGCCATGACGTTCCTCCCTGAATTGCGATTCCCCCCTACGGAAAGGCGCGGAGCATAGCGGCGGGCCTGGGATTTGGCCCTGGAAATAGACTTTCCAAATGTCCGAGTTGGGTCAAACACGGTCATCCGCGGCATAGTCCGCAATCGACTGCTTTCGGGTGCTCATCGGACGAAATCCGGGCCGAAGCGGGCCTTCGGAGCATCGCTTCGGCGGGATCTCAAACCGCGACCCTACCGGCCGGCCGCCTCAGGGCGATCCGGCTTGCTCATTCGGGCGCCGGCGCATGATCAGGGTGCAGGTGAAGGTCATGACGATCTCGTCGTCCTGGTTCAGCACCGTGTAGGCGAGGGTTCCATAGCCGCGATCGGGCTTGGTCTCGGACGGGCGGAGTTCGCGGACCTCGACCTCGCTGCGGATGGCGTCGCCGGGGCGCACCGGGCGGTGCCAGCGGAGCTTGTCCATACCCGGCGAGCCCATGGAGCAGGCCGCGATCGACCCCTCCCGGTAAATCAGACAAAAGGCGAGCGCCATGGTCTGAAACCCGCTGGCGATGAGGCCGCCGAAGTGGGTCTCCCGAGCGGCTTGCGGATCGAGGTGAAAGGGCTGCGGGTCGTAGTCCCGTGCGAACCCCGTAATTTGCGCTTCGCCCAGGGTGGCGCTGGCGCTGACGATCCGTTCGCCCTCGGTGAAGTCCTCGAAATAGCGTTCGGCCATGCCGCCCTCCCCTCCTGACAGTCTCGCCGAAACTTAACTGGTGCCCGGGCTCAGGTCCCGCTCCATGTAGATCAGCTCGGGATGCGGGTCGCTCACCTGGTCCGTGCGGTCGTGGAATCCCAGCCGCGCATAAAGCGCCCGCGCCTCGGTCATGCGCTGCAGCGTGTCAAGACACATGCGGCGGTAGCCCAGATCCTCGGCCGCCGCGAGGGCCTGCTCCGCCAGGCGGCGGCCCAGGCCGAGGCCGCGGTAGGCAGGCCGCACCCAGAGGCGCTTCATCTCGCAGCAGCCGTGCGAGCGCCCGTCGCCCCCGAAAGGGCGCAGGCCGACGACTCCGGCCACCTCGCCACCAACCCGGGCGAACCAGAGGTTTCCCTCGGGCAGCGCATAGCCGCCGGGCAGGCCGGCCAGCTCCGCATCGAAGCCCTGGAAGCAGAGGTCCATGTCGAGCCAGTCGGCATATTCGAGGAAGAGCTCGCGGGCGACCGGCACCTCGGCGGGCCAACACGCCGGTTCGATACTGCCGCGCTGGGCCTGTCGGGCAACGGACATTCAGAAGGGCTCGCCCTTGCGGTTGGCAAACCGGCGTCTGCCGTCGTGGGTCTCGGCAACCAGGTCGATGTCCGGGTAACGAGCGACGTCCTCCCGCGAGCGGTCGCCCACTTCGAGGTAGACCGCCACGGCGTCGCTGCGGTTGATCAGGCAATGGCCGTCCTCGACCCCGGCCGGGAAGCCCGCCGCCATGCCCGGCGTCAGGACCTGCTCGCCGGCGTCGCTCACCAAGGTCACCTCGCCTTCCAGCACATAGACGAACTCGTCCTCGTGACTATGCCAGTGGCGCTGGGCCGACCAATCGCTGGGATTCAGGTGCACCAGGTTGACTCCGAAACGCGTGAGCCCGGCCGCATCGCCGAGGGCGCGCTTGATGCGCGTCGCGCAGACCGCCTGAAACGGCGCGGGATAGCTGGAGCCCGCGCGGGCGGCAATCTCCGTCGGGTCGAAGGCTTCGGGTTGCTTGTCGCTTGTCATCTGGTCATGCGCCGGTTCAATAAGGCTCGCCCTTGCGGTTGGTGAACAGGCGCCCGGCCGGGCCGTTGCGCCCCACCAGGTCGATGTCCGGATACTGGGCCACGTCGTCGAGCCCCCGGTTGCCGATTTCGAGATAGTGGGCGAACGCATCGCTCCGGTTGACGAGATGGTGGCCGTCTTCGACCCCGGCCGGGAAACCGGCGGCCATGCCCGCCGTGAGGCGTTGGTCTCCTGCGTCGGTCACCAGGGTCAGCTCCCCCTCGAGGACGTAGATGAACTCGTCCTCACGGCTGTGCCAGTGGCGCGGCGAGGACCAGTCGCCGGGCCCCAGGGCGACCAGATTGACGCCGAAGCTCTTGAGCCCGAGCGCATCGCCCAAGGCGCGCTTTTCCCGCCCGGCCAGTTGCTCCCGATAGGGATGCCGATAGACCGAGCCCTTGCGCACGGGAACGCTCAGGGGATCCAATGCCGGCGATTTCGGGCCTTCGCTCATGGAGGCGACCTGCCACTCCTCAATACCTCCCCCCCGTGATACCGCAAAGCTCCCAGGTTGCAACCGGCTTCGATGGGCTAGAGGGTGATCCGGCCCGACATGTAGTAGGCGCAGCGTCCGGCGATCTTGACCCGCTCGCCAAGGTCCTCGACTTGGAGGTCGCCGCCCCGCCGGGAGACCTGGCGCGCGGTAAGCTGCGCCTTGTCCAGCCGGCGCGCCCAGAACGGCGTCAAGCGGCAGTGGGCGGAGCCGGTTACCGGATCTTCGGGGATGCCGGCATGGGGGGCGAAGTAGCGCGAGACGAAGTCGCAATCCTCGCCCGGCGCCGTGATGATCAAGCCATCGCCCAGCAGGTCCTTGACCCGCTGCAGGTCGGGTTCGGCGGCCAGAACCGCCTGCTGGTCCGCAAGCAGAGCCAGAAACATCTTGGCCTGACGGACTTCCATCGGTCGGCTGCCGAGCGCCTCGGCGACCGCCTCGGCGCGGTCCGGAGATACGAGTTCAGGTGGATGAGACGGGAAGTCCAAGGCGTAGACGTCGCCGTCGCGAGTTACTTCCAGGGGGCCGCTTCTGGTATGAAAACGCACGTGGCCGCGGCCGGGTTCTAGCTCCTTGTCGATGACATAGGCGCTCGCCAGGGTCGCATGGCCGCAGAGATCCACTTCGACCGCCGGCGTGAACCAGCGCAGGTCATAGTCGCCGTCGTCGCGCACTATCAGATAGGCAGTCTCGGCCAGATTGTTCTCCGCCGCGATGCCTTGCAGCACGTCGTCCGGCAACCAGGTTTCCAGCGGGCATACGGCAGCCGGGTTTCCGGCAAAGACCCGGGACGTGAACGCGTCGATCTGATAGATCGGAATTTCTCTCGTCATGGCAAGAAACCTCCCCTGGTCAACCGGTTGCTTTTTGTGATGCGACGGGTGCGATGCGGCCGCTTTGCGCCAGCGCGACACCGGCCACGATAATGACGCCGGCAAGGGCGAGCGGCCAAGTCACGATTTCGCCCAGCACGATGGCGGCAAACAACAGCGAGAAGCCGGGCTGGATGAACTGGATGAGCGCCACGCGCGTCATGTCCCCCTGGGCCAGCGCCCAGTACCACGCCAGATAGCCGACGATGGATATCGCGACGCCCAGATAGATGAGCGCCCCCCAGGCGCTCGCGCCGGACCCGCTCAAGGCGCCGGACGGGATCAGCAGCGGGGTCAGGGGCAGGAGTATCAAGCCGCCCAGAGCAAGCCCCCAGAAGGTGACGGACGGCGCTCCCACTTCACGCGCCGCCCGACCGCCGGCCACATAGCCGACGGAGGCCGCGAAGCATGACAGCAGCACGAGCAGATCGCCCTCCAGGCTCGCGCCCGGGCTGCTCAGCCCGAAGCGGCGATCGACCAGCAAGAGCGTTCCGGCCAGCGCCAAGGCGGCGCCGAGCCACCAGCGGCGAGGGGGCAGTCGGCGCTCGAAGAGAGTTGCGATCAAGGCGGTGGTGATCGGCAGGATGGCGAGCGCCAGGCCGCCGTGCGACCCGCTGGTCAGCTCCAAAGCCAGACTGAACAGAAGGGGAAACACGACGAAGCCACTGAGCGACGAGACAGCCAGCAGCCAGCGCCCGGTGGCGGTTCGTGGGAATGCCAGGCGGCCGAACGCCAATATCACCGCGGCCGGTACCGCACCGATGAGTGTCCTGAGTGCCCCGACGGCCAGGGGATCCAGGTCCGCCACCGCCAATTTGGTCGCGATCGGCGAACCGCCCCAGAGGACCACCGCGAAAAGCGCGGCCGCGACAATGGCCGCTTGCGGTTTGGGCGCCGCTGGACCAGCGTCTTTCGACGCCGGCCCACTGTGTGCCAGGCTGGGGGATGCCTGGCTCAGCGAAGCGCCGGAAGTATGTTGCGGGCGTAGGGACCGGACCATGGGCTCTGGTCTCCCGCCGGCGCTTTAGGCGCGCCAGAACGGCTTGGCAATTTCGCGGGCCACGTCCTCGCGGGTCAGGCCGATGTCGTCCAGCCTATGATCGTCGAAGTATGCCAGGGCCTGCCGCTCCAGATAGCGCCGTTGCCAGACGAGAGGCAGGACGAGGGTCTTGGAAACCCAATTCGTGATCCTGCGTCGGTAATCTCTCCGGCTCGGCTCAGGGAAGGCCCGTGACCGACCCGGGAAGGACTTGATCGAGATTGTATGCATCGACTCCTCCCAAGATCGTTGGATTGAACCAAAATTCTTCTCGATTGATCGAGACAATTTAAATATAGCTTGATGATTGTCTCGATCAATTGTTATATTGTCACCATGACAAAATGGTCGCCCGAGTTAGACGAACTGTCCGGCCCGCGCTATGTGGCCATCGCCGACGCCTTGGCTGCAGATATCTCGAACGGCCGGCTACCTGCGGGCACACGTCTTCCCACCCATCGCGATCTAGCCTGGGACTTGAAGGTCACGGTCGGCACGGTGAGCCGTGCCTATGCCGAGGCAGAGCGGCGCGGCCTTATCTACGGCGAGGTCGGCCGCGGCACCTACGTGCGCGAGCGTACTCCGATTACCTTGCCGTCCGAACGCTCGTCGGGGCAAAATTTCATCGATCTGGCCTACAACTTTCCGCCGCTCACCGAGTCCCTGCCCGCCCTGTCGGACACCCTTGCCGAGGTGGCCCGCGACGAGGACCTGGCCGATCTCATGGCCTACAAGCTGGACCCCGGGCGCCGTCGCCATCGCGTGGCCGTTGCGTCCTGGATGGCGAGCTTCGGCGTGCCGGCCGAGGCGGAGGACGTGGTTCTCACTTACGGGGCCCAGAACGCCATGCTCCTGGCCACCATGGCGCTCGCGGGGCCCGGCGCAACGATCCTCACCGAGGAGCTCACCTACTACGGAATCAAGACCATCGCCGCCCATCTGAACCTTCGGGTGCACGGCGTCGCGATGGACGAAGAGGGTCTGATACCCGACGCGCTGGACGCGGCCTGCCGCAACAGCGGCGCCAAGCTGCTCTACTGCATCCCGACCCTGCAGAACCCCACGACCAGCATCATGCCCGAGGCGCGCCGCCGCGAGATCGTCGCGGTCGCCGCCCGCCATGACATCACCATCGTCGAGGACGACGTCTACGGCTTCCTGCCGGAGGATGCCCCCCCTCCCCTCGTGGCCCTGGCGCCCGAGCGGACAGTCTACATCGCCAGCCTGTCGAAGTTCGTCGGCCCGGGGTTGCGCCTCGGGTTCCTCAGAGCCGCGCCGGAGGCCGTGCGGCCGATCGCCACGGCGTTGCGCGCAACCAGCCTGATCGCCCCGGGCGTCTTGGCCGAGGTGGGCGCCCGGCTGATCGAGCGGGGCGAGGCCCGGCGCCTGGCGGACTGGCAACGCAGCGAGGCGCGCCGGCGCCAAAGCGCGGCCGCGCGTATCCTCGCCGGACAGAAGATCTCCTCCCAACCGGAGGCCTTCCACCTTTGGCTCGAGTTGCCGGAACCCTGGCGGCGCGAGATGTTCAGCGCCGAGGCGCGCGAGCGGGGCGTCGGCGTGGGCTCAGCGGAGGTCTTTGCGATCGGCCGCGGGTCGGTGCCTCACGCCGTGCGCCTCTGCCTCCAGGCGTCGGCCACCGCGGCCGAGGTCGAGCGGGGCCTGCATACCATCGCCAGCATGCTTTCCGAGGGGCCGAGCAGCGATCTGGGCTTGGTCTGAGAGCAATTCCTCTCCGGTTGTTGGCCCAGCCTCGCCCGTCGTGACGCTGGGAATCACCCGTCCCAGCCTCTAGCATGATAGCCAAACCAGGCGATCATCCATGCGCGAACGCGAAAACATCAAGCGAAGGCTGGCGGCCATCTTGGCCGCCGACGTGGCGGGCTATAGTCGCTTGATGAGAGGCGACGAGGCCGGGACCCTTGCGGTTCTCAATGACCACCTCAAGGCCGTGATCAAGCCGAAGATCGGCGAGTACGACGGCCGCATCGTGAAACTGATGGGCGACGGCATCCTGGCCGAATTCGCCAGCGTGCTGAAAGCTGTTCAATGCGCCCTGGATATTCAAACCTCCATGGCCGAGCGAAACGTAGCTGAGCCGCCGGATCGCCGGATGCAGTTCCGCATGGGCCTCAATCTCGGCGACGTCCTGGTCGAGGACGATGACATCCACGGCGACGGCGTGAATGTCGCCGCCCGGCTCGAAGGCTTGGCCGAACCAGGCGGGCTCTGTGTGTCGGACACGGTCTACCAGCAGGTCAAAAACAAGACCGGTGTCGGATTCGAGGACAGGGGCGAACAGCGCATCAAGGGTTTCCCGGAGCCGATCCGGGCCTATCGCGCCATCCTCGCGTCCGCTCAGGTTTCGCAGCCGCGCGGGACCGAACAGCAGATCTCCGACAAGCCCTCGATTGTCGTCCTTCCACTCACCAATCTGTCGGGAGACCCGGACCAAGAGTATTTCTCCGACGGCATAACCGAAGACATCATCACCGAGCTGTCGCGCTTCCGGTCGCTTCGGGTGATCGCCCGCAACTCCTCCTTCACATACAAAGGTAAGTCCGTCAGGGCCCAAGAGGTGGGGCGCGATCTCGGCGTCGCTTACATGGTCGAGGGCAGTGTGCGGCAGGTCGGCAAACGAGTTCGCGTGACCGCCCAGCTGATCGCGACCGAGTCCGGTGAGCACCTCTGGGCAGAGCGATATGACCGCGACCTCGAGGACATCTTCTCGCTGCAAGACGAGATCACGCGCGCAATCGCCGCTGCGGTCGAGCCGGAACTCGCCAATGTCGAACGCGAGCGTTCGCGATTGAAATCGCCGGAAACGTTGAACGCCTGGGACTGGTATCAGCGCGGCCTTTGGCACATGTATCAGGACACCAAGGCCGGCTACGCCGAAGCTCTCGAGCACCTTAATCGGGCCATCGAACTGCACCCGGACTTCGCGCCCGCTTATGCGGCGTTATCCCTTGTCCGGGGCTGGGACATCATCGGCGGTCATGGAGAGGTTTCCAGACCGTCCCTGGACGAAGCCCTACGAGCAGCCGAAAAGGCGGTTGCCCTGGATCAGAAGGATGCCATGGCCCACATGGTCCTTGGCAGGATAAATCTGCTCAGATGCAACCACGACGGCTCGATCGCGGAACTGGAATCGGCCATTGCGCTCAACCCTAGCTATGCCGATGCCTATCATTCCCTCGGTTTCTCGCTCATCTTTTCGGGCCGGCCGGAGGACGCCGTTCCGCAGTTCGATACGGCCATCCGCCTCAGCCCCTTCGATCCGAGAATATCGGCGTTCTATGAGATGCGGGCTTGGGCCCTTGTGGTCATGGAACGTTACGAGGAGGCGGCCAAATCAGCTCATCTATCGGTGCAGCGGCCGAACGCCCAGCATTGGGCCTACGCGACCCTGAGCTCCGCATTGGGCCATGTCGGACAGCTTGAAGAAGCACGCATTGCCAGAGACGAACTGCTGCGAATTAGGCCGGATTTCACCACGGAGTCGGTCCGGAAGCTCGTCTACTACAACAAGGACCCGGGCCACCTCGAACGCTACATCGAGGGATTGAAGAAGGCCGGATTGGCGTGAGGCTCTGTTCCGATCAACCCGGAAACGGCCTCACCGTGTGGCCATGCCCCACGGGCCCGTGGCCACGGCCCAACCCGGGGGCACGGTGGAGGGCTTCCTGGAGATAGGCGCGCGCCCGCACGACTGCATCACGCAGCGCCAGGCCTTGCGCCAATCCCGTGGCGATGGCCGAGGCCAGGGTGCAGCCGGTGCCGTGGGTGTGGGGCGTGTCGATGCGCGGATTCTGAAAAACTTCCATGCCGGCTCCATCGGCCAGCAGATCCTGCACCTCCGCGCCTCCCAAGTGGCCGCCCTTCACCAAGACCGCGCCCGCACCGAGGGCGAGCAACGCCTCGGCCGCCGCACGCATGCCCTCCAGGTCCGTGACCGGCCGGCCGGTGAGGGTCTCGGCCTCCGGCACGTTCGGCGTCAGAACGGTGGCCCGTGACACCAAATTCGTCTTGAGGGCGTCCACCGCGCGCGGTTCGAGCAGCCGGTCGCCGCTCTGGGCCACCATAACCGGATCGGCGACGTAGGGAATGTCGCGGGCCTCGTCGCTCAGCACTTCGGCCACCGCTTCGATGACCGGAGAATCGTGCAACATCCCGGTCTTGAGCGCATCCGCCCCGATATCTTCGAGCACCACGCGCATCTGCTGCTGAATGAAATCCGGCTCGACGCCGCGGACACCGAAGACTCCGCACGTGTTCTGGGCGGTCAGCGCCGTCACCGCCGCCGACGCGTATCCGCCCAGCGCCATCACCGTCTTGATATCTGCTTGGATGCCGGCGCCGCCGCCGGAATCCGACCCGGAGGCGATCAATACGCGTCCCCGCATGCCGTCCCATCCCCCATGCCAATGGCGCCCGTCGTCAGTCGGGCGCGGCACCCTCGCTCGTTGCCTCGATACTGGCCACGATGGTTTCCACTACCTGGGTCACACGATCCAAGTCCTCGCCTTCCGCCATGACCCGAACCACCGGCTCGGTGCCGGATGGCCGGATGACCAACCGGCCGCCATCGCCCAGTTCCGCCTCTGCGGCGGCGATCGTGGAGCGAACCTCGCTATCATCGAGTGCCGTCGCCGCGCAACGCACGTTGCGAAGCAGCTGAGGAAACGGCTTGAAGACCTGCAAGGCCTCGCTTGCCAACCTGTTCCCGCTCACCAACACCGCAAGCACCTGGAGCGCTGCGATAAGGCCGTCTCCGGTGGTTGCGTAATCGACGAGAATGATGTGTCCGGACTGCTCACCTCCGATATTGAAGCCATGCCGGCGCATATGCTCGAGAACGTAGCGATCGCCGACAGGTGCCCGCTCGAGGCCCAAACCCAAGGACTTCAGATAGCGCTCGAGGCCCAGATTCGACATGACAGTGGCCACCACGCCCGGTTTGGCGAGGCGCCCGCTTTCCAGCCAGGCCTCGGCGATCAGCGCCATGACCTGGTCGCCATCGACGAGATTGCCTTGTTCGTCGGCAAGGATCACACGATCCGCATCACCGTCGAGCGCGATGCCGAGGTCCGCGCCATGCTCCACCACGCAAGCCTGCATGGTCGACGGTGAGGTCGCGCCGCAGTTCCTATTGATGTTGAAGCCATCCGGATTGACACCCATAGGTATGACCTCGGCCCCCAGTTCGTAAAGCACTGCGGGCGCCACCTTGTAAGCCGCTCCATTGGCGCAATCGACGACAATCTTCAGTCCCTCGAGGCGAAGTCTGCGTGGAAACGCACCTTTCACGAATTCGATGCAACGGCCCAGAGCGTCGTCAAGCCGACGTGCACGGCCAAGTTCGCCGGCCAGCGCGAGGTCGCGCTCGACATCGCCGTTCAATCTGGCTTCGATGGCCTGTTCGACATCATCGGACAGCTTGTAGCCGTCGGGGCCGAATAGTTTGATGCCATTGTCCTGGAAAGGATTGTGCGAGGCCGAGATCATGACACCAAGATCGGCCCGCAGCGAACGGGTCAACATTCCCACCGCCGGCGTCGGCACCGGACCAAGCAGAATCACATCCATGCCGACGGAGGTAAAGCCCGCGGTCAGCGCCGGTTCCAGCATATAGCCGGAGAGGCGCGTATCCTTGCCGATCACCGCCTGATGGCGGTGAGCGCCGCGAGTGAACTGGGCACCGGCCGCCTGCGCCACCCGGAGTACGATATCGGCGGTGATCGGCGCGGCATTCGCCGCCCCCCTTATGCCGTCGGTGCCGAAATACTTGCGTGTCATAGCTCTCTGCTAGTTCTCGAGGACCATCCAATAGCAAAACTTACTAACAAAAGCCTTGCCAATGGATCTATAACGCGTGCGCCCGTGCAGCGCCATGGATCGCGTCCCAGATCGCGATCGCCTGGCGGGTTTCCTTCACATCATGCACCCGGAATATTTGAACCCCGCGCTGCAGTCCGGCAAGGGCCGCGGCCAGCGAGCCGGCCAGTCGCTCCTTCGGGGCTTCGCCGAGCGACAGCTTGGCGATAAACGACTTCCGGCTAACTCCCAGCAACAGGGGGCAGCCGAAATCGTGATAGAGCGCCATTCGATCGAGGATCTGCAGGTTGTGCTCGACGGTCTTGCCGAAGCCTATACCAGGGTCGAGAGCGAGACGCGCCCGGTCTATGCCGGCCGCCTCGCACGCCGCGATCCGCCGAGACAGGTAGTCGTGGATGTCGAGCGCCGCGTCGTCGTAGCTCGGGTCCCGCTGCATGGTCTGCGGCTCGCCTCGCATATGCATGAGAACGATGAAAGCGTCCGAGCTGGCCGCAACCTCGAGGCTCTTCCCATCGCCGGTGAGCGCGGTGACGTCATTGATGATGCTGGCACCGGCTTCGAGGGCCTCGGCCATGACCGGTGCGTGACGAGTGTCGATCGAAACCACGAGACCCTGATCCGCCAACGCCTTCACCACGGGAATCGTGCGGCGCAGTTCTTCAGCCTCTGGCACCGCCGCCGCACCAGGACGGGTGGATTCCCCGCCGACATCGAGTATTGCCGCCCCCGCCTCGGCCAAGGCCAGGCCGTCCGCCACGGCTCGGCCGGGATCGAAGCGATCGCCACCATCGGAAAAACTGTCCGGCGTCACATTGATCACCGCCATGATTTGCGGACGCTCCATGGCCAAGCCGGCGAAGGGTGCCCGCAGGCCACACAGGCCCTCCAGACGTTGCCGGCCGGCGATGGCGAGGTCCGAGCCGCGGGCCGCCAGCGCATCGGCCAGATCCGCCGGCCGTAGCTGTTCGCGCGCCACGATGGCACCGCCGTCGCGCCAGGTCACGGCAATCCGGGCAAAGTGTTGAGGCCCGCCGGCCAGCGGCGGGGACCCGGGCGGAAGAGTCTCCGGCGCGCCCAGGTCCAGCGGACGCAGATAAAACGACAAGGTCATGACGCCGACCTTATAAGAGGCTAGGCCGCTTTAAGGGGAACTCAGGTTTCCGGCTGGGGTTCCGGCTCCAAACCGCCGGGGCTGTCCTTGCCCTTTCCTTTTGCGGGCTTGCCGCTGGACGGAACGGAGGAGCGCCGCCCGCTATCGCCCGTGGGTCCGGCCGACTCGGAGCGATCGATCTCCTCGCCTTTGAGCAAGGCCTCGACTTCTTTGCCGTTCAGTGTCTCGTATTCGAGAAGCGCCTTGGATACCTTGTGGAGGCTATCCATGTGTTCGGTGAGAACCTTTCGGGCCACGTCCTCGGCCTCTTCGATGATACGGCGGATCTCCTCATCGATGATCTTCGCGGTCGCGCCGGACACGTTCTGAGTCCGCGCGACGGAATGGCCGAGGAAGATCTCCTCCTGATTGTCGTTGTAGCGCAGCGGGCCGAGCTTTTCGCTCATGCCGTACTCGGTGACCATGGCGCGTGCTATGTTGGTGGCCTGCTGAATGTCGTTTCCGGCCCCGGTCGTGATATTCTCGGGGCCATAGATCAGCTCTTCCGCCACGCGGCCGCCGAACATCATCGCCAGTTTGGCCTCGAGTTCGCTCTTCTTGAAGCCGTAACGGTCCCGTTCGGGCAGGTTCATGGTGACGCCGAGAGCGCGCCCGCGCGGGATGATGGTGACCTTGTGCAGCGGGTCGTTGCCCGGCACGTACAATCCCACTAAGGCGTGGCCGGCCTCGTGATAGGCGGTGAGCTCCTTTTCCTCCTCGGTCATCACCATCGAGCGACGCTCGGTGCCCATGAGAACCTTGTCCTTGGCACTCTCGAAATCGGCCATGGTGACCACGCGCTTGCCCGAGCGCGCCGCCAAGAGCGCCGCCTCGTTCACCAGATTCGCCAGATCGGCGCCGGAGAAGCCGGGGG
>Ga0114923_10002589_pt1 | contig 12211 bp, 14 predicted proteins | sample SumtaG_FD_89578 | JGI IMG/M metagenome (GOLD analysis project Ga0114923, IMG submission 89578) | Deep subsurface microbial communities from Indian Ocean to uncover new lineages of life (NeLLi) - Sumatra_00157 metaG | ecosystem: Environmental > Aquatic > Marine > Oceanic > Sediment | place: near... | reverse complement strand
TAGCGGAATGATTCAGTAAACTGAATCATTTGGAACCTCCCCACCATAGCACAACTATGGTGCATAGCCCACCCCGACATGGGTTGTGTTTGATGGCATAACTAAATTGATAGTCCCAGCTGGGAATATAGTGGGAATGGGAATTTATCGACGAGAAAAATTATTGTAATTTTTGGTTGGGACTATGGAAAAACTGGGAAATAAGGAAAAATTTTTAAAGAAAGTGGTGTTTCTTATCATAAAGGAGGACTAAAAATGGAGATAAAAGTTGTAAGTGAAAAAGGAAACAGACTGGAGTTTGAGATTGATGAAAGTGTTGGTTTTTTGAATGCTTTAAAGAAAGAATTGTTGAATGATAATAGCGTTAAGGTTGCTACATATTCTGTTAAACATCCTTTAGTTGGAAAGCCTAAGATGATTATAGAAGCGGATGATCCCAGGAAAGCTTTGAATGGTGCTGTTGGCAGGTTAAAGAAATTAAATGCTAAGTTTTTAGCTGATGTTAAAAAAGAAATAAAATGATTAGTTTAGAGCAAGGTAAGAAATTGATAAAACTTGCCAGAGAATCTATTTCTTGTTATTTTTCTGATAAAGATGTTAAGGTTGATAGTGTTAAGAAAGAGTTTTCTAGTGTGCTTGGGGTTTTTGTTACGCTGAATAAGGATGGTCAGTTAAGGGGATGTATAGGATTTCCTGAAGGCGTTTATCCGCTTTATGAGGGTGTTATTAAGGCAGCCAGGAGTGCTGCTTTTTCTGATCCCAGGTTTGTTCCTTTAGAGAAGGATGAGCTGAAGGATATTACTATAGAAGTAAGTGTTTTGACTAAGCCTGAAAAGATAGATGTAAAGAAGGTAGATGAGTATATTAAGGAGATAAAGGTGGGGAGGGATGGTTTGATAGTTAAAGGTACGTATGGAAGTGGTTTATTATTACCGCAGGTAGCTACTGAGTATAAGTGGGATAGTAAGACGTTTTTAGAGCAGACTTGTGTTAAGGCTGGGTTAAGCCCTGATACATGGCATGATATTAAAGGTGTAAGTATATATAGGTTCCAGAGCCAGGTGTTTTCTGAAGTAAGTCCTAATGGTGAAGTTAAGCAACTAATGTAGTATTGTGTATATCATTGATTCTTTGTTTTTGGATGTTTTGAATTTTTGGCTTAGAGAGGCTGTAGAGGCTGAATTTAGCGTAAACTTTAAATAAACTAATGGTGCCTATATTAGTTGTAATATTGGTTTTAGACGAAAAAAGAGTGTGTTAAATGACTTATATTAGGGTAAAAAAATTTAAAAGGAAAAATGGGAAGATTGTGGGATATGCATATCTAGTTAAGAATAGGTGGAAGAAAAGAGTGAGGAAAGGAAGTAAAAAAGGAGCAAGGCAGAAAGTCAAGGGATATTTGGGCAAGGTTCATGATTTTTCTAGGGTTGGGGAGAGAGAGTTTATTTCTCACTTTTCTGTAAAAGATGTTAAGGCTCATTTTGATGAGCATGGTATGGATAAGGTTGTAAGAGATTTAGTAAGATTAGAGCTGCTTAATCATGGTTTTTTGGAGAATGGGGATTTTTACGCTTCTGGGGATTTGGCTGTATATATTAGTGATAAGGATTTCTTTGTTAAGAATCTTGGAGAAGAGAAGGAGAGGAAATTGGTAATAGTGATGAATGAGGGGTTTTTGTGTAAGGAGACTTTTGATAAGTTGATTAATTTTAAGGCAAAAGGGGATGAGAAAGAGATTGGTATGCAATTAGCTAATTCTTTGCTTGAGGCAGGGTTGAAGGTTCCACAGGAAATATTCGTAGAGATGTTTAATAGGGTTGTTGAATGATAAATATTATAAATAAATCTTAATTTCAGGTTTCTATGGGAAATGAAGGTAATGTTCCAAAACATATTGCAATAATTCTCGATGGCAATAGAAGGTATGCTAGGAAATTAGGGATTGCTAAGTTTAAAGGCCATGAAAAGGGATTTAATAAGATTAAGGAGTTATTAGAGTGGTGTATGGAGTTAGGGATTAAGGAAGTTAGTTTGTATTGCTTTTCTACTGAAAATTTTAAAAGGAATAAAAAAGAGGTTGATTATTTGTTTAATTTGTTTAGGAAGAAGATTGAAAGCTTTAAGAAAGATAAGCTGATACATGATAATAAAGTAAAGATTTCTGTTGTTGGTAGAATTGGTATGTTTCCTGAAGATATGCAGAAAGAGATGAAAGAGGTTATGGAGATGACAAAGGATTATGATAATTATAGATTGAATTTGGCATTAGCTTATGGTGGAAGAGGGGAGATAGTTGATGCTGTTAAAAGGATTATTGGTTCTGGGGTTAAGGAAGTTAATGAGGATGTTATTAAAGATAATTTGTATTTGAAAAATGATGTTGATCTTCTTATTAGGCCTGGTGGAGAAAGAAGATTGAGTAATTTTCTTTTGTGGCAGAATTCTTATGCTGAGCTTTGGTTTTCGGAAAAGTTGTGGCCTGAGTTCAGCAAAGAGGATTTGGTTAAGGCTGTTGAGTGGTTTAAGAGCAGGGAGAGGAGGTTTGGGGGATAGAGTTATAAAAAGATTTATATTTGATTTAATTTCTAATATTCCTATGAGCACTATAAGACAAATAAAAAATATTGAATACTTCACAAAAGGCCATAGAGGCTTTTTATACATAGGGAACTATAAAAAGAAGAAGGTAGTAATAAAGACAGAGAGGAAGGATAGTAAGGCTATAGGAAGGATTGAAAACGAAATTAATTATTTAAAAATATTAAATAAAAAAGGAATTGGCCCTAAGTTGTTTTTTTATGATAAAAAATTCACTTATTTTGTTTATGAGTATATTGATGGATGGTTTTTTCCAATATTCTTAGAACATTCAACAAAGAAGAATAAGAACCTGATTAAGAAGATAATAAAGAATGTGTTTATACAATGCTTTAGAATGGATAAATTAAAGACAAACAAAGAAGAGATGCATCATCCCTATAAACATATTATAATTGAAACAAAAACAAAAAAGCCTGTTTTGGTTGATTTTGAGAGATGCCACAAATCAAAAGAACCAGTCAATGTAACGCAGTTCAGCTCTTATATTATCTCTGGCTTTATGATAAATTTATTGAAAGATAAAGGGATTAAGGTTGATAGAGAAAAAGTGATTGCTGCTGCAAAGAAATACAAGAAAAAGAATAGTAAGAAGAATTTGGATAATATGATGAAGAATGTTAAATAAACACTATCTGCTATTTTGTTGAATTATTCTAGTTTTATATAAACTATATGGCAAGTATTTATATACTACTATTAATTACCTATTGATGAGTAAAGAGGGTTGGTTTAAAATGGTTTCGAGTAGAACTTATTCACAGCATCCTAGATCTCATCTCCTTTCCTTTAGATGGTTAACTTCTTTTTCTCAGTGTGTGGACCATAGCTTATTATCAGGTCATGACATTGAAGATGCTTATGGATTACTAGCAAAAGCACAACAGAATTATAGAGACAACAACTTGGGTGACGCAATTAGAGATTATGAAGCTACAAGAAAATATAGCATACTTGGAGACCCAGACTTATACCAACTTGCATATGCTTTGATGAAAACAGGAGAATTTGATGAAGCAATGAGTATATTTCATGAGGTTGAGGCAAATGATGAGAGAAGTGTGCATGACACTGAAGCAGGCTTGCGCACCGTGGAGATTTTATATCTAGAAGGAAAAATAGAAGACGCTAGGGAAAAATTTACTGAAGTTAGAAAAAAATCTTCCGAATTGGTTAATGCGTATCTCGGAGATAAAGAATTCTTATATTTAGCAGCTTTAATTAGGCTAGACTCTACACATAAGCAATAATCCAAAAACATTTTACAGTAAAATTTTTATACTTCTAAAACAACTTTAACTCTATATATCTAACAAAATGAACTTCAACGAGAAAGTCTTAAACCTAACCAAAAAAATACCAAAAGGCAAAGTCACAACTTACAAGGAAATTGCTAAAGCATTAAACACAAAAGCTTACAGGGCAGTTGGAACTGCTTTAAGAAAGAATAAGAAACCAATAATAATACCCTGCCATAGAGTTATTAACTCAAACGGCACAATAGGCTCTTATAAAGGAAAAAAGAATTCTGAGGAAAAAGTCAAATTACTAAAAAAAGAAGGAATTGAAATAAAAAATAATAAGATAGATCTAAAGAAGTATTTACTTCTTCTTTTTCTTCTTCTTTATCTCTTTCTCTAGCTTAAGTTTATCAAGTAACTCTTTATACCTGTTTCTAATTGTAACCTCTGTAACTCCAGCAACATCAGCTACTTCTCTTTGAGTTCTTTTCTCGCCATGCATTAAAGCTGCTACGTATAAAGCAGCTGCAGCTATTCCAGTAGGTCCTCTTCCAGAAGTTAATTCTGCTTTTTGAGCGTCTTCTAATATTTCTATACTTTTGCTTTGTGTTTCTGCTGATAGCTTTAAAGCACTAGCAAACCTTGCAATATAATCAGCAGGATTTGAAGGCAATATTGTAATGCCAAGTTCTCTTGTTACAAATCTATAGGTTCTGCCAATCTCTTTTTTCTCAATTCCAGAAGCTTCTGACAACTCATCTAGTGTTCTTGGAACATCATGACGTCTACAAGCAGCATATAAAGCACCTGCTACAACAGATTCCATAGAGCGACCTCTAACTAGGCCTCTTTGGACAGCTAGTGTGTATATTCTAGCTGCTTCTTCTTCAACAGATTTTGGAAGCTTTAAATAAGAGCCTACTCTTTTTAATTCAGCCAAAGCAAGCTTTAAATTCCTTTCTATAGCGGTAGAAATCCTATATTGCCATTTTCTAAGCCTAAAGAACTTGCTTCTGCTTTTACCTCTTAATTTGAAGAAATCTCCCTTTCCCCCAACTTCAGTTCCTAGTCCCTGGTCAAATTGGGTATAGGTCATTGGAGCGCCGGTTCTTCTTTTGGTTTGTGATTGGTCGCTGTCGAATTCTCTCCATTCCTGGCCGAAATCAACCATCTTGTCTTCTATTACAAGACCACAATCTTTGCATATAATCTCTCCCTTTTCCTTATTCCAGAACAAGTTTATGCCCCCGCATTCAGGGCATTTTCTAACCATATCACGTCTAGCCATGAGTATCACCTTGGATTATTATAAAGTCCACCCCTTTAGTCTTCATAACAAAATTTATAAATGGTAACGATAGGTTGTATTTAAATCTTTTGGTGGTTTAAGTCGAAAACAGCAAAAAAGACAAGTTTTTTAAGGTTTTTGTAAAGCTTTTTATTTATTGGCAATATTGAAAAAATTTATTTAATCACAATAACATTTATAAATTAGCAGATAAATACTATTGATTAAGCCACCGTGGCACAATCTGGCACTGCGTCAGCCTTGAGACGTTAAATTGGCGTAGCCAATTTATGGCGTCTAGTTAGCTGATTTCCGAAAGGATATCCCGGTTCAAAATTCGCAAGAATGAAAGTCCGGGCGGTGGCGTTTTTACTTAACAACAATAGCTACCAACTTCTCCCAGGCATATTTCACAAACTCTAGTTTTCTTTTGTCATGGCAATAAACAGTAAATAATTTATCCCCTTTCTTAACCTTGTCTCCAACATGCTTATGCAAGTAAATGCCAGCTCCTTTACAATCAGGAGCTCCTGCAACCCTGGCTATTTTAGAGATAGCCCTATTGCTGATTTCTTTGATAGTACCATTTCTTTTAGCTCTAACATTGTATCTAATTTTACCTAATTCGATTTTAGAAGTATCTGTAATCTTTTTGCCTTGCATTTTAATTATTTCTAGCATTTTTTTATATGCCTTTCCACTCTCTAGAATCTCTTTTGCTAATTTTATGCCGTTTCCTTTTTTAGCTTTGCCAGCCATTTCCAACATTATGCCTGCCATAATCAAGCTTTTTCTTTTTAAATCCTCTGGAGCTTTTTTATCATTCTTCAATACCCATAATACATCTCTGGCTTCGAGAGCAGGCCCAATACCATCTCCAACAGGTTCTTTGCCATCAGTAATAATTACTTTAACCTTAATACCTATTCTCTTTGCCAAATTTTCAAAATCCTTTTTTAATTGTAAGGCCTTTTTTTTATTAGGCAATTTAGCACCTTTTCCAGTAGGTATATCTACTAAAACATGGGTAGCAGATACAGAAGCCTTTTTTGCCATTACAGAAGCTAAAAGCTGTGATTTTGCATCTATAGCAAGAGGTCTTTCTACTTGAATTATTTTGTCATCAGCAGGCGCTAAATTTAAAGCGCCACCCCAGATTATGCATCCATTTGTTTTCTCCACAATCTTCTTCATTTTTTCAATAGGTAAACTAACATTAGCCAATACCTCCATTGTATCAGCAGTACCTGCAGGAGAAGTTATTGATCTAGAGCTTGTTTTAGGTATTGCAACATTAGCAGCAGCTAAAATAGGCACTATTACCATAGTAGTTCTATTGCCTGCAATTCCCCCCACACAATGCTTATCCATCACAGGATATCTATTCAACCTTAAAATATCTCCATGAGATATCATAGCTTTTGTCAATAAGGTAGTCTCTCTTATGTCTAATTCATTAGAATAGCAGGCAGCAATAAAATATGTAAGCTCCACAACATTTAGTTTATTATGGACAATATCCCAGACAATCTGATCAATCTCTTTTTTCATCAACCTAAAACCATCCATCTTTTTTTTAATATAATCAATAGATAAAGGCTTTCTGGCAGGAACCATCTTTACTATATCTCCATCCTTTAATTTAAGAGAATCAATCACTTCTTCATACAAACCAATCTTTCCCTCCCCAACAACCTTTTCACTCTCACTAATATTCAATAAAACTGTCTCAACCTTGCCTTTTTTAATTATCTTAATCCTATCCCTTTTATGTAAATCCATCTTTTCTGTATCCTTTGTGTTAAGAACAGCTACTAAAGGACCCCCGCTAGAAATATCCATGTCCTTTACTTTAAGTTTCATTTTTAGGCTTTCTTTGTATATCTGTCTCTTTCATATGCTTTAACAAATGTAACAAATAAAGCTAAAACCAATGGCCCAACTACTATTCCAACAGAACCAAGCAGATATAATCCACCTAAAACCCCAACTAATATCAAAACAGGATGAACCTTTGCTTTATCACCAATAATTTTCGGCCTTATTATATTATCGATAGAGCTAATTATGATTATGCCATATAATATGAAAAGTATTCCTCCAATAGTTTCACCTGTATTTCCTGCTGAAATGCCACTAAGCAATTTAATCAAAGCAGCAGGAAACCAAACTATGCCAGTGCCAATAAAAGGAATCAAAGCAGCAAAAGCCATAACAATGCCCCATATTATAGGGGAGGATATACCAAAAATAAAAAAGCCTATCCCGCCTAATATACCCTGGATTATTGCAATAACTATATGCCCATAAACAATTGCATATGTAACCTTGCCAAATTTATCAAACAAATCTCTTTTATACACATCTCTTAGGGGTAATACCCTTTTTAGATTGCTAAGCATACTTGGGCCATCCTTAAATAAATAGAACATAGTAAAGACCATAACAAAAAAATTCAAAACAAATCTTGGTATGGAAAAAACAAGATTCGAAGCACTATCAATAATATACGAAGTTACCTTCTCTATAGTATTTTGTAAATGATATTTCACCTTAGGTTCATCCAGAAAATCACCAATATAGTTGATAAGCCCACAAAGGGAATTTTGATTTGGATCACAATTTTTGAAAAAATCTCCCATAGTTAATAGTTTCTGCTTTGATGTCAGATAACTGACATAAGCTTCTCTTGTCAAAGTATTAAGAACAAAAAATAATGGAGCCAGCAATAGTATAATAATAAAAAAAGACACAATTATAGCAGCCATATTCTCACTTTTAACCCTTTTCTTAACCAATTTATATAAAGGATAAAAAAGATAGGATAGAAAAATACTTGCCAAAAGAGCAGTAATAAACGGCCTTATCACTAAGAAGACTAACCCTGCCATAAATATAGAGAAAAGTACAAAAAAGTATTTCGAATAATCCTCTTTTCTAATCCTATATCACCTTCTTTTTATTGTATATATTGTAGTATATAAATCTTGTGAAAATGGGCCCAGATTGGTTCCCACGTAAGGGTTTCACCCGATACACCCCCGTGTACAATTAGTCCTATTTCGCTTACGCTCAATAGGACGAATGGGCCGTCTTAACCATATTAATAAATGGGCCCAGAGAGATTCGAACTCTCGATCTTCACCATTTCGATACATCATAATGTCGAGGTGACGTCATAGCCACTAGACCATGGGCCCTTAATACAATAGAAGAGATATGGAATTTAAATATCTTACTAATTAAAAAGCCTCTGACGATTAAGATAACCTTATATATTCTAAAATCAATTTAAATCACAAATAAACGAGTTCAACTCATAAATTATGATTTTGCAAATTTTGCTAAAATCATTTAGTAAGTTTCACCAGATACAAATTGTGATTTAAAATGTTAAAAAATAATTTCAAAAATATTAAACTAAACGAAGAAATTTGTGAATTTATTGGAGCTTTTATTGGTGATGGTTATTTAGGCAATTATGGAAAAACAAAGAATCAATATGTGGTAGCTATTTCTGGTGACAAGAAATTAGATGAAGATTATCTTAAAAATTACTTAAGACCATTAATACAAAGGAATTTTCCATCTACAGGTCCAAAATTGTATTATAGGGAAGATGAGAATACACTTATGTTAAGGGTCAATTCTAAAGCATTATATGAACTATTCTTAAACCTTGGCTTCAATAAAGGAAAAAAATCAGATAATGTTAAGATACCTCAAGAAATCTTAAACAATGAAGAATTAACAAAATCCACAGTAAGAGGTATTTTTGATACAGATGGATGTATTTTTCTGGATAAAAGGAAATCATACAAGAAACCTTACCCCAGGATTACCTTACAATTAGCTAGTATAGATTTGATTAATCAATTAGAAGAATATCTATCAAAAAATTTTAAATTGTACGTCAATAAAAGCAATAGAGATGGCTATAGAAATTATGTTGAGATATACGGACATAAACAATTAGAAAAGTTTTTAAAACAAATTGGTTTTTCAAATCAAAGACACCTTAGTAAGGTAAAAAAATGCCTCCGTAGCATAGTAGCTATTGCGCCAGGTATAAAGATTCTTTATATCCGCAAAACCTTGGTATTATGCTAACCTAAAAGGTGGAGGTCGTGGGTGCAGCTCCCACCGGAGGCTTTTATATTTTTTTCTTAAAGTTGCTGAAAGAATCTCTAATCACTGAATCGGGACAAAAACGATAGATTTATAATGCTTAAGAGACCAATTGAAACTATGACAACAGGAAGAATTGTTGGTGGATCTCACAGGCAAGGTTGGATGGTAGTATCAGCTTTTCATGATTTTGCCCAGAGTGATCTCGAAGTAAGTTTAACACCCACAGTTAGGGTAGTAAAACCGAAAAATAATCAGCCCCCTAAAGATGTTACCTCTTTAACTACTGAAGAAATTCTTGATGGAATTTGTGATGAAACTGAGCCACAATCTCCAGCTAAGGCTGCAAAAGTCACTCTAGTGCTAAAACAAAACTCAGACTATAATCCTAAAGATAAACCTCAAGAAGAATACACTGGCCATCCACGTACAGATAAGGGATACAAGGGGCAATGATACTTCTTTTTCTAATCAAAACACAAATATTTATAAATAAATTCTAAATCCTATACTATTAGGAAATGTAGGTAGTAGCTTACCTGAATCCTAATCAAAAATTTAGTAATGGAGGCTAAAAAATGTCAATGTATAAGTACGTGAGACAGATATGGAAGAAACCTAAGGAAAACTTAGGCGAACTGTGGCAAAAACGCTTAATAGAATGGAAAAAACAACCAGTCACAGTAAGAATACAAAGACCAACCAGGATTGACAGAGCTCGTTCTTTGGGTTATAAGGCAAAACAAGGCTATATTCTAGTCAGGCAAAGACTTCTAAGACAGAAAAGACAAAGACCTAAATTCTCAGGTGGAAGAAGAAGCAAGCACATGAGGAGAAAGAAAGTATTAAACATGAGCTATCAGTGGGTTGCAGAACAAAGAGCACAGAGAAAGTTTGTCAACTGTACTGTACTTAACTCATATTATGTAGGAAATGATGGAAAATACTTCTGGTATGAAGTCATATTAGTAGACATAGCACATCCAGCAATAAAAGCAGATAAAAGAATAAATTGGATTTGTGATAAGAAAGGAAGGGCTGCCAGGGGATTAACCTCTGCTGCTAGAAAGTCAAAAAGCAATTAAAGCCTCTCTTCTCTTTTTTCCCTTATTTTCTCTATAATCCTTCCAATTCTTTCCCTATTATAATAACCAATAATGCTTAATATAACAATAATCATCGTCAACGATCCCATTTTAGGCCTTGACAACAACAAACCAGCCCCGGCTATAATTCCTCCTGTAATCCAGCTCAATCCTTTTTTATATAATGGCCTGTTATCCTCAATCTCAACATTCTCTACAACATTAACAGCTTCTTCTTTTTCTTCTTCACTCCCAATAACCTTTTCTTCAACCTCAATTTCCCTTTCAATGTACTTAGGAACCTCTTTTTCAATTATTTTCTCTACTGTCTTCTCAATTATTTTCTCCTCCACCACAGTTTCAGCAGGCAGAGTTACTGTATAATTACCGGAAGGAACCTCTTTAGAAAGATCTATTATAGTTTGTTCTCCTACATCAAGATTTATTTTTTTATTTATGAGATAGGTTTTATCTTCTTTCTCTACCAATATTGTTGTTTTATTATTATATTTAACATTTCCAACATTTTTTATAAAAATAGTGTCATCTCCTATCCTCATCTCTATCTTTGGGTAAGGCAATATTGTAATTATCTCTTCAGTTTCTAGCTCATCAAAGGCAGAGCTTAAGATGTAATCATAAGGAAGAGTGCTATAATTAAAGACAAAATCAAATTCTTTATTTGCTTGTGTTTTAGTATTAAATATTATTATTTCATCTTTAAATAAGGTTTTTTCCCTGAATAATTTTATATCAACATTACCTCCAATAGCATCACCTGCCTGATCCAACAAATCAACCTTTAACTCTAAACTTTCTTCTGGCTCAAACTCCTTTCCATTAAGGTTAAACTCAAGCTTAGTAGGAACAGCTTCAACATTTATTATCTCACTTTCTTCATTGAAGTTTCCATAAGAATCATTAACCTCTATAATAATTGTATGCTCTCCTGACTCAATATCCTCATCTAACTCTAGTTCATAACTAAACTCACTACCATCTAACTCTATTTGTGCTTTCTTATTATCTAACCTTATAACAATACTTCCATCCCCTATAACTTCTCCCCCTTTACTTGCGCTTCCTTCTACTTTAACTAAATCACCAGGTGATACATCTGTCTTATCTAAGTTAAAAGAAAGTTCTAATCTATCCGAAACAGTAAACTCTTTCGAGCTTATCCCTTCTAAATCTTCTCCTTCTAAAGATTCGACATTAGCTTTTATATTGCACAAACCCTCAGTAAATGCCTTTATTGTAGGAGCCTCTACATTTATCTCCTTACTTTCCTCTAACTCCATTGGAGCGATATAATAAGGAACTTCCTTTTCTGTGCATTTTAATGTTAATTTAACCAGAGCAGTAGTTGTTGTATCCGGGATGATTTTAAGGGAAAATAGAATATCATCCCCAAGATTGTATTTATCATATAATTGACTTGTAATTTCAATAGAAGCAGAACCAGCAGGTATTAAAAGCAGCAACATCAACAATATTGGAATTAGTTTCATAAATCCAGCCTCCTGTCAATATCATCTGCCACCTCTTTTAGATCTGAACATGCTCTTTCAATATCCTTCTCTATCTCATCAACTAATGCCTTTAAATTATCCACCCTTAATAAATATTTCTTTTGTGCATACACTACAATGCCGGATTCCATTAATTTGTTAATATGATGAATAACAGTTCCTCTTGTTAGATCAAGCCTTTGGGCCAATTCATCAGAACTTAAGGGCTGCCTTCTTTTTGCAGATTTCAGAAGCTCGATAAAAACCCTAAAGCAGGATTTATCCCTGTCTCTTAAGTTAAACAGCCCAAGGCTTTGCCCAAACCACCGCAATTCTTCATTAACTGTTTTTTCTCTTGGC
>Ga0114923_10002588_pt1 | contig 12212 bp, 19 predicted proteins | sample SumtaG_FD_89578 | JGI IMG/M metagenome (GOLD analysis project Ga0114923, IMG submission 89578) | Deep subsurface microbial communities from Indian Ocean to uncover new lineages of life (NeLLi) - Sumatra_00157 metaG | ecosystem: Environmental > Aquatic > Marine > Oceanic > Sediment | place: near... | reverse complement strand
TCAATGACGTGCGTGGATTGCACGAAATCAAATCCAGCACTGTGGCCCATGACGCCCTCTTTGAACATCCGCGAGATTTCCTGGCGGTCATTAAAGAGTCCCTTCAACTGATCGACCAGGGTCGTGGAATGTCCGGGAGAAAGCAGAGCTGTCCTTTGCTCATCTTCAGGTGCTAAAGCTTCGTCGAGCTTTTGCTTGCCCTGCATCACAGTATGAAAATCAAACGCAGCACCATCGTCATCAACGAGTTGATAGACTTCCTTGGTCATGGTCTGAAGTGCATCGGCCTCAATAACAGAAGCCAGAACCGACATTTGCGGCTCTAAAATGCGTTTCTCGAATTCATCGATATCAAGCGCCAGTTCCTCTGACGTGTACTCGACATCAACACCCTTTTGCGTTGCTACCTGCAGGTCAACCTTGCGTTCGGTCTGATCCTGCACATCGATTGTGCGCCCGGTACGAACCGTGTACTGGTTCGGCAGACGAACTCTCAGGGTATCACCGATTTTTGCACCGATTACAGCATAGGAATCATCGTAATCCCTGACAACACCGCCGAGAAAGCGCAGCTTCTGATGCAAGATCATCAATCCCGATTGGGTGATCTCGTCAATCGTAAGGTTTGTGTTAGCCATTTAAGCCTCCAAACTAGGAGGCTCCGTGTCTCCGCGATTCGCGTACTTTGACACGCCACTCAATATATTCCTTTGTGGACATGTCTTTGGTGTTCACGTCGCCGCTGGGACCACCGCCTAAATTCTCTGGCGGATCTGGAGCCTTCGTTGTGACAGATTGGCTTGATTTTCCCAACGTGATTTTCCCAAGAGCGGCCCCTATTCTTGCGGGGCTTCCCAAAGTAGCGATCTTACGAGCTTCTGCAGGATTTGAATTGAGGTGGTAAATGAGAGCACCGGGGTTTTCCATATCTTTGACCGCATCAAGCAATGCCCCGTTAAGGAACGTGGCCGATGGGTCGCTGATAACATCCCAGAAATCCTCATGTTTATCCGCCTCTTTAGCTAAAGCAGCCTGAAAACTCTGCTCTCGCTCCGCAGCCGATTTGTCGATACCAAACTGTTGCAATGCGGTGGCTACCTGTTCCTTGACCTGCTTACCCGTTTGTATATTGGCATAAGCAGTCGTGGCTTCCGCCCATTGCTCAGGCGTTTCAAAGTCTGCAAGCTTCGGCGTTCCCGCCGCCTTTGCAGGTGTTTTCAGCGCCTTCAGTTCGGCCTCAAGTCCATCAGCACGGCCTTTCTGCAAATCTGCAAATTCAACCGCAGCACGGTTTTGTTCAACCAGGCCATGTATGCGCTCCCTGGCCCTTGACGGACGTTTCTCCGTAGGGTCATCGCTGGGCGTATCAGCGGGCAAGGTTTCGACCTTGGGCGGATCTTCTGTCACCGATTCGTCGGCTGGCGTATCAGGCATGTTTCTCGTCCATGTGACGTGTTAACTCACACTAACCCGTGTCTTTGGATCAGCATCTCCATCAATAAACTCTGCAAGTTTGACTGCCGTATCCACTTCAGTTTCCTCGGCAGTCGCTTCATCCTTGGCAATACTAGCACGTTTCTCAAGGTTCTCAAGCTCCAGGCGCATTACACCAAGACGTTGTACGATTTGCTGCATCTCTTGCGCCTGTGGATCAGGCTGCTGGATGTTCTCTTTATCTTCCTCAGTTGGCTGAATAACACCCTGTCGGATAAGAACGCCGCGGAGACGTTGTTCAAGTTCGTCAGCACCAGTCATATCCAGGTTCTTGACAATCAGGTCAGGTGTCACTTGTGCAACTATCGGACTATTGCCGGATAACTGGATCAGCATGTTTGCTGCTTCCTGACGTTGTGTCATAAAGCTAGGGCCAACATCAACGGCAACATCATATCGGCCTTGGCGAAGATCGTGCATCTTCACCATCTTGCCGGAGTCTTTGTCCTTGACCTCGGTGTTGACTGTAACCATTTCGTCCTTGCCGTCTTGGCCGATAATACGTAACTGACGTTCGGTGTCATAGACTTGTGGAATCATGTCAACCAGTATCTGACCTGTGAACTTTATTGCCTTAGCAAGATTATCCATAAACTCAAAATCACCCGCCTCACCCTGACGACGTTGTTCGATCAAAGCCCTGCCCGATGGATCATTTGCTAATAGCTGTTGTTCAAGGCCCGACTGGCGCTTAAAACCAGTGGTGGCATCGATATCGGCTGCTGCAGCTTGTGCAATGGAAAGAATAGCAATCGGAACGTCCGGAGGGGCTTCTCTTGAGGGCTTGGCTAGTGGTGATTCAGGATCAATGTTGTATAACAAATAGGGGTAATTCTTGACGTTTGCCGTGCGATACATTTCCTCATGGTCTTTGATCATCTTGGGTGTTGCCATGTATGGCGCTTTGGGCTGAATGGCAGTTACTTCAACCGCTGTTGACATCTCGTAGTTATAGACTCTTTGAGCGTCTTTGGCGTGCCTTACAACTCCCTCAAGAAGTTCCTTGCCCTCAATGTTAATGTTCCGTCCATATACCGGGACTACAGGAATATAACGCCAGTTGTAATCAATCGGACCTTCAAGGATATCAACGCCCGAGACTTTCACCCAACGGACAATGTGCGATTTGACCTCACGAAAACGCTCGACTGTTATACCAAGTGGTTTAAGTTCGTCCTCAATGCTCTGAATATCCTTGTCATATTCAACCGCACGACCATCTGATAGCAGCGCTAGAATCTTCTTTTTCGGCACTTTCTTGTAATAGATCGCAATCCGCACCTCCTCATCGGTAAACCACAGCCTTGAGTCGTGTCGGTCCATTGCATGAATACTTGAGGTGGCTTTACCCGGATACTGTGCTTCAAACTCCTCTTTAGGCATACGTTCGGTGCCAATCCAATAACGTGAATCACGTTTACAAAAATCCGTTGCGTGAGGGTCCACATACCAGGTCATGGGATTGGCTACACGCTTGATCTTAATCTCCTGGTCAAAGCCAAGGTCAGTCTCAAATTCAGGCTCGACCAACCAACAGCCATAACCACCTGCTGCTGCAAACTTGAATGCCGTGTCATATGCAGTATCGGCATCGGACACGTTCTCGATATTACGAATCAGCCCTGTGAATACATCGGCCGTATCAGGATCAGCCTCTGAGTCCACACCACGAACCTTGATCGATGGCTTGTTCTGTCGTTGATCACCAATAACCTGGTTTACAGCCCCTATGGTTCGGTTGAAAGTATAGTTCGGTCTACCCTTGCGCTTAGTGAGAATGGCTGATTCCCACTGACCGCTCTGACCCTCACGTCCCTGGGTGTTGTCATAGGTAAAGTTTAGATCGCTGATTTGTGCTCTGCGATTATCATCCTCAGCGCTGACCGACACTTTGTAGCGATCCGTTATCTCACGGATGAGTTCCTGTGCTTTGTCGGCGTTAGATGGTCTGCCTTTTTTGATGCCGGGGAATGCCATATCAGCGTTTCTTGCGTGCCGTTGTTTTTCTGGGCCTGCCACCGACTTTCTTCAGCGCTCGCATTTCCTTTTGGGCAAGAACTTGTGCCCGCTCCATGCGGGCCGGATCTCTCTTGATATCTTCAACTTCCCGAAGATGTCGTAAGTCACTCTCAGCCTCCCATTTCTGCCGGTCCTTACGATCGGCTGCGCTTTCTTTCGCTAGATGAGGCATTCCTCACCTCCATAGTATTCCTTGAAAAAGGGGTCAATCATCAAGACGTTCACAGCCTCAATCTCAGCCGCTGTCAACTCTTGGTGGGGATTGGATGGTACGGGTCCGAATCGTTCCCAACGCGTCTTGAAGGTGCGACCCGCAAGCTCTGAGATGCGTCTGAGGTAGCGTTCTCTGTTCGGATGGTCCAATGGTAGAAAGTACATCCTCACCTGCCTTGAAAGCTCAATCAGGGCATGAAATAACTCGATCATTGGTGCATGAACCTTGTGTTCGATAATCGGCTTGCCCCTGTTTTTCCAGCTTTGTGCTACAGACATTGGATGTCTCAACGGACTGATAATCGGTGCCATCTTACCGTATTTCAGCAGCCATTCCATAGACTCACCGCCATAGACGTGGTGAAAGCGATAGACCCTGTGATTCCTTTCCATTGCGTGTTTGATCTCCGACTCATCCCGTAATATCGAGTAATCAATGAGATTGATCAGGAAATGACTACCCGTGTGGGGTACTGAGGCGATTATCAGCATTCATTCGCAACGTAGCGTCTATTACATATGTACCAGCAGGTAAAGCAATCACACCAGCTTGCTGTACTGTTTTGCCATCAGGCATGATCACCGATTCGCCATCTAATAATGCTTGCAAGGCCTTGGTATCGTTCGTAATTCCATCGCCGTATAATCTTTTGATTTCAGGCACCGGCTGCCACCCATGCCGCATTCCAGGCGATTGTCGTCCATTGTTCGGCAGAAATAGTAATGGCATCAGGATGTGTAAAGAGACTTGGACTCAAGCGCATTGCCGAATACACCTCGTTGAACCGTGATCGTTGAGACTTGTCCCATCCATTCCACGAATCGGCAGGTACATTGAATTCGTTCTCCGCTGAATCCACGGCCTCTACCTGTACCTCATTGGTTACCTTTGCTTCTGCAGCAACAGGATCAGGCTTGACGACTTTCTTGGCTTTCTTTCTCGCTGGCATGGAACTCTCCTAGAACTCTGTGGGAAATGACATAGCACTCACAGGCTGTGAGGTACTTGCCATAGGAAATTCAGTGTGCATGGCATCATCCAGAATACGACTGCCCGAGTCTAACATGTCGTCATGCGACAACACAGGGAAGGGTACGTATTCCTCATAGATGAAGGCGTGTACCAGGTCAATCATGCGGTCTTCATAGTTCTGTTTCATGAGCTTTTCAGGTAGTAAGAATCTACCCTGCTCAAAGATAGGCACAAGACGTTTTATACGTTCGTTCTTACCCAGTGGCCCACCTAATGGCGTAATTGTAAAGCGATAGTTCTCACGCTCCATACGGTCTTCGATGTGTTCGATATCAGCATCCTTGCCGTATTTCTCATAACCCACACCTAATGGAGAATACTGCTTGTGCCAATCGAACAGAAGGTCAGCACGTTCGGTAAGGCTTAACCTGTCCCGTACCATGTCAATGGCGTAATACTTCCGATCTGATCGAAGCTCAAACACCCAGCCAGCTGTATAGTCTGATCGCTTTTTCTTCTCATTCGCCGGATCAATAACGATATATCGGTTACCACCTTCAGGCTGTATTGACCAGTGTTGCAACCAGTCCTTGTCAAAGCCCTCGACCTGTTCTGACTGTGGATCTAACAGCATCTGTGCTCCAAAAGTATACGGCCCCATGTCCCGGCGCTTCTCATTCAATAGCTCTTGCGATAATAGCACCGGTTTACCACTGGCCGTACCGTCATCGGTCGCAGGATACACCCTGGGAATCGCTGTCTGACGTTCTTCAATCACCCGATAGGTATCAAACAGATGATACTTGGTGCCGATAAAGCGCCTGTAGCCGCCCTGCTGACCTAGATTATACGACAGCTCAAGCTGTGAGGTGGTCTTGTGGATCATCTCCGGTGTCGTCACTGACTTGTCGGTCACCACATCATCATAATTCAAGACCAGGAAGTGCTTGCCGGTCGGCATTCCATCAACCAGGCCGTGTGCCTCAATAGTCGCCTCTTTAGGATTGGACTTGCGCCTGACAACAATGCCGTCATCCTCAGACCATTTCGGCGCTTGTTTCTTTGGGTCCTGGTACAGAATGTCCGGGAATAACGACTTTAAGAGTTCATTCGATTCAAGCTCGTATTTGATCTGTCGAAGGAACGTCTTAGCCTGGGGTCGGGTATGGCTGAATATCCCTATTGTAACCTCTTGCCCCTGCCATTCTTCGTGTGGGTCATCGCCATGACTTGAGAGTACGTCCTGGATTGACTGAGCAAAGGTAATAATACTGGACTTGTAGTGCTCTCTGGCCCACATATCCAGATGACCATTAGGCTCACGCTCTACCTCTCGACACCGTGCAAGAAGCCATTGATGTTCCATGTCATTACGACCACAGACAAACCACAACAGATAATAGAGATCAGTGCGACATAGACGGCGCTGGATGTTGATCTTTTCCGTTGCCGAACAGGTCTTCAATCCTGTTATCAGTCTCCGATACGCTTCTGTGTTCGATGGTTTGAGATATGTGACCTGAGTACTCGACATCCTTACGGTCTCTCCAATCTTCCGGGGCGCGGTTCTTCAGGTAGAATATCATACAGGTGTGATCGCCATTCAATGCACCCTGCATCAGAGCGTTCGTTACCACCTTGATGCCACGAGCCTGACCGCTTTTTATGGCCTCGTCAAACTCGGGGAACTTGTTCTTCTTATCGTATAGCGTCCCCACATGAATACCGAGACACAAGGCTATCTGTTCTTGGTTTAGCCCGTTCGATGCATATTCCTCAGCATAGGCAAGAACCTCCTCAGTAATCTCAAATGGTGGTCGCCCTGTTTTCTTTTTACGCTTGGTCACTTTTCACCGTTCTTTCAATTCCGGACTGTAGTCTACGAATAACTGCCCTTGCACGCTCTCGTTCCTTTGGGTCGTCGCTGTCTTTGATGGCTGTTTCCAACAATTCAATATGAGCCTGTAAGTGACGATTCATCTCAGCTACCTCAGCACCAAACTCCCTTGCCTGTTCCTTGTGGAGTTTGTGCCTGTAGTCACTAATTGGGCTACCGTCAAGTATCATTGTCCGTTCCAAGAAGATTGATTATCTCATATTCAAACGCTGCCCGGAATGGTTCTCCACTGACTGTCGCCTCAACCGTGACCTGCCTGAGTTCCCTGCAATTACCAGTACTGAGTATACGGTTTTGTTCTGCAGTTATCGTAATGGTTTCCGTGACTGATGGTGCTGCAATAGCGGTCCAATCCAGGATCTGGCGGTTACCTCGGGTAATATCGTCTATCCTGTAGCGGGCTGACGTTGGCGCTTGTTCTACCTTTGAGCTATTCAGAAAAGTCGCCGAGATAAAACTTACCGAACGTTCATTAACAGGTTGAGTGCCTTGCTGTAGTCCCATATCTATTCTCGAAATACTATCTTTGATAATATCTGTTTAAGTCGAATACTCGGCTGTTCTCCCCGAAGTACGGCTTTAGATGCTATCTGCTCAAGTCGAATGTTCGGTTGTTCTTCCCTCAGTAGAATCTCGTTTGCTGACATCGATAGCTGTATTGCAGTAATTCTAACACTAATGAAGGTCAGTAAATCAACGGAACTGCCTACTTGAAAGCTGATTGGTTCAGGCGTGATTGTAGGATTCGGCCAGTCAAGCTGATTGAACGGTTTCAGAACAACCGCTGCCAACAAGTCTACGGAACTACCAACCTGTTGTGTAATGGGTATAGGCGGTAATGTCGGGTTTAACCAGTCATATTGAGCAAACGGTTTTTCACCACCAATCTCAATCAGGTTCAGCGAACTACCGACCTGAAATGGCGTCTGAATTAGTACTTCAACAGTCGGATTCAGCCATTCCGTCTGTCGAAAGGGATCACCAACTTCGATCAGAGTACTAAGTTGAAACGGTATCTGTACGTGTGTGGCTAGTGTTGGGTTAGGCCATTCAGTTTGATTAAATGGCTTCTCGCCAGCATCCTCAAGAATGGCCAGCGGCATACCGAGTTGCAGCGGTTGCTGCGTGATTTGTGTTTGCGGAACCGTCTGTTCGCTGACAAAGAACGGCAACGCCAGCGTTGTCAGTAGCAGGCTCGGTATAACCTGCGGTGCTTGTACCTTGCGCGGTAAGTGCTTACTAAAGTGCGGCGCGCGAATAGTCATAAAAGTTTACGAGTTGGCTTTTTGCTCTACCAACTTCTCTCGCACACCGTTCAGGTCTTTTAGTCTCTGGCTCAGATACTCCCCGTCTTCACCGGAGTCTTTCATGCGCGTTTTGCAATTGTCAATCTTAACCTCGCACTCGGCGATTCTGCGATCAAACTCCTGGTCCATTACAGCGTTTCAAAAACGATGTGAGAACCCAGGGCACCCGGTGTGCCGCCGGTAAATGCCGATAAAGACACTGAACCGACATCAGCGGCAAGCCCGGTCAAGCCAATTTCCTCTCCGGGAGCGGCCAACCAACGAACAATGCCACCAAAAGCATTAAAGCTTAGATTCAGCACATGACCGAGGGTTGCGGAGCGTTGTGGATCTGTCGCAGTAGTATCACCTACATCAGCCGGAGCAGCTAAGGCGGCGCTGGCCGAATCCAGTGGGGCCTCGCGGGCTGCAGCACTATTCGTGTGAGTCACACCAGCAGTGCTATTAAAACCAAACACCATGATCGTCGGTGCACTTGCACCAGCCTGTCCACCCAGGTATATCTCGGAAATTTCGTTTCGCTGAGTAGCAGACCCGCCGACCATCGCACCACAATGAGTGCCGTCCAGAAGGGCCGCACCATCAGCCGTTGCCGTTGGTGTGACTACACTTACTGAAAAACTTCGTTTAGCCATTTTTCATTTGCTCCTCTATCAAAAAGCCAAGCTCTTGCAGTTCATCCATTTGCTGCTTGTACGTCTTGCATTTAAGACCCAGTGCCTTCTTTTCATTGCACGAATCGCACAAGCGTTTACGGCAAGTAAGACAATAGCCGCGTGGCCGGTTCCTAAGTGGGTGAATATACACCACATTGGGACAGTGTGAACAACTAAATGTTGCCGCCTCAAACAATCCATGTCCAGCCCCCATAGGCAATTTAGCATTAGTACCCTTATTAACCTGGTTGATTGTTTCATCGGAAATTCCAGGAGATTCATGGTGATCGATCAATAAATATCCCTCATAACGTCGTTCTGAACTCACATCATCACCTGCGCCATCAATACATCGCCATCTGCTGCTGCTGGATGAACTCCGAATGTCTGGGCAATCCAGTTAACAGACGTGAGGGTAAATACGGCCGGATCATCTGAACTGCTTCCCGTGGTTCCTTTATCAGCATAACCTAAAGCGGCATCACCACCAGCACTACCTGACCCACCAGAGCCTGTATTCCCATACCCTGTTGGAAATCCTGTGAAAGTATCAAGAACGGCACTGGAACAAGCAAAGTAAAAAAAGTCTTTCGGGCCACCAGTGGGCGTTAACGATGGTGGGTTAGGACTGTCGCTTTGCCCTGTTGCAGCAGTTCCGACCTCTGGTGGGCTTGTGTCGGGATCAGCCGCACCTGTAAGAGACTTGCAAACACTAAAACTTTTCTCTCCACCATCAACAGTAACATCAAACGTCCCGCCATCCTCCGTTCCATCGGCCTCTGCCCACGCCCCCGAAAGGGTCATGTCGTCTGCACCCGCTACATTCGTGGTCTCAAACAGCTTGTTGAACACAGTTCCTGTAGAGGGCCAAACAGTATTGTTGTTATCATCACCCAGGCTTATCGCATCAATGAGCGTGGCGCCAGCAGTGATGGGAGTAGGAAATGTCAGTGTATGCGTCGTTACGTTAGAACTAACCGCGGTTTCCTGAGTTGACTCAACCGTAGGAGCGGCCATTTAAGTCTCTATATCAGCAATCGCCGCATCAACTGAAAGAATAAGATCTGTTAAATCTGCTACTGCAACTGAAGGAAAATCGTATTTATCCTCTGCGTTGAATTTCTTTTCGACTACAGTTCCATCGGGATTTAAGGGGATAAGCGCACGAGCATCGGCCTTGACTTTGTTGATCAACTGATTAAGTGCTTGCATGTCTGCTGTCAGGCTGTAGGCACTATCATTTTCAATACGGCGTGCAAGGGCGGAAACCCCAGCAATACTCCGTAGCGCCTGTAGTTCTACTTGTCTGCGCCGAAGGTCTTGGAATAACACCAACAGCCTTTGCACCGGAACGTCTGCAGTAAACCCTCTTTTGTGGTCTTCAAGGACATTTTTGTATCCTTGTGAAACAGATACAATGCGCAAATAGTCCGATAATTCAGGAGGGATTCGGGCTTTCATTATTTATCCTTCAAAGGCCATTATCTTCCGCCTGCAAATTTGTTGGACTCCCTACCTCAATCTCAACCGGCGTACCGACAATACGCGTAACCTCGTTTGAGGGGCCGCTGGCGCATATGTCGCTCCTGTCAGGATCAACCGCTGTGCATGATGTATAAGTCGGGTTCTTAACAAGAAACGCCGCAAGCGTCACGGTATGAATCGCAACACAAGTGTAAGTGCCATCGGCTAAGTCAGCGGCAAATGTACCTTTAGCACCGGAATGCCCATCGACCCTTATGAAATTGCAATACAATCTGGTCGAACGAATATCAGAAAGAGCAAGTGAAGATTGATCATCCCATGTTGTTGCGCGGTCATAAGTGAAGTTAACGACCTCAGCATTGACAGGACTACATATCAATAATAGCAGTAGATATTTCTTCATCGAATGTCTCCAACCATCCTGGTATTTCTACCGTTTCAAGTTTCCACACAAAGCCGTCAACGAGACAGAATGCCTCGCCACAAATCATCCAAGTGCATTGGACCAATTGCTCGATAACCTTTCCCCCAAATTATCATGGATGACTCCAATAGCTTAATTCCGCTGATTTTCGCACACAACAAGCCTCAAAGAAATCATTTCCGTGATATAAACGCTTTGCTTTGCCATTTACACTGATACCGACTATCCAACGATCCTTACTCTTGTCCCACCAAACACCGGTAATACCTGATGTATTGTTACGCAGCATTCTTCTATTATGCATTTGTTGAGAAGTCGTTGCCCATCGACAATTTTCCGGGAAATAACCCTTATTATTATCGATTCTGTCAATAGAATGATTTGCTGGCCTTGGCCCCATGTCTGCGTAAAAATTATCAAACGTCATCCATTCCTTGCAAACAGTTATTCCACGACCACCATAATTAACGAAGGACGGGGAGGTTGAATTCAGGCACCTATTCTTCATCGAACACCATGAAGTATGTTCGGGAGTTCCATGTAGTCCATGCGTGGTTTGCGCCTCGGATGACCGTTCACGCTTAAGGCAGCCACATGATTTCGTGGTGCCGCTAGTAAGGCTTCCTGCCTCTGCGATTGACTTATTACCGCACTCACATAAGCAATTCCATGCTACGTGCTTTCCTTGGCATGTATTTTTGGCGCGGATGATAACAGTTAATCGGCCAAAGATTTGGCCTGTTAAATCATGTAATCTTGGCATATTCCCTCCATGTCGTGACGGGTACGAGAATAGCGCTATTGTGATTTGAGTTACGGAGCCTTATACTTGTCTTTCGGTCCGTGTCGCAACCACATTTTGCGATATCCTAACGCCTCACAGATTCCGCATCGTGGGGCGTTTTTATTGTATCACGTTGGAGACTGAGGGTCGGGCGCTATTCCGACTATGCGAGTTACGGTCGAAAACTTACCTTTCTCGCAGGCTAGGCTTAGAAACCTCAACATCAAACCTTTTACACACAGCACACCAGCAACCGCGTTACGCTCACCCGCTTCTCTATACACGGGGATCAAAGTTGCGTCTTGTGGTTCAATCGGCTCTGTCACCAGATTGAGACTGCCTCCCACTGTTGTCAAGGTCGTTTTCACTTCACACCCTACGTCTGCTTTCCGTAGTGCCTCAGTCATTTATCATAATCCTATTGGCGTCCAATGTATGGTAGTAAAACCTATGCAAAAATCCAAGACTTAACGTCAAATCCTCCCCAAGCATCCAAGCCCACAGCATTCGTCCTGAACGCCCGTTTCCATCAGTGAATGGGTGTAATCCTTCATATCTGAGATGAACTTGGTGGGCTGTACCCATCGCTCCACGATAATTTGCGATCTCAAGTATTCGTGCCAGCTCTTTAATGATATGAGTCCCACCACGCGGCGGTATGTGGTTGCCAACTCTCACGTCTAGCCCAACAACGTCACGTAACTTTGCTCCCGGCTGATATGTCCTCACAAAACGTGTAAGATCATCAATTGTTACAACATCAAGTTGAATAAACCGATCAAACTCGTCCAACTCTGCACCAGTACACTCGCGATGTATCCCTTCGATGTGGTTGCTCTCTTTTATGAAATCTCGTGAATTCATCGTTTCACCAACCTATATTCCTGATCCACTATCTTTCTGAATCCCATCAATCCATTCCTGCGCCTGTTCCTCGGTTGAATATGGTCCGGTGTCGCT
>Ga0114923_10002587_pt1 | contig 12215 bp, 10 predicted proteins | sample SumtaG_FD_89578 | JGI IMG/M metagenome (GOLD analysis project Ga0114923, IMG submission 89578) | Deep subsurface microbial communities from Indian Ocean to uncover new lineages of life (NeLLi) - Sumatra_00157 metaG | ecosystem: Environmental > Aquatic > Marine > Oceanic > Sediment | place: near... | reverse complement strand
TAAACATTCTGATTAAAACTTAAAATCCGTACCCCAAACCCTAAAAATCCAGCCTGAAATCTTGACCAAAACCAGATATGGGCAAATCCTAAGCCTAAGCTCCCCCCACGAAGTCTCTTGCCATTTCACGCTATCTGCTGTATGCTTAAGACCCCATGAAAACGAAGGTTATAAAACTCGATGCCAGCAATCCCGATGTAGCCAAAATCACTGAAGCTGCCCAGCAGATAGACTCTGGCGCCCTTGCGGCCTTTCCTACTGAAACTGTCTACGGCATTGCCTGCAGCGTTAATAATGAGTCGCTAAGCAGGCTCAACAGCCTCAAGAACCGCCATCCCGACAAACATTACACTCTGCATGTAGGCCAAAAAACCGACATCAAACAATACATCCCTGCTATCGGCCTAAAGGCACAAAAGCTGATTAACAAAGCTTGGCCCGGCCCATTGACTATCGTTTTCGAACTGGAAAACCGGCAAATTGAAAAGCAACGCAAAGTCCTCAAGCCGGTAGTGTTTGAAAACCTCTACAAAGATAATTCCATAGGCATACGCTGTCCTGACAACCCCGTAGCCTCGATGCTTTTGCAGAAAACCACAAAACCTGTTATAGCGCCAAGCGCAAATATAACAGGAAAACCGCCAGCAGTAGATGCTGACCATGTTTTAGCCCGCTTTTCGGGTCAAATCGAGTTGGTATTGGACGCGGGCCCCTGCAAATACAAAAAAAGCAGCACGGTTGTGAAAATAGGTAAGAAAGGCGCTGAAATGTTAAGGCCCGGCCTGTATTCACAGGCCGATATCGATGCTATCTCAACGGTCAAGTTCCTCTTTGTCTGCACCGGAAATATATGCAGAAGTCCTATGGCCGAAGGAATCTTCCGGAAATATCTGGCAGAAAAATTGCAGTGCAAGGTTGACCCGCTCGAGAAAATGGGGTATAAAATGTTATCTGCTGGTGTTATGGATGCTCCCGGCATGCCAGCCAGTCCGGAAGCCGTAAAAGCCTGTGCAGCTAAAGGGATTGATCTAACAGCTCATAGAAGTCAGACTCTATCCCAATCGCTCATTGAAGAATCTGACTTCATATTCGCATTGGGCCAAATGCACTGTCAGCATATTATTGCCTTTAGCAGTAACGCCGCAGAAAAGTGCCTGCTGTTAGCAGCAAATAAAGATGTACCTGACCCAATCGGTCAGAGCCAACAGGTTTATAATGATTGTGCCAACATGATAGAAAAGGCTGTAAAAGAAAGAATTGGTGAGCTTGTAATATGAAAATAGTAGTCGGTAGTGACCATCGCGGTTTTGAAGCCAAGGAGCAAATTAAGGCTATAATTGCTCAATTGGGCCATGAATGTGTTGATGTTGGGACAAAAAGCAATGACCCTGTTGATTATCCCGACCCAGCTTATCTGGCAGCAAAAGCCGTTTCACTGGGAGAGGCGGACAAAGCCATTTTGGCCTGTGGAACCGGAATCGGAATGAGCATAACCGCGAACAAAGTAAAAGGAATCAGAGCTGCCCTGTGTCACGATGAGCTAAGCGCACAAATCTCACGCCACCACAATGACGCTAATGTACTTTGTGTCTCGGGAGACCTTATCGGAGAGGTGCTGCTGAGAAAAGTAGTGGAAGTTTGGCTTAATACCGAATTCAGCGGCGGAAGACACCAAAGAAGAGTAAAGAAAATAACGGCCATCGAAGAAGGCAGAGAACCAACAGAAGTTACAAACGATTCATAAAAACAACCAGCTATTTGACCTATTCGAACCGGTTCTCCACTAAAATATCCAAATCACGAATATCGATGACATTGTCGAGAAAGTTCAGTCAATGAGGAGCTTTTAGCGGCAATATCAAACTTTTACACCTGTTGCCTCTCTGGGTTTGCGGGGAATAGCTTTTACTGCTGCTTTGATTTTGTCTCTGCTCAGCTGGGTTTTTCTTCGAAGAATATCGACGTCGCTGCTGCCTATCGAGCGTAATCTCTTATACCTGTTGTCGAGCAGGTTCTCAACCTTTGTGCGTTTCAGCGCAGCCAGCGTTCTGACGATATATTTCTCGACGCTGTAGACGGTGTCATGAATATTACGATGCGCTCCGCCAAGAGGCTCGGAAATGACAGCATCAATTAACCCGAGTTTATGCAAATCTTTGCTTGTCAGTTTAAGCGCTTCGGCGGCATCCGCTGCCTGCGAGCCGTCACGCCACAAAATCGCCGCACAACCTTCGGGTGATATCACAGAATAATACGCAAATTCAAGCATCGCAAGTTTGTCACCGACGCCTATTCCAAGTGCGCCGCCCGAGCCCCCCTCACCAATCACGATGCAAATTATCGGCACCGGCAGACGCGACATCTCCATCAGATTTACCGCTATCGCCTGCGCCTGGCCCCGTTCTTCGGCACCAATACCAGGATATGCGCCAGGTGTATCGATTAGGGTGACAATAGGAATATTGTATTTGGCGGCAAACTTCATCTTCGCTATTGCCTTGCGGTAACCTTCCGGATTTGGACACCCGAAGTTACATTCCACTTTTTCCTTGGTGTTTCTGCCCTTGTTTTGACCGACAATCAGGACCTTTTCCCTGCCGATTTGTCCGAGTCCTGTTACCATCGCCCGGTCGTCACCAAAGCTCCTGTCACCATGTAACTCATGGAAGTCTTTCACCATAAGATCGAGATAATCGTTAAATAGCGGCCGCTTGGGATGCCTGGCAACCTGGACCGTCTGCCAGGCAGTCAGGTTCGAATAAGTTCGTTTCAATTCCGCTACTTGTTCCTGCTGCAGGCGCCGAATCTCTGCAGAATAGTCAATCCCTTTGATAGAGCTTAGCCGCCGGAGCTCGTTCATCTGGCGATCGAGATCCGCCACCCTCTCTTCAAAGTCCAGATGGTCACCGTCATTTATGTTATTACCATTATCTGGCATGTTATCTGTCGAAATACCTAAATCAGCCTTGTGTACAAAACCGAATTGCACACGGGACTATAATATCTATAAAAAAATCCTGCCCGCAAACAGCGGAATCAGGCATTACTTTTTTTGCTATATCTGTTAGCTCTTCTCTACTAAAGTCGGTATATTACCATTTTAGTGGCATAAATAAAAGAAAAAAATTGACATTCGTGCGTCCTTGCTATAATTTTTAACAGAATCTTTTTTATTGTATATTTTCGTAAGGTCTTTATTTTGAAGGACTTAAAGCAAATATCAGTAATAGGCCTTGGTTTGTTGGGCGGCTCTATAACATTAACTGTTTTGCGTTCCTTGCCCGGCGTAAAAATAGTAGGCCACACTCACCGCCCCATTACTCGCAAAAAAGCAAAACGACTGGCCGTTGCCGCCGAAATCGTCGACGACATGAAAGCCGCTGTCTCCAACGCCGACCTCGTCATCATTGCCACCCCGATATACACATTCGAGGAAATCTTCAAAACAATTTCCGATTCTCTACCCGCCGGTTGTATCGTTACCGATGTCGGCTCAACAAAGGTCCTGCCACACAGGTGGGCAGCCAAAAGACTTCGCAAAAATGTTCATTATGTCGGTTCGCATCCCATCGCAGGTTCGGAACAAAGAGGTATTGAGTTCGCGCGAGATGATTTGTTTGACCAGGCCATGTGTGTCCTCACAGCAACATCAAAAACTAATCGTTGGGCACTGAAGACTTTGAAAAACTTCTGGTCCGCTCTCGGCTGCTTCGTTAAGGTAATGACACCAACTCAACACGACAAAGTCCTGGCAAATGTAAGTCACGTGCCTCATATGGTAGCTGCCGGCCTGATAAACGCCAACAGCAACGAAACGCTGCAATTTGCAGGACAGGGTTTTATCGACACATCCAGAATAGCGTCAGGCCCGGCAAACATCTGGGCCGACATCCTCCTGACAAATCCGGAAAACTCCGCCAGGGGAATCGACAAGGTGATAAAAGAGCTTGCTAAGCTCAAAAAAGCAATTAAAAGCGGGAATAGAAAACAAACAGAAAACCTGCTCAAAAAAGCAAGAGAAAAGCGGGCAACATTGATAAAGTACAAGATTAGGAAGAAGGAAATGATATCGTGAGACAGTGGCGTTTCGAAGTTTTCAGCCGGGCGGGTTCTGCAGACGTTCATGGTAACAGCGTATTGGAAGATATCAGGGAGCTGGGTGTCGATTCTGTTGAAGCGGTCCAGTCGGCTAAAGTATTTCTTATAGAGGCCGATTTTGATAAAAAACTCGCCGAACGTCTGGCAAAAGAACTCTTGACTGACTCAGTTTCTGAGCAATACTATATCGGTCGAAGCGGCGCACCCCCCGGTCTGGCAAAGGCGACACTTATCGAGGTACACCTCAAAAGCGGTGTCACTGACCCTGTCGCCGAATCGGTAATGACTGCAATGACGGATATGGGTGTAACCGCCCAAAACGTACGCACCGCGAGAAAATACATCCTGCTGGGCAAAATAAGCCAAACGCAAACCGACACAATCGCAAGAAAAATACTGGCAAATGACTGCATCGAAGACGTCATAATCGGCAATGAGGCCGAGCCGCCAAGCCCGCATCTAAAGCCTTACGAGTTGAAAATTACACACTGGCCTGTATGCGGCCTTGACGATGACCAATTGGTAGCCCTGAGCAAGGCCAAGGACCTGTTTCTAAACCTCGTCGAGATGCAGACAATCCAAAAACACTACACCGAACTCGGCAGAGAGCCAACAGACGTTGAACTTGAAACCCTTGCACAGACATGGAGCGAACACTGCGTTCACAAAACACTAAAAAGCGCTACCGACATGACAATCAACGGCAGGGAGGTGCATTTCGATAACCTGCTGAAAGAAACAGTTTTTGAAGCCACCAAAAAGCTCAATAAAAGCTGGTGCATCTCCGTCTTTTCAGACAATGCCGGCGTGGTAGAGTTCGATGAGGACTCGGCTATCTGTTTTAAAGTTGAAACACACAACCGCCCTTCCGCATTGGACCCATATGGCGGAGCGGCTACTGGCATTGGAGGAGTAATCCGCGACCCGATGGGGACCGGCCTCGGCGCAAAGCCAATTGCCAACACCGATATATTCTGCTTCGGGCCGCCTGATAAAAAACTCGAGGACATCCCCAAAGGGGTTCTGCATCCCAGAAGAGTCATGAAAGGTGTCGTCGCCGGCGTCAGGGATTATGGCAACAGAATGGGAATACCCACGGTCAACGGCGCGATATATTTCGATGAAAGATACCTGGGTAATCCGCTGGTCTATTGCGGCAACCTTGGCATAATGGACAAAAACAAATGCTTTAAACATCCACAGTCCGGGAATCTGATTGTGGTGGTCGGCGGGAAAACAGGCCGTGATGGTATCCACGGCGCAACCTTCTCAAGCGGTGAAATCACTCATGAGTATGAAACTATCTTCTCGCACGCCGTCCAAATCGGAAACGCTATAACCGAAAAGAAAATGCTCGATGTAGTACTCCAGGCAAACGAGGCGGGCCTGTATGAAGCTATCACCGACTGCGGGGCCGGTGGCCTCAGCAGTGCCGTCGGTGAAATGGGGGAAGAGCTCGGTGCCGAGGTCAATTTGGAAAAAGTCCCGCTAAAGTATGCTGGCCTCAACTATACCGAAATCTGGATTAGCGAAGCACAGGAAAGAATGGTACTCGCCGTAAAGCCTGAAGACCTCGAGGCTATAACCAAAATTTTCGATGGCGAAAACGTGCAGTCAACCGTAATCGGCAAATTCACCAGCGACAAAAAACTCATTCTGCGATACAACGGTCAGCAGGTCGCCGAGATGGACATGGAGTTTTTGCATCGCGGGGTGCCCAAATATTCACGCAAGGCTGTATGGAAAACCCCCGAACTTGCCGAGCCGGCCATACCTGAAAAAGACAACTACAACGAAGACCTCCTGCAAATACTTTCTTCCTATAATGTAGCAAGCAAGGAATGGGTCATTCGGCAGTACGACCACGAAGTCCAGGGCAACTCGGTGGTAAAACCATTAACAGGTATAGACAACGACGGGCCGAGCGACGCAGCGGTTATAAAACCCAAGTTTGATTCGGACAGAGGCGTCGCAATCAGTTGCGGAATGAACCCGCTATACGGGGACATCGACCCATACTGGATGGCGCTTGCCGGCATCGATGAAGCAGTCAGAAACATTATCTGTGTCGGCGGCCGGGCGGACAGAATCGCACTGCTGGACAACTTTTGCTGGGGCAACTGTACAAAACCCGAAACCTTCGGCCCATTAGTCCGGGCTGCCCAGGCATGCCACGATGGCGCACTTGCTTTCGAAACCCCGTTTGTTTCAGGAAAGGACTCTCTCAATAATGAGTTTTCATGTGAAGACGGAACGCAGATTTCCATCCCGTCGACGCTCCTGATTAGTGCAATCTCGATAGTCGACGACATTAACAAGTGCGTAACTATGGACGCCAAAAAGGCTGGAAACCTGCTGTTTATAGTCGGAGAAACCAAAAACGAACTTGGAGGCTCGCATTATTATAAAATCCACAACCAGATTGGAGCAAACGTCCCCAAGCTGGATTTGCACAAGGCGCCGGACATAGCCGACAGAATCTCTCATGCCATAGCCAATAGTCTCATAGTCGGTTGTCACGACTGCTCCGAAGGCGGTCTCGCTGTCGCTCTTGCCGAAATGGCTTTTGCAGGTGGACTCGGTATCGAAGCCGATTTAGCAGGCCTGCCAAAAAGCGATGATTGCTCCAGGATAGATACCCAACTGTTCAGCGAATCAAACTCCAGATATATCGTCGAAGTCGAACCCCAGAACTACGACGCCTTCGCAAAGCTGATGTTGAACCTGCCCTTTGGACAAATTGGCAGGGTAACCGAAGAAAAGAACCTTATTATAAAAGACCGCAGCGGCAACACCGTTGTAAACCTTGGTGTAGACTCACTTAAAAAGGCATGGCTTGAACCCTTGAACTGGTAGCATCAAAAAGGATTTGTCAATGACACAGGTAAAAGCAGTTGTTTTAAGAGCTGCAGGTATAAACTGCGACATGGAAACAGAATACGCCCTTGAGCTGGCCGGCGCCTCAGCCCAGCGCGTGCACATAAACAGGCTCATAGAGGACAAAAAACTGCTTGAGCAGTTCCAGATAATCGTTTTACCGGGTGGATTCAGCTACGGCGACGATGTTGCCGCGGGAAAAATCTTAAGCAATCAAATTATTCATCATCTTGCAGGACCATTACAGAAATTCATCGAAGATGGAAAACTGGCCCTCGGAATCTGCAATGGCTTTCAGGTCCTCGTCAAAGCCGGAATCCTGCCCGGCGGCGATTCAAACAAACCAAGGCATCAGGAAAATGTCACTATAACTTATAACGACAGCGGAAAATTTGAGGACCGCTGGGTTTATCTTGCTCCACAGACAAAAAAGTGCGTCTTTATCGAGCCAGCCAGACAAATATACCTGCCAATAGCGCATGGTGAGGGCAAAGTTGTGGCAAAAGACCAGGCCGCAATGGAAACCTTAAAAACCAATGGGCATATTGCGTTCAAATATGTTGATAAGGACGGCAAAGAAGGCCCCTACCCTATCAACCCGAACGGCTCCATGGATTCGGTTGCCGGCCTGACCGATTCCACCGGCAGAGTGCTCGGACTCATGCCGCACCCGGAAAGATTCACAAGAATTACCCAGCATCCTCACTGGCCCCGTCTTGAAAACAAAGACGACGGCGACGGAATGACTATCTTCAACAACGCGGTAAAATACATAAAGGAAAACTTCTAACTTTCTTCCGCCCATGAAGGCACTTATTCTAAAAGAATATAACCACCTGGTTTATGAGGACATGCCCAGGCCTCAAATCGGCCCCGACGATGTATTGATTCAGGTCAAAGCCTGCGGCATCTGCGGCAGTGATGTTCACGGCATGGACGGCTCGACCGGACGGCGCCTGCCGCCTGTTATCATGGGGCACGAAGCAGCCGGAATTATTACTGAAACCGGCGCGGATGTAAAAAACTTCAAAACCGGTGACCGGGTAACATTTGACTCCACCGTCTCCTGTGGAAAATGCAGTTTTTGTAAAAAAGGACAAATTAACCTCTGTGACAACCGCCGAGTCCTCGGTGTTTCCTGCGAAGATTACCGCTGTCACGGCGCTTTCGCCGAATATGTAGCCGTACCCCAACAAATATTGTACCGCCTGCCGGATAATCTGAGTTTTGAGCAGGCAGCTCTGGCCGAACCCCTTTCGGTCGCTGTCCACGCCGTCAAAAGAACACCCATATCACCCAATGATACCGCCGTTGTAGTTGGTTCCGGAATGGTTGGCTTGCTGGTAATCCAGGCTCTCAAAGCCGAAGGGTGTAGCAACGTCATTGCCGTAGATATTGATAAGGGTCGCCTTGACCTTGCCTGTGAGCTTGGTGCAAGCACCGGTTTAAAAGCCGACAAGTGCGACGTCGTCAAGGAAGTATTTAAGCGAACAGATAACCTCGGTGCCGATATCGCGTTCGAAGTCGTGGGAATCACACCCACTGTAAAAACAGCTGTCGCGGTTCTGCGAAAAGGCGGTTCACTTACCCTCATTGGCAATCTCTCGGCAATGGTGGAAATGCCGTTGCAGACGGTAGTGACACGAGAAATTTCACTTTACGGCTCATGTATATCAGCCGGAGAGTATCCATACTGTCTGGAAATGATGGTTGCCGGAACAGTTAACGTCGAGCCTCTAATCAGCGCTACCGCCCCACTGGCCGATGGCTCCGCCTGGTTCAAACGCCTGTATGACAAGGAACCGGACCTGTTAAAAGTCATACTTGTGCCATAAGATTTACACTCATTGCAAAATCTTACATGGCAAAAAGACTAATCACCCAAATAACAATTGCGGAGGTTACCCCCAACAGTAATGTCGCAAAAGTATGTAGCCTGTAGCCGGTCTTAACATCCATCCTTGTCATTTGAGTAAAGACCCAGAAGAAACTGTCGTTCGCGTGCGATACAACCAGCGAGCCGGCCCCAATTGACAATACTACCAAAGCTTTTGCCATATCACTTTCGAAACCGAGCGGCTCCATTAGTGGAGCCATCAAAGACGCTGTGGTAATAAGTGCAACAGTGGACGAGCCCTGGGCAGTTTTGAGGGCAGCAGAGATGATAAAGGGCAGCCAGATACCCAGATTTGCCTGAGAGAGAAAATCGCCGATAACATCGGCTATGGGGGAGTTTCGAAGAACCATGCCGAAAGAGCCGCCGGCACCGGTAATCATTATTATAATGGCAGCGTTTACAAGGGCCTTGCCTACCCAGCCGGTGGTGGAGAGCATCTCTCTGTTAAGTTTCTTCGGAAGTGTGAACGATAAAAGAACCCCTATGAGTAACGCAACCACCGGTTGGCCTATAAAACCAACAACATCTTTCAAAGTCCCCTCACCCATTGGTCTTGTCGGGAAATCAGAAATGGATTTTACAACAATTAACACTATCGGCACCACAATCGGGGCAAAGGCCTTAAGGGCTGACGGTGCCTCTTTAATCTTTTCCAAAACCTGCTCATCTGAAAGCTCCGGGTTCGGGTCAATATAAGTTTTCGCGCCGACTCTTGTTGCAAACAACCATCCGACAACAAGACTGAATGCGCTCACCACTATACCCAGCAGGATAACCAGCCCCAGGTCAGCGCCTAATATCCCCGCTGCCGCAATAGGGCCGGGCGTCGGAGGAACCAGACAATGGGTAACCATAAGACCGGCGGCAAGGGCCATCGCCGAACCCGCTAATGAGATTTTAGATTCCTTGGAAAGTGCCTTATTCAACGGCGTCAGGATTACAAAACCGGAATCGGCAAAAACCGGTATGGAAACAATATAGCCTATAATAGACATTGCCAGGGAAACATGTTTTTTCCCAATGACATTTAAAATCTTCTGCGCCATGGCGAAAGCGCCGCCTGAATGTTCAAGGAAGGTCCCTATTATAACCCCTGCGATGATTACGATTCCGATACTGCCGATGGTGTCGCCGAAACCATCATTGATAGATTCGACGATATCAGAAAGGGGCATGCGACTACACAGGCCGAATCCAAGCGCGGCAAACAAAAGGGCAAGGAAAGGATGAAAGTGAAATTTACTCGTTGAGACAACAATAAAAGCTATACTGAGCAGCAAAAATAGTATTAACCCCATAAGCGAAATCCTTTCCTTAAAATTCGAAAAAAATCCCGGCTAACCTCAGCGGCGAACTTCTACTTTGGCCATCTTCTCATAGTACTGAATAATCCCGCCATGGTCGTCACCGCCCTTGCCGTCCACTTTCAATGCCTGCATAATCTCCATCACGCCGCTGGCCAGAGGAACAGGCGCCTCAATCTCATGTGCCGTCTCCAGAGCGTTTGCCAAATCTTTTATATGCAGCTCAATTCTAAATCCAGGCTTAAAGTTCCCCTCCAGCGCCAAAGGCACCTTGGCATCCAGCACGGTACTGCCTGCCAGTCCGCCGCGAATAGCCTGATAAACCTTTTCCGGGTCAACTCCCGCTTTGGTCGCCAGAACCATCGCCTCGGACATCGCCGCAATATTTAGCGCCACGATTATCTGATTTGCAAGCTTGGTCGTATTGCCGCTGCCGATATCTCCGACCAGAACCGCAGAACCTCCCATTACCTTCAAAATGTCCTCGACCTCGTCGAACACTTCCTTTTTGCCGCCGACCATAATTGACAGTGTTCCCTCTATGGCCTTCGGCTCACCGCCGCTCACCGGAGCATCGAGCATCTCAACACCCTTTTCTGCCAACTTACTGCCGACCTCCTTGGAAACCAGTGGGGCAATCGAACTCATATCAATCAATATCATGCCCGACTTTGCACCATCCAGCACACCGTCTTTTCCCAGCACAGCTTCCTTCACCTCCGGAGAATTGGGCAGCATTGTAATTACTATCTCACTTTTTCCAGCTACGTCTTTGCTGCTCGTACCTTCCGCCGCACCGGCTGCCACAACCTCTTTTACCGGCTCGGGCCTTATGTCATAAACTGTCAGACTGTAACCGGCCTTAAGCAGATTCATTGCCATGGGTTTACCCATAATACCCAGGCCTACAAAACCTATTTGCTTTTTCGTTCCCATAGATTAACCCTTTCCCTGTTCAAAAACTTTTCTCCCTGCTTCGATTATTGCGGTATCGGTAAGGCCATAATGCGCTAACAATTGCTCATAATCCAACGCCGACTGGCCGAAACAATCGGCTATGGCAACTGCTTCGATTGGTACACCATTGCCTCTCAATATGAACGTAATCGCACTGGCAAGTCCGCCTATTATAGAATGCTCCTCCGCTGTAACAATACCTTTTACCCCCTCAACCAGTTTCTTAACCGCCTCCTCATCAATTGGCTTTAACGTGCTGGCATTAACAACCCGTAGTGATATACCTTCTGCTTCGAGTTGTTCGGCGGCTTTTAACGCCTTGAAAACCATATAACCTGTCGCAAAGACTGTAACATCTTTACCTTCTCGTATGACATAAGGCCTGCCGATTTCGAATTCCCCACTCTTCTCAGTGACATCCGGCACCTCGTTGCGGTTGATGCGAATGTAGACCGGCCCTTCGTGTTCCACCGCCGCCTTGACCATCTTCCTCGTTTCAATTCCGTCCGCAGGTGACAAAACTGTCATATTCGGCACCGCACGCATAAGTGCGATGTCTTCTATTCCCTGATGTGTCGCACCGTCGCCGAAGTCCGAAATGCCGCAGCTTGAACCTATTATCTTAATATTCAAATCACCCAGATAGGCGCTCTGGCGTATCTGGTCGTAGGGCCGCCCTGCTGAAAACACCGCAAATGAATTCACAAATGCAATCTTGCCGCTCAGTGCCAGCCCCACCGCCGTCGAAACCATATTCTGCTCGCCGATACCCATCTCAAAATAACGCTCCGGCAGCTCCTTCTCAAGAAAACAGGTCATTGTCGATTTACACAAATCCGCATCCAGCGCAACAATTCGCTCGTCTTTCTTCGCCAACTCTAAAAGTGTTTCGCCGTAAACTTTCCTGCAATTTTGCTTATTCATCTATAGTCCCTTTTTCACTGCTCAAACAACTGCCGCGCGGTCTCATACTGCTCCTGCGTCATAATCCCGTGGTGAAAAGCCGCCTTGCCCTCCGCAAAAGGCACCCCTTTACCCTTAACCGTATTTGCCACAATCATCACCGGCCTGCCCTTTACTTC
>Ga0114923_10002586_pt1 | contig 12215 bp, 13 predicted proteins | sample SumtaG_FD_89578 | JGI IMG/M metagenome (GOLD analysis project Ga0114923, IMG submission 89578) | Deep subsurface microbial communities from Indian Ocean to uncover new lineages of life (NeLLi) - Sumatra_00157 metaG | ecosystem: Environmental > Aquatic > Marine > Oceanic > Sediment | place: near... | reverse complement strand
TGGCACCTGGTCAAGCACATGCGAGTGTGGGAGCTACACCTGCTCAAGCTGGAGAGCATCTACGTCAGGGACCAGAACCTCCCCTGCTTACGAGAGGTTCGAGACGACCGCAAGAAACTGACACAGTGGAGGGAGCGACTTGATTCTATTGACCCGCGACGAGATCGAAAAGACAACGTGTCCGTACTGCAAGGCGACAACGGGGAACAAGTGCAAGAGCCGAAGCGGCAATCGATTAACGACCCCCCAATTTACTAAGAACCACGGCTGTCACTCCAGCCGTGTCAAAGCAACCCAACGCCCGTTCGTCTGGACGGCATGGCCCATAGGTAGGAGTCCAAATGAAAGTATCAGTATCAAAGACGGTGTTTGAGCCCGTCGAAATCACAATCACCCTGGAAGACATGACCGAGGTTCGTTCACTGCGACGCCTCTTCGGGGGGCTACCACACTCGGACCTGAGGAACGCTGTCAATGGCAGCAACATCAAAGGCGACTCTAGTGATAGTGACACGGCAGCAGCGATATGTACTCGACTGTACGAGATCACCAGGAAAATTTACGACAAGCCTAGGAAGGAGGGGTCATGATAACCCTCAAAGAGACCGGCACATTTGCTGAGTTCTTCGACCGTTACGACATCGCACGACCGACTAACACATGCCAGCTGTTCTGGAAGACTTTCTTACTCAGCACAGTGATTGGTGCCATGGGTCTTATAGTGGGGTTCTACCTCTTAGGAGGACTGTTGCTCTTCCTCCCATACTACTGGCATCCGTTGTCGATCTTCTTCCTGATGATGACAACGTGCGTTATCATTCTCGGTAGCATATACCTGATTGACAGAGGTATAAACGAGGGTAAGTTCGACAAGCTCATCGGTCGAGAACGAACACAGTGGGAGAAGAACATCGGCGAAGCATACAAGGGCTTCAAAGAGAAGTACTGCCCCATCGTTTCATACAAGGAGACAGTCTGATGCCCAGCAAACAACAGAACCGTGAGTACCTACGCGACGTAGTGATACCCCACGTGCGTGAGATAGCGAAGCTCCAAGAGATAAGGATGCTCAGGACACTGGGGACTGCGTACACTGTCCCTGACAACCTCATCGATGAGGTTCAGAACGAAGAAGATGGGCAGTCGGAGTTCAAAGCAAAGCATCCTGCTATCCTCGACTTCGCGACGTACGATATGATCTACGAAAAGAACTGCAACATCATCAACGACAAGCACGACTGCGGGCGTAAGGGATGCCTCGCAGGCTGGTACCTCATGATGTCAGAGCAGGACCGCAGGTTCATACCATGGGACCCACAGTACACATCCATCAAGGGCTTCAGCACTCACGACCTCGCTCGACACTTCAACATCTCACACAGCGAAGCGATGGACCTGTTCGGTAGCACAGGAGAGGGCGTAGAGCGAGAGTCACTCGAAGACGCGGAGTATGGGTACAACGAACACGGCTTCGAGGCGTGCATCGAAGAGATCGCCATCGCGGAACTCACGCAGGGAGAGATACTTGAGATGCGTGTCGACGTTCTAAATGAGGTAATGACAAATGCCACGACTAACTAATCCTATCCGCAGCGAGATTGTAAAGTCTCTTGTTAGAGCAACCTTCAAGGCACGAGGCGATGTGCTGGCAAAGGAACAAGCCGCTCTCTCGTTCCAGGTCAGGGACGCGTTCCTAGGTGACTTCAAAGATCAATACCTGACGCTCCCCAACCACCTGCAAGAGCATTCAACCTATATGCACGTGCATCTCGGTCGCTTGGGAGAGAAGCATGACAACTTCCACTTCCACTTCCATGCTCAGGTGAATCTCATACCGTACTACGGTGAGCAGGTACGATGGAGCAGAGGGTGCTCCATGACTAGCAAGCAGACTGAGCCCACCGGCAAGCCGCACTGCATCCCCAGGCAGACCTTCAAGAAAGCACTGCTCACGAAACTCGTCAGCCATGCAGACAGGTGGGAGGACTTCGAGAACGACGTGAAGAAGCTATCGAACAAGGTGTCGGAGCAGCTCAGGGCATGCACAACGACCGAGAAGCTGACCAACGCGTGGCCTGAGATCTCTCAGTACGTCCCCACTGCAATGAACCCACTCACCGTGGTGATCGACAGGAAGAAGACCAACGACATGATAGCCTGCATGGTGAAGGGGACGTGTGGATGAGCAGCCAATCATTTAAGATCAGCTCTCCCCCAGTGTTTGATTGCGATACACATGGCTTCATCGGGGAGCAGGCCATGAACATCTATATCCCCTCTGCTGGAACTAATCCAGGAGGGACTCATAACTATTGTCTGTACTGTCTCGCCGACCATCTTACGTCCGTGTTAGGCACACCTGCTAAGAGAATTGAGAATGAATGCCAAGGCCCGTAAGAAAATTAAGTCCAGTGAACGCCGGGACTGGTACGTCCTCGTTCATCGTATGTACGACAGCCGCAGCGTCGCTCAGTGTGTGAGTGATGGTATCAAGGTAGCGGTAGGGAACCCCGGCATAGCCGGTATGAACAAGACAATCTACTAAGGTGTGTCTTAATTGACACGCCTATTTTTATGTTCAGACGTCCCCGAATGGGGCCTAGTTCGGAATGCGAAGTACCTTGAAGCCCGCGCCGCCGCTGTCTATGACACCGACACTAACCCGCTCCAGTGTCGCGTTGTCCACGTCGTAGAGCATGAAGCGAGTGTTCAGAGCCGTGTTGTCCTCGTCGAACCGACCCACGGTGACTCCGTTGCCGTCTTGGAGGTTGACCACACCGTGTGTTCCGGAGACTACGTCTCCACCCTTGATGTTGACATCGCCAGCGTTGCCTGACGCACTACCGCCGTCGCCACCAGTAATGAACGTATCTCCACCCGCTCCGGTACCGGTGCCAACGCCGCCGCTACCAGCTGTGATAGTGGCTATGCCACCGTTACCCGCGCCATTAGCCGTGCCTGGACCAGCTGAGATGCTGACCGCGCCGCCGCCTCCTCCTCCTTGACCGCCGCCGCAGAGCACTTCGAAAAGACCACCGGTTCCACCGCCAATACCACCAGCTCCTGGACGGCAGCTAACTTTTCCAGCATTGGCTGAACCACCCAAGGGTGTAGGAGAGTTGAGGTTTACTGAGCCACTAGGCCCAGACGTGCCGCCTGTTCCACTGAGGATCGTGACAACACCACCGGTAGCGGCGGTGCCGTTCTGGATAGAGCCAGCAGTGATAAGAATCGCGCCGCCTGCCGTGCGGTCTCCTAGACCACCGGTGATTCTAACGTCACCCGCCGATCCAAGGTCTTGAGAAGCACCTCCGATGATTTGTATTTCAGCACCATCAGCTGTGCTAGCGCCCGCTGGACTGCCAGCTTGGATGACAAGGTCGTCTGCATCTATACCGTTCGCAGAGTTTGCCCCGTTGATAAGTACGACGCCATCAATGTCGAAGCCCTGCATTTTCAGGGACTCGGTCGCAGTGTGATCTCCGAGATTGTCGTGTCCGCCGATAGCGACAGCGACCTCCTGGTCGGTGTACTCCAAGATCTTCCGAACGTCGCGACGATGTAGCTCGTCACGAGCCTGGATGGATGCAATGACTTGATCGAGTGTTGGCATTAGGCCCAAACGATACTGTACTTGGCTGCAGTGTAGGCTTGGAAGTCGGCGAGACGGCTGTCGGTTTCGTCGAAGCCTCTCCACAGCATCCCCTCTGCAACACCACCGACGAGATCGAAGTTACCACTCCGGTCAGAAGCGCCGAATGCCCAATCGCCTCCACTGGAAGCTGAGGGTACACCCGATCCTGATACGCTCCCGGCATGCCAGTTAGCCCACGCTTCGAACGTGTTGTCCGCACGTACAGTGCCGAAGATCGCATACGTTGTGTTGTTCGCTACTACTGTCGGGATCGTCGTGTCCGTGATGGGGTTGTCGAAGCGTATCTGTTGGCTCCCGCCGAGAAGAATGAAGCCAAGCCGCGTACCATCGAAAGCCATTAGGAATGCCGAGGTAGTGTTATCGACTATGCGGAAGACGCAGGCATACGACATCGGTAGGTCATCAAGCAAAGGCTCTCTCAGACTACCTCCTGCCTGTGACGTTCCGACTGCGTTTCGAAAACCATTACCAGTGAGCGTACCCAAAGCAATGAGATCGGTATCGTAGAATTGACCGAGGGTCTCCGTAGTATGCAGGTCTATCCTGCTACTGATGGGGTACCCCTTGTCTTGAGCGAGCGAAACAACCTGCCCATCCGCAGTGATGACATTGCCAGGAGTCGCTATGAACGTCTGAGTGACGTCGATATCATGGGTCGAATACAGTGAGCTAATGTCCGTAGCGTCCCACCAGTGAGTACATTTCGCCGCGAGAGGGAATGTCCAATCTCCTCCGTCAACCAGGTCGAGGATGTAGTTGACAAGTCTGCGCGACAGGTTATCTCGCGACAGGACACCGCCCAGGAACTCTCTCTTTGTAAGCGCAGCTGCGCCCAGGTCTTGGACGTAGTCGTAGATGCGCTCCAGCCCTTTGGGACTGATCACGTCGTGGTTGTGGAGGTCGCCCTCCAAGTTCGCACGGAGCGTTGGGTTACTGCCCCCCGACTCCTGCTCCAGATAGTCGAGCATGAGAGCCAGGTCTTCCGTACGGTAGACGTCCCTAGCTCTCAGTGCTTGAATGACTTCAGTTCGTGTCGGCATTAGCTAACATCCAGAGCGACTGCCCAACCTATCCAGGTCGTTCCGCCGTCTCGCGTGTAGAATTTGAGAAGGTCGACGCCCGCTGCTGTGAAGACCGGCTCTACGCCACCAGCCCACTGGACTTCCGCGCCCCAGGTCAGGGTGCCTTGCCCAGCGTTCGTGATCTCCATGGTCAGCTCGATACCGAAGGTCTTGCAAGCCGTGAAGCCTACCTCTGCCGTCGCCGCCGCACCGAAGGTCCAATGGATCATGAGGCCATCGTCCGGATCGAAGTCAGTCGCGCTGGTGACTGTGCCGCCAGCCTGAATCTGGTAGCCGAGTGCGCCGCGTACTTCTACTACGCCGTTGTCGGCTGGGTCTGAACTACCGCCGAGGTCACCACCGTTGAGGAAGACTTCGCCGCCTGCACCTGACGTGGCACCACCGTCACCACCCTTGATGCCGATTTCACCACCGACACCCGTGAGACCCGCTGTACCGCCGTCGAGATTAACTCTGCCGCCGACCGCCGATCCGGTACCGGCTGCACCGGTCAGACTGACGTCGCCGCCAGGCCGGTTCGTTCCAACAGCGACTCCGCCAATCACGAAGCAGTCGCCACCGTTGCCGTCCGTCGCAGTACCGCCTCGCACGGTGCAGTTACCACCGTTGCCTGACGTGCCGCCACCGGGACCAGCCGTGATGTTTACGAGACCACCGACACCTGTGAGTCCACCGTCGCCCCCGTTGATGAGGACGTTAGCACCCTGCGCTGAGCCGTTTGAGTTACCAGCGTTCAGGTTGAGCACACCGCCAACTTGGTTACCACCAGAAGCAGCACCACCACCAACGGTGACTGCGCCACCTGCTCCGAGGGTAGTACCGCCGACAGCACCTGTAATAGTAACTGCGCCGCCTACACCATTCGAAACCTGAGCTGGGCCACCCAAGATGTTGACGTCACCGCCCACATTAGGAGCCTGAGCAGATCGCCCACCAGTGATATTGACGTCGGCACCGATGCCTCCTTCTCCACCAATGAGATCGAGATTACCACCGGATTGAGTGGTGGATGATGCCTCCCCGCCTTTGATCTCTGTCAGGCCACCGGCTGTGCTGACGCTGAAGCCACCCTCGATCCGGACCTGACCAGCAATACCGGTAGCTCCAGAGTTTCCACCCTGCATAGTGACCGAACCGCCTCCACCAGCTCCTTGACCCGCACCGGCTCTGACGTTAGCGGTACCACCATCGCCTTCGTTGCCAACATTACCGGGACCACCTAAGAGATTGGCCGCAGCGCTATTGGCTCCTCCAAGGTCTTCACCGCCAACAACAGTGGCTGCACCAGGGTTGGACTGGGCATTACCACCAGCGAGAGTAGCAATACCGCCGTTTCCTGCGAGTGAAGCAAGACCAGCAGTTATAGTGACTGCGCCACCATCTTCATTTCCGCCTAGTGCAGCACCGGCTGTGACAAGAACCGCGCCGCCAGTCCCGGAGGTCGCGCCGCCGTCACCAGCTGTGACGATAGCAGCACCACCTGCACCTGTGCCTGTAGCGCTGCCAGCAGCGCCAGCCACGAGGCTGGCAGCTCCGCCAATAGTAGTTCCGCCAGCAGCGGATGCGTTTCCGGCTTGGAGAGTTGCTGTGCCAGCGAGTCCATCGAGACCTCCGCGACCACCTTCAAGGAGCATGTCTCCGCCGTCGCCGCCTCCCCCCGCATTCCCCGAACTAATCGTGAAGTCACCACCGGGACCGTCGGTGCTTCCGCCTGCCCCCGCTGCGAAAACAGCATTACCACCCGGTCCAGTGCCGACACCCACGCCGAGCGTGACGTTCATGGCACCGCCCGAACCACCTGAAATGCCGCCGATCCCCGTAGTTATTGAGACGATACCGCCTGATGCGCCGCCAGCTGTACCGGCTTGCCCCGCTGCTATGGTGACCTGACCACCTGTGCCAGTGCCTGCTGCACCAGTACCACCCCTGATACGAACACCGCCGCCAGTGCCTGATCCTGCGGCACCGGAGTTACCGGCATTGAGGTTCAGGTCGGGTCCAGCACTGGACGAAGCAGCATTGTTGTCGCCACTTTCGACTGTGACTGTACCGGCTTGGGAATTGAGCTGCGCAGGACCGTCTGCACCGCGCATGGTGACTGCGCCGGAGCTACTTCCGATTGCCGATCCGATACCCGCACCTGACGTGATGTTGACTGCGCCACCTATACCGGAGGTATTACCTCCGACGCCACCAGTGACAAAGGCTGCACCGCCAGCACCTGTGGCAGTCAGCGAACCAGCATCACCACCTATCAGGGTGGCCGTTCCGCCATCGTTGTTACCGCTATCGAGTGTACCGCCGCCTTCAAGTAGGAGGTTACCGGACAAAGTACCGCTTTGTGTGTCACCGGCTGCGATGGTGAAGTCACCGCCGTTACCGCTGCCTCCGTTCCCGGCTGCACCTGCACGGAGCGTGACGGAACCACCGTCTCCACCGCCGCCAGTGCCGCCGCCTTGTCCTGCTACCATGAGAACCAGTCCACCGCGACCGGTAGCGACGCCCGAAGCACAGGAGAAATTTATGTCTCCGCCGCTGCCGCCAATGAAACCACCGAACGCTGTGTTCAGTGAGATACCGCCGCCTGCGGAACCAGCAGCCGTACCGGCCTGACCCGATTGGAGGATGATATCGCCGCCAACTCCGGTGCCTGCGCCGCATGCACCCGCCGTGAGACGGATATCACCACCGCCACCGCTACCTCCGGCACCGGCATTACCGGCATCGAGGTTCAGCTGGGCTCCGCTTGCGGTGGAGAGGGCATCAGCATCTCCGCTAGCGATTGAAACTATGCCGCCTCTAATATTTGCTGCGACCGCAGCACCAGGGGCACCGAGTATGTTGATCGCACCAGAGCTAGCACCACTACTTCCGCCCGAAGTGATGTTAACTGCGCCACCGACGCCAGTCGTGAGACCGTCACCTGCCGTGAGGTCGATAGCTCCGCCAACTGTAGTGGCGACGTCAGCAGCGGGGAGGGCGAGAGTGAACTGTCCTGAACTGAACACCAGCGCATTAGCCTGCGCCGGGTAGCCTGTTACGTTGTCACCGGTGTCGATGCGGACGATGTCCTCGTCAGCAGAAGCCTCTACCCGGACCCTGGTATCACTGTCAGCGTCCTCGATGAGCGAGCTGGGGTTCACCGTGAGGGTGATGGTGGCTACTCCGCTGCCAGCGTCGCTGGCTACGATGACCCCGCCGACGAAGTTCAGAGTATCGTGAGGAGCCCCTGCAATGGGGGTGCCTTCGTCTTGGACAACGATATGTGCGGCGACCGCTGTGCTGACCTCCTGGTCAACGTAGTCGAGCATGATGCCCATGTCACGCGTCGTAACTTCGCCGCGTGTTCGTAGATCTCGGAGTGTTTCTTCACGAGTAGCCATTTGTTTACCTCAGAGCGCCAGCCCACACTAGGTAGTCCAGCTGAAATCGTTTCTCAAACACCACTCGCAGCTCATCGGTCCACTGCTGGGGTTCTCCAGGGGTGTGATTATGCACCTCTGGCGCGATGCCGTACAGCTCTTGGACCTCAGACCACTCCCATCTTAACACTCGGTCAGGGACAAACCTACCATATTTGCTGGTGGCGACCTCATATTGGGGGGTCATATGGGGGTCTTTCAGCGTCCTGTTCTCACAGATGTGGTGGATGAAGTCGGGCCAGGACCGGTGCTCCCAGCCGTGGACCCTCTGGCTGGTGTACATCCGGTAGGTGCTCTCGATCCGCTCAGCCGGGTCCCGCCACATGCAGACCACCTCCCGGTGCGCCGGGTAGTCGTGGAGGAAGTGGGCATTGACCCCACCTGGGATCTTCCGGAGCAGCGACGCCATCGTGGTGGTCCCACACTTGTTGATGTGGAGCCACATGGGGTATGCCTCGTCGTTCGGTGCGATGATCCTTCTCATGAGTGTCCAGTCTCGCTCCAGCTCGATGTGTCCGTGTCCCGTAGGCACTACATTATCCCGATGATGAACAGCCTCCATTGCTCATCAGCTTGAAGACCTATGATATCGGTATCGTTGACGCCGTCCCACAACCCATCCGGGCCAGGTTCTGTGTGCTGGATAGAATTGACGAGGGCCAGGAGTTCGTCCTCAGTGAGCCCAGTCAGTAAGTTGATGTATCTGTCTGCCGGGTCCACATCGCGGAACGGACGCCAGAACGCGCTGGACCCTGCTGCGAACAGAGATACCCCAAGGAAACCGTCTATCCATCCACTAAGGTTCCACGTAGTCGCTAAGTTGCCAGACGTGTCCACACCGAGTCCTTGTATACCAATGGCTGTTAGGACATTGAACTGGTTGGGGACGCCGTTTATGCTGTCAATACTAAAGGGGCCGATAGGAGTGCTGACAAGCGAGCTGCTCGTGGGTGGATCGACCCCGCTGGCGTAAGACAGCACTCGCGTACTGCCTGGGTCTTGCTGTGCGCAACCACCGAAGGACTCTAGTTTCAAACCAAGCGGTGCCACACCGCCGAAAGAAAACATGCTGAAGGGGACAGACATGGGTACTTCGAATCGTCTTTCTACAATGACACTCCCATTTTTAACTAGACGAAACCCATTAAACCCTGTGCTCGTTCCTTGTGTACTACTGACGCTAAAGAAGTGACTAGGCACCGCAGGCAGGGGTCCCGGTTGGCCCCCTCCGCCGCCGCCACTGAACCACTGAGAGATACCTATTTTTGAGTCCCACGATACCTCATTCACATAGTTATACGCTATCAGCCCTTCTCTAAGATCTAGCCAGAGAATGTGCAGGCTCCCCCGTGGTGAGGGCAGCCCATCACTACCTATGAAGTTAGTCACTGGGCCTCCCTTGCTTGAGAAAGTTCTGGTCTTTGATCCAGTAGTCGGACCAGCACCGAGTCCGGTTATGGTTGTGCCGTCAGTAAACTCGTAGCCCCCAATAACAAGATTGATACCCGCCCCCGTAAGTCTGAACGTCGCGCTTTGGGTCTTACCCTGCGAGACACTTCCTGTTGCATTGTCGTTTGCAGGGGTCGTTATGTTGTACGAAAAATTCTCGGATGTACCACCCGCTTCAAGCGTCATGAACAACCGAACTTTGCTGTCTCCTCTATAGTCTACTGCAACCTGCCACGACGTTTCGCCACCTACAGTCACCTCACGGGTCGATGACCCCGACTCCTGAAGCGAACCGCTACGAGCACCAGTGTCACATCGTTCGGTGATTTGTCCGCCGAAAGACTCCGAGCCATTTGTGGTTGCGTTCCCGGTTATCGGTGCACCCAAGCGCCCCCCAACATCGAGAGTAACTTCGCCTAGATCTTCACCAACCCCGTTGGTGTTTGCGAAGGCGTCAATAGAAAAGGTGACCTCTCTGTAGTAGAACGGGAACACATCCAGCCCCACTGTCGTCTCGTTCCGAGCCGCACTAGCACTTACGCCACCGTACTGTGGTATAGGCACGAAGCTCGGAGCACCGGCGTAGTCCCCCACCTCGTTCACAGGAAGCATAATCACTGCTTCTGTACCGCTCTCATTGAAGAACCAGCTGTCCTTCCGACCCAAACGAGAGGAGGACGTGTCGCTCGGTAGAGCGAATACACCCATAGGACGCCACTTATTGTCATCGTCCTGCGGAGTCTGAGCGAAACGAAAGACGCCGTTGCTCGCCATACCACGACCGGCGGGCCTCCAGAACACGCGCCACTCCCGGATTCCCTGAGAGCCCCCGATCCTAATTGTGTTCATGATAAGAACGTCACGCAGCTCGCCCGTAGTTGGGTCTTCTTGTATTGCGAAACCACCTATGACGTTGGAGTTGAGTCCGAGCCTTCCTTCATCCACCGGAGCAGCGAAGCCATCAAAATCAATGCGACCGTTGTTGTCGATGGTCGGCATGCGTGCGTACTTCTCACCATCCTTGAATACGAACTCAACTGGGCTGCGACCACCAGCACGGTGAAGGTGCCTACCGGGATTACCATCGAATGTAATTACGTCGCGCCTTGGGTTCGGTAACGGTGCGCCGCCCGGACCCACGGTTCGTAGTTTCCCTTTCCAGTCGAAGAGCTTAGCTTCGCAGGCACCGTGTTCCTTAACAGCGTACGGTCCACCGAATCCCTCAGCCCTGTTAATCTGTCGTGCAGAATTGAGTCGGGGGGTGAAGTCCCTGGAAAAACGTATGTCGTCCTGCGGCTGCCATAAGATACTGCCGATGAAAGAGCTGCCACCAACGATACGAATCTCCCAGATGTTCTCGTGCGGGTTGGTCTTGATCTCGATCATGCTGACCTTGTGGATAGGCATCGCGTAACGAAACGTACGATAGGGGAGACGGTTGTCCCTCCCCGTACGATGACGCATCAGCCTTGCGTTCAGCTCACGAACTTTAAGCTCTGCGAAGCCGACCGCACGACCGAGCGTTGCGTACGACGCAAGCGCACCGTCTTCATCCGATACGCGTATGCGTACGCGTACGTTGTACGGACTATGGGGTGGTCGATCTGACGGCATTGAAGTCCTCTATACAGTCGCGGTAATGTCTGATCACGACTGAGAGGTTATCAAAATGCCGAACGATTCGCTTGTTGTTCTCAGCTCCGTTCTCGTAGTGGGGGATGGTGATGCGAGCGTAGGCTGTCTTGGTCTCGGGGTCGTACCATGCTTCGGGCGGCACCGGGAGCAGCACCAGGCGTTGAACCAGGGGCTCCGCCCCGCAGTCGATGGCGATGTGCTGGCTGACCTCGACCTTGACTGGCGCAGAGGTACAGCCCACCAGCACCAGGGCAAGAACAAGCCCCGCGAGCATGAACAGGAGCAACTTAGCTCCTTGAGCTACGCCTTTAGTCGATGAGGGTTGCATTGGCTGCCTCCTCTATCTCTGTGTGGACCGCAGCGGTCCCTCTCTCGAAGACCTTGGTCATGAGACCGGGCTTCCGCTTGACTAGGAGGGGGAGGTCGTGCTTGGAGAGCAGCTCTTCGAGGTCGTCTACCTTGGCCTGAGCTGCCCGGATGTGCTTCTGGCTCTCGATGGCCCGGAAGCGGTTGCTCCTGGCCTGGTCCTGGAGGATGAGAACCTCCTCGACCCTGAGTTCCAGGGCGGTCTCCAGCTCGCGCTGGTTGCCCAGCAGGACCGCATTTTCGTTGATGATGCTCCGAATATAGAGCCCAACCCCTCCCAGTACGGCCAGGACCACCCCCGCTATGATTAGCTTGGTCGTCAGTGCGCTCAGCATCTCGTCTCGTCTCCGGCCCGCTCAGGGCCTCTCAGCCCTAATCTATCTCTGCTAGGGTGATGTGGTTGACCGCAGTGGCGGCGACCGTGATCTGGATGGCCCTGACTGGCCCCTCCAGCTTCTCAGCGGCTGCTGCCGTGGCTCCTGCCGCCCAGACCTGGCTATTCACCGTCGCTGGGAACGTCTGTGCCGGGGCTGTGCCCGTGGCGAGGTCCGCGAGCCCGCCCTGGTCGAAGGTGAAAGCGAGGTTCACCGTGCCTGTGCTGACCAC
>Ga0114923_10002584_pt1 | contig 12218 bp, 18 predicted proteins | sample SumtaG_FD_89578 | JGI IMG/M metagenome (GOLD analysis project Ga0114923, IMG submission 89578) | Deep subsurface microbial communities from Indian Ocean to uncover new lineages of life (NeLLi) - Sumatra_00157 metaG | ecosystem: Environmental > Aquatic > Marine > Oceanic > Sediment | place: near... | reverse complement strand
AGCGGCGAAGGCCCCGATGATTACCTCGTTGCGGTCAGCTCTGCGGGAGACGTTATTGTCTACGCTGGAACAGATCCAAGCAGCTCAGCGACTTTCGGAATTATCGGACTCTGGTTTGTTGGGGCTGTCCCTTTCGGAAGAAGAATTACTGGACTTTATGGTGGAGACATGCTCCTCCTCTCCACCTACGGACTCATCAGTATGGGAGCCCTCCTACAAGGGAAAGACCCCTTCAGCTTAGAGGCTAGTCTGACGTGGAAGATACAGGCGTTTATCAATCAGGCGATGTCGCGGAGTAGAGAGATATTTGGGTGGGAAATAAGAATTCACCCCAGCTTATCGCGGCTGGTTATTTCCTCCCCCAAGGAAGTAAGCATACCTCATACTCAGTATGTGTACGACCTTAACCTCAAGGCATGGTCTATTTGGCATGACGTACCCATTCTCACATCAGAACAGTACCAGTCTGAGTTTTACTTTGGCTCTTCTGACATTAACGTGTGGAAGTTGCAGGGTACGATTGATAATGTTGAGTTATCTAACCCGGTTCCTTTACAGATTGATTGGCAACTCCTCACGAGTTACCAGGATATGGATAGCCCTGAGCAATTCAAGCGTATGCAATTTATCAGGCCTATCTTCATAGCCCAGTCATTCCCATCGTATACGGTGAGAGCCTTTTACGATTATGACTTATCTGAATTACCTTCACCTCCTAATGCAAGTGCTTTCGGTGTCGGTATTTGGGATTCAGGCTTGTGGGACGTAGATATCTGGGGTGGTGGGTCTACAGATTTTCAGCCAGCCCGAGGAGCTTATGGCATAGGTAAGACAATGGCCATTGCTCTACGGGGTAAGTCACAAGTGGAAACTACATTGATCGCCATTGGCATCATGTGGGACGATGGAGGGTTGCTGTGATTGACTATCTCCCCATGTCCCGTAATGAAGAGTGGGAATGGATACATGCTAGGGCGGAGTGTGTCCGGTGTGCTGACACGAAAGGTATTGTCGCATATAAGGATGGGAAGATTGTGGGGATGGTAGCCTTTGACACATGGGCTCACAATAGCGTACATATCCACATTGCTTTTGAGGACTTGTTAATATTCAAACATGGATGGCCAGAGGCCGTCTTTGGGTATGCCTTTAACACTTGTGACAAGGGTGTAATCATAGGCGTTACTCCAGCATGTAATAAGAAAGCATTACGGTTCAACAAACACATTGGCTTTGAAGAGATATTCAGGGTTAAAGATGGCTTTGAAGTAGGTATTGACTTTGTGGTGACACAGTACCGCAAAGAAGACTGCAAATACATAAGGAAGGAAGATGGGCAAATCTACTCCCGCTGCGCCTGACTACGAGGCAGCGGCCGAACAGACTGCGGCTGGCAATCTTGAAATGCTGGAGATGCAGACGGCGGCTAATCGCCCCACACAGAATACTCCGTGGGGTACGGTTGATTGGACACAGGATGATGCAGGAGCATGGACCCCAGAATATTACTCTTTCCCCCGAACAGCAGGAAGCTCTTGACGCACAACTCGGTATGCAGACTCAACGGAGTAACCTTGCCGGTGGTATGATGGGCAGGGTGGAGGATGAGTTTGGCGAAGCCATGGACTGGGACCAATTCAGTGAAGGTGGTGCTCGGGTTGAAGGTGGGGATTTTTACGGGGACAGGGCAGGTGAAGCCCTCTATGGCAGAGCTACCTCACGACTTGACCCACAGTGGGAGCAACGTGCTGAGCAACAAGAGTCTGCCCTACGAAATCAAGGCTTGCGCCCCGGCGACGAAGCTTATGACAATGCTATGTTGAATATGGAGCAACAGCGGACTGATGCTTATCAGCAGGCTGGCTTCCAGGCTGACATGGCGGCAGCACAAGAAGGCTCCCGTATGCAGGGTATGGATATTGGAGCCGGTGGGTACAATACGACCCTCAGGCAGCAGGAAATTTCTGAAGCTATGCAAGCCCGAGGATTTAGCCTCAACGAGATCAATGCTATATTGCATGGTCAACAGGTGGGGATGCCGAGTATGCCGGGCTTCAATACTGCTGGAGTTGTGGAGGGTGCTGACTATACAGGAGCAGCCCGTGACACCTACAGTGCTGACATGGATGAGTACAATGCAGGTCAGGCAGGCTGGCAGAGTGTTATGAATGCTGGCGCAGGCATGATGAGTTTCAGTGATGTAAGGTTGAAGCGCAGCGTTGAGTATGTCGGACGTTGGGCTAATCGTAAGTTCTACAAGTGGACGTATATCTGGGGCGAAAAAGGCTTTGGAGTACTGGCACATGAGAATCCGGATATGGTCGTGGCTGCTCCGGCTGGCTACGCGATTGTTGATTACGGGAGACTATGATGGGAATGTCAAGAGGTGGTGGCGGCGGAATAGCAGCGGCTATCCAGCGTGGGCGACAACAGCGAGCAGGTCCAAGAGGTGGTATGGCCGGATTGGTCGGAGATGCTCGGCAACAGCAGGCAGGCATAGCTGCTCCAAGAGGTCCTGTAATGGGAGGAGAACGCCCTGTAGGAGGAGGTTATCAAATGGGTCGTGGTGCTGCCCCTCCCATCCCTCGTGGAGGTCGAGCAGGAGGTATGCCAGCCCGAATGCAGCAGCAAGCGATGCTGGCTCAACAGATGCGGAGGGGTGCAGCTCCTAATATGGCAGGGGGTCGTGTACCTCAGCGGGGGAACCCTCGGCAGCAACGAGCAGCGATGGGTGGAGGTAGGAGATACTGATGGCTAATTCGCAGGCAGCGATGCAAAGGCTCCTCGCTTCAGGCTGGAAGCAGGGCGATCCAATTCCTCAATGGTTTATAGCGGCTGACCCTAGTGCTTCAGTTGGGCCAGAAGGCTCAATGGATAACCCCATGCAACTTCCTCCTATGCAAGTTCGGGGTGAAGGCCCAATGGGTCCGCCAGCGCCGGGAGCTCAAATGGGACCGCCACAGCCGGGAGCAGGAACAGCAGCGTCTACCGGGGTCTTTGCTGGCATGAGCGATGAAGATGCTCAACAGTATGCAGGCATGGGGGAACTACGGGTGCAGAAGGACCGTGCTGAAGCCTTGCGGGATACGGAGGATGCTAAAGGGCGATACTTGAACCAAGGGCGAACCTTTGTTGCTGCCTCCCCATTGGAACACCTGTCTGTCGGGCTACGCCGATACAAAGGTAAGAAGAAATCTAGAGAGATTGGTGAAAAACAGACAGAAGGGCGTAAGAGTATTATTGATCTTTTGCGGAATAAGAAAGACCTAACCGAGGAAGACTTGGAAGACTTAGGATACTGATATGCCTGACCCAATTGAACTCATGCTTATGGAAGACCGGGATGCGAGTATGCAGCAAGCTCTAGCACAAGGTCTACGCCGTCAGTCAGAAATAGGTGCGCTTGCTCAACTAACGGGAGATGAAGTTCTCCAACCATTTGGCGTGGGGTTGAGCAAACGTACTCAAGCGAGTACATTAGCAGAGGTAGCGAACCTGCAAAGGAAGAAGCAGCGTGATTTAACGCAGAGTTACTATGACCAAATGGAAGACCAGTTTGGCAGGAAACATGCTCTAGCCCTCCGCAAACAGGCAGAGGATGAAAAGCACAATAAGTACCTTCGTGAAGTTGGCTCCCCGGCAGAACGTCGGCTGGCCAATACTATAAAGAAACAGTTTGACGATAACGTTCGCAAGTATTCTGAAACTATGACCCGCCTGAATATACCAGAGCTTAAAGGCGATGTTATGCGGGTCACCACCATACTTGACCAATATCAAGAAGGTGGTAAGAGGGCTGGCGAAGGTATTGAAGGTGTTGGGTTTGGAGGACTCAAACCGGGCCGCTTCATTAGCGACGAAGCTGTAAATCTCAGGCAGGGGCTTGCCTCTGTTCGTAACAAGTTGCTCAGGCTTAGGTCTGGTGCGGCAGTAACCGACCCAGAAATGGCTCGCTTTGCGGATGAGTTGATTGAACAGTTTGACGGTATGGGTACTGATCGTGAATTACTGCTAACTTTCCCGCACATCGTGGCTGGCATTAAGAATATTGAAGCTGGCATCGGTGCAGGGTATGACCCACAGGTCGTAGCTACATGGGAGCAACAGTTCCATGACATACAGGGAACTGACCCCAGAGATGTCGGCGTGGGGGTAGTTCCTCCCCAGCCTAATGAACAGGAGGGAGTGGTAGTGGCTGATTGGTCAACTGCTACATCAAACTAATGGATTATAGACTTCCTAATGGTACAATCATCAGGAACGTACCTGATGATATGAAGAAACATGCGATTGCTGGTCGGGCAATACGGGAAGGTCTGGCTACTAATGCTGACTTTGGCTATGATGAAGCTGGGAGTGCAGCAGGAGAGACTAAAGGGGATCGGTTCATAGAAGGTATGGGTCGGGGAGTTGTAGAAACAGGCCGACAAATTGGCAACATATTCGGTATCATCAGTGATGATGAGTTGGCAGATGCTGAGAAGCTAGATGCTGACCTCATGGCCACTGGCATGGGACAGTTCGGGAGTGTGGTCGGAGAGATCGCAGCTACCCTACCAATCAGCGGGGGCGTGGGGCTGGCAGGCAAGGCCGCAGGAACCGGGCTGAGAGCCGCTCGAGCAGCCGGTAACGTAAGTCGGCAGGGGTTTGCTAGGGCAGGCAGGGTACTACAAAGTCCGGTTGCTCGAGGGGCTGTCGAGGGCGCTGCTATAGGTGCGATATTTGGTGGCCCAGAACATCGGGTTGCTGGAGCAGCCGGAGGTGCAGGCTTTGGAGCTGGTGGTGGATGGTTAGGTCAGAAGATTGGGAATAGCTGGCGTAACTTCAAGCTGACTAGTATGACCCCCGAAGCTATAGCTCTGCAGAAGCAGACCGGGCAGTTTATCCCTCTCTCCCAGTCAGGGCAGGGCATCACTAAGATGTGGTACAATGGAGTACTGGCTAATCTTCCAGGTGTGTCCCGTAAAATTCATGGGCAGTACAGAGATGCAGTTAATGACTTACGTCATTGGGCAGCAACGAAAGCACACTCTGATACTGAATGGGCCGAAGTCACTTTAGCTGGGGACGATAGTGTCGTAGCTATGATGAGTAAGCTGGATGACTTTTGGACGGGGGCATACGATGATATCAATAAGGCTGCTGTAGATGCCACTAGGTTGAAAGTACCTAAAGAAGTAAGGTCCTTACTAGAAACTGCTAGTGAAGGTTTGTACAAGATACCAAAAGGAACACAGCAACGAGGCGCACAACTTCTGAACCATCGTAATGCTGTTAATAACCTCCGGTCTCAATCTGGCAAAGGCCCTCTTCGGGCTGGCATCAATAAAAAGATTGATGAGGCTATTGAAAGCGTTGATGATGTACTTAAACGGGAAGTTGATGATGAAGTATTTGCTCGTTACGAGCAATTATCTGAACCATACAAGCATTATCAAATTCTTGGCAAGGCTTTTGACGATGCTGCCAAAAAGGGAGGGGAGTTTACTCCGGGGCAGCTCCTAGCTAGGTCAGCGAAAGGTGCATCTAAGAGTACCCCTGTTGAAGATTCTTACCTTGCGGTAGCTCGTAATGCTGCGAAAGCATTGCCAGATTTTCCAAGCAGGCCAGGAATTTATCAACTTATTGCAGCGACTCAAGTAGGTGGTGCTATCGCAACTGCCATGACAATGGGCCTCGCTAGTGCTGGTGTAGGACTAGCCGGTATCCTCGGGGTTGGCAGAATGATGGCGAGCAAAAGATTTCAACAGGTCATTACAGGTCAGCACAATATGCGAAGGTTGCTTGACCCCAAACATCATCCATGGTTTGTTGCTTCACTAAGGCAAGCGGGTTTGACTGGCCGACAAATAACAGCGATTGAATCTGGTATCATAGCGCAGGGAGAAAAGTAATGCCACGTGACGGCGGAGGGACTTATACCCTACCAGCAGGAAACCCGGTAATCCCGGGTACGATTATTGAAACAACGTGGGCGAATCCCACGATGAATGACATCGCTGCCGCGCTTACCGATTCCCTCTCCCGCACAGGGTCTGGGGGTATGATTGTACCGTTCCTCAATGCAGACGGAACAGTTAATCTTCCTGGTATATCGTGGTCTAACCAACAGAACATGGGCTTCTACCGGCCCAACCTTGACGAAATGCGGGTCAGTGTTGCCGCTAACGACAAAGCACGGTGGACTAGCGACGCACTTAATCCTATGGATATTTTTGTAGGAGGTATGTGGGTCGCAGTAATGAATGAAGGTGGGGACTATTCTCCCACAGGTAACTGGGACTGGTCAGGTGCAGCTTCATTTATATACTCCAATCCCATTATCCTCAATGGTGCAGATGTTTCCATATCCTTACGGGAGACAGGAGGCACAGCAGATGAAGGGGTATGGAATTTCCGAGCTAATGCTGATAAGTTTGTCATTGCTTCTGCTACGGACGGAGCACCCCTTGTAGATGTAGAAGATGCCCTAGAGATTACTCGTGCTGGCACAGCCATCGGGCCATGGACTTTTAGGGGAGGCGAGTGGAACTTTAGTGCTGCATCAAGGTTATTAACAGTCACAGTTGATGGGTCTGGGGCTAAACTTCTCTCTACTTTAGGTGGCCTTGATCTTGATGCTGTCGGCAGTAGCGTCGCCCTTTTTGGTGATGGCAAATTACGATTCATTGCTTCATCAATAGCAAGTCAGGTTGATGTATTTGCTGATGGTAATTCTGATACTGAGCGGCATCTAGTTGTGTTAAAAGATTCCTCGGGGAATATAAAAGGTGAGTGGGGTTGGACTGCTGCTGAAGCTAAGATGCACATATCAAATCTCATCAATGGACAAGATTTTGAGCTTTCACATGATAGCTTTGCTGGTAATCCCCGCGTATTCTTATTCTCTGATCCAGATGCTCAAGCTACCCTCACTGGTATTACCCTCGTAGAATTACGAGTTGGTACAGGGGGCGAGTTAGCATTTGAAGGGATAGCGAATGGGTCGTCAGGAATGTTTTTCAATAACACCAAGATGGCTCAAACAGTATCTGCTGGGAACGGTGGTCTTGAAGCTAACAATACGGATACCGGCGGAGGGTTTGAACGAGTATTGACCACGTCCGACATTACTCCTTCTTCTGGGAATATGGTCTTTTCTGGATACGTAGATGACTTTGCTATTGGGAATAATTTACCGGCTGGTTGGTCGGCGACTAGAACAGGTCTAGGTACTTACAAAGTAACTCACAATCTTGGTTTATCCCCTGTTACTGATCTAGCGATCTCAGCAACGGGTATAGGGACTGTCTCTGGTCCAGCCGGAATGATTATAGCTGTGGTATTAGGTCGGTTTACTAACTCTTTTGATGTCCAACTTGGTAATCCAGATATGGGTGTTGGCGGAGGCGGAGGCAACGTAGATCGTAACTGGATGTTTGTAGCGCAAGATAATACATAAGAGGGTAATATGAGTACAGCTAAAGAACAAGGTATTCGCATAGGCATCAACCAGTTGGTGACTTACCTTACCCTCATACCTATCTTCTGGTTTATTCTACAGCCCCTTCTTATGAATGCAATGGCTGAGGATATCAAGGAGATAGTAGCAGAAGAAGCAGCGCCAATCAACAATGCTTTCGTCGCCTTGCTACAACGAGACATCAATAAGCTGTTGAAAGAGATGGCAGCTTTGAGATTTCGTCAAAGGAGTGACAATGCTGAATGGACAGAGGACGATGCTGAATACTTAGCTGATCTAGAAATAGAACTAGCTGCATTGAATGAAGCTAAGTCAGCATTGCAAGACACTAGTTAGCATGGTACAATTAAATGAAGTAACAAAGGCTGTGAAATCAGCCATCCATAATAAGGAGAAAGAAGTGCCTGAACAGCAGCCAGATGGTCACCAGAAAATAGCCCTCGGTATTTTCCAAATCTTTAACGAAGGAGTGCCTGTATCCTCAGCTAAATCAGAACAGGTGTCCGAGATGAAATTATGGCTCGCGGCCATCGCTAATGGTCAGCTTAAGATTGTTGACACAGCAGCTATTCCAGATACTCCTCCGGTTGATCCTCCCCCGGCGGACCCACCAGCAGGAAGCAATGGCGATGGAGCTGAAACTCCTCAGGATTAGTTCTGGGTACGAAGCTACCCTTGGGAACTTGTTTGATACGGAGCCTGCTCGTGCGCCTCTTTTAACTTTCCTGTGCTACACTTTAGAGGATCAGTACAATGAGCCAAAGGTTCCAGGTGAAACTAGAATACCCCCGGGAAGGTATGAAATCAAGCTGCGTACCGAGGGAGGCATGTACGGGAGGTACATGGAAAGATTCCATCCGTGGCATGGGGGGATGCTCTGGTTACAAGACGTACCGGGTTTCACATTTATATACATTCACGTTGGCAACAAAGACGACGATTCAGAAGGTTGTATTCTCGTTGGCGACGGCCAGATATCCAATGTAGTTGAACGGGGGCAAGTCACAAGTAGTGTCATAGCTTACCGACGTTTATATGAATTAATCCATGCAGCAATAATGAAAGACACAGTGTGGATAACGATAGAGGACGTAGCATGAAACGAATACTGCAAGGCTTCATAGCATTCTTACTCCTTGGGTCTATCACATTGGCCCAGTCTCCCAGCTATCCTCGTGATGTAACCCTGTGCTGGACCCATCCGACTTTGTACGAAGATAGTACAACTATTCAAGATGGGGACATTGCCCATACCCGAATTACAGGTACTCGGCACAGTGGGGAAACTATAGTTGACACTACCTCTGCAATGACTGTCTTGCCGGGGGCGGTTCAATGCCAAACCCTCGTGGGGGCTATCCCACAGCCGGGGACATATACATTCCTCGCTTATACGGTGACTGTTGATGCTATCAGTTCCGATGCAAGCAACTCTGCGGATAAGAAATTCACGGGGAAGCCCCTCCCCCCAAACGCTCTGGGTGTTCAATAGGGTAGCTTATGAATTGGTTAGCGATAGCAATTGGAGTCCCCCTGTTCATCTTATTGGTCGGCGTACCGTGGCTCAATGGTGTGCTTGATCTTATCATGGCGTGGCGATTTGCCAAGAACCACCATACTGACAAGACTGCATTCTTCGTAAACTGGAATGCTTTCAAATGGTCGTGGCTCCATCAGCTTGAAGCAATGGTGAAAGCTATGCCATTTCTAGCAAAAGATCTAACTGAAAACTTCGGTATTCGACCGGATGATGGGAGGACTACATGAATAAGCCTTCAAGCACTATCACAGCGGCTGGCATTGCTGGATTTATCGCAGCAACTGTTCTTCTTATCGTCAAGATTGTTTGGCCTGAGATTCACTCGCAAATACCACCGGATTATCATGGCTACTTAGTCGTAGGAATCATGCTTATCTTTGGTTACTTCAAGAAGGAGAATGTCCTTGGGAATTCTAAGCAATCTACTTGGGGGTGACACCGCAGTCGCAGGGGTCACTGCTGTCGGCAATGTGCTGGACAATTTGTTCACTAGTAAAGACGAAAAGCTGACGCATGAAGAAGTGCGGATGCGTCTCGCTATGGCCCCAGACATGGCGCAAACAGAGATCAATAAGATAGAAGCGACGAGCCGCCACTGGTTCGCCGCCACATGGAGGCCATTCATCGGTTGGGTCTGTGGTTTAGGGGTTCTTAACATGGTACTCATAAACCCATGGATACAATGGATTTCGGGGCAAGTTGGGCCGGAGCTTCCTCACCAAACTATCATGCAATTAACTCTGGGCATGCTCGGACTTCTAGGTACGATGCGTACCGTTGAGAAGGTTAAGGGTAAAACGAAATAGTTGTGCGGTGGTGACTGCCTCCGTCCGCACCCAGAGCTAACTAGTACCCGTTGGTCACCTCGGGCGGACTACTTGTCCTGATTGACATAGTCCGGTGTTGCATCGCCCTCTTCTTCGCCATCTCCGTCTGCTTTAACGCATTCAATGTACTTTTCCAAGTGGTGCCTCGCCTTCTCCAAGTCGTCAAGGAGGGGCAAACCACGCGGACCCTTCTTCCTCCAAATGTACTTTGATATACAATACTGGAACTGATTAAAGCCAAAGGCCCAAGAAACATCCCAATGCTCAAGAAGATGACCACAGCTAGGGCAGGGAGCTGCCGTGTCTTTATAGTGCTGTCCTCCGACTTGCCTTTCATTTGCTGCCATTGCCTTCCCTCCAGGATGCATCCCCATTTGCTCACCACAATACGAACTTGGCTAACTCTAGTATTACAAGACACCAAATCCCCGCCCTTATATGACTTACACCACGGTAAACATCGCCCAGGAATTCGCCCATTTCCATTTCATCCGTGTACCCTTTCACTGCTGTTTCCTTATTTGACATATCCATATTCCTTTTAGCTAGGCTACTTTTATATAATAACCCATCCACCAGTCCGGACCTAATTATATTTTTTCCTTTCAATGCGCCTTGTCTCCCAGTCCCAACAAGCTCTATGCCAGTCAGAAGCTACAATCTCCTCAATATATTCGTACCTGTTTGGACGATCTATGTAGGCCATTTTGATAGGCCATGCGACATGCTGTATCCATGGGCAGCGGAAAACACTTTCCCCATCAAGGAAACGAACACAATCCTCCATAAATTCAACATGAGTACAGTCTGTCAGCAGGGCCATGTGGTCCCCCACCCTTTGTTCCCCCTTGTACATGTCTACGTCCAGGGTTGTTTTGATAATATCCTCATAACGGGGGACGTTAGTGTAGATGTGGCAGTTATTACTGAACACATGATACTGCCCTAGTTTCAAGACAGCAGCGGAAGCTATAAGCTCCTGTAGCATTGTCATGTGTACCACGTTCGCGCCCAGCATCCCCCAAATAAAATCATTGCTCCGGTTACACACTGTCATATTAAGGCAGTCAGTTTCGTCTACTCTGAAGTATATGTGAGTATTACATGGTCGGTCTGAGGTCTGGGCTCCTGGTCCGTCGTGTACGACGTCCCACATGGACAGTACAGCTTGACGTGTACCGGGGGACTGGCGGAGAAGATCAATGACTTGGGTAATTTGATAGATAGGGTTCGCCCATCGGTATCCATAAGCGCCTCGCAGTATTCCATTATCACTATACTCCATCATTCTACTATTAAATTGGCTTATCCACTCAGCGTCGTTAGACCCTGCCATCATCCAAACAAATTCCATACAGTGGAAAAACGGGTTAACTCTTCTGACAGGGCAGTTGAGCAGACGCTCCTCAGGAAATTGTATGGTTAGGAATATCGGAGCCGGCATTACCATCGCAGCTCCTACCCTAGTATGTTCCATTAGGGAGCATGTACGGAACATCTGTAGCCCTTCTACGTATGCTTGAGGCGCGTTTCGCCCTGTTATTTCTATAATCACGCGTGTAACCCCTTGTTTTATATAACATTTTAACCTAAGCCCGTCTACTGGCTGAATAATAAAGCCATGCCTAGCTATTGCCCGGTATGCGATCTACCGTCGACAGGCGTCTGACACGGCCATATTAGCTCAATAGGCCGCATATTTGCGCTTACTCCGGCCAGTGCCGGTTAGAACGCGACAATACTTGTCGAACTCGCACATACAGTTCTGTAGGTCCTGCATACACATTGTGAAGTATGGCTCCCCCAAGCGGTTTTCAATATCGCTCTTAACATCTTCTATAGCTTCCTGATACAGAGATTCTGTAATCTTCCTATGGTGATACCAGGATAACCCCCGGAGACTTCCTGGCCCCGGAGCACTGAAGTACATCCAATCAGGGGCTGCTTCTAAAGGGTGGCCTTTCGTATTTTTAAGGTCTGCTACAATCTGGGCGGAGAGGAAGCTGCCAAGGCCATCCACCCGTTTGAACCAATGCCAGTAATCTTCGCAGTTAGGCTGGCAGGATGCTGGTGTAATATCTATCACCTTTTGCAGTACCTCTACGCAATAGTCTACTTTAGACATCTTGCGCCCATGCGTAGTAATGAGGTATGCCCCTCCCCAGACTTTATCCCCACGCTCTTGGCGTTTAGTCAGTACGTCCCATAGCTTCGTATGGGGGGAAGGTACTAGACTAAATTTTATTTCCGCAAGGGTTTCGGGCCAATTAAAGAGACGCCCCGCGACAACAGCAACTTCATAGTAGTCTCCGAACGTATCCGGAGTATAGTTTTCCCGGAGCCATCGCGTAACACGATCGTCCTCCCTGTGAACGTTGCAGAAATACGT
>Ga0114923_10002583_pt1 | contig 12221 bp, 12 predicted proteins | sample SumtaG_FD_89578 | JGI IMG/M metagenome (GOLD analysis project Ga0114923, IMG submission 89578) | Deep subsurface microbial communities from Indian Ocean to uncover new lineages of life (NeLLi) - Sumatra_00157 metaG | ecosystem: Environmental > Aquatic > Marine > Oceanic > Sediment | place: near... | reverse complement strand
ATGGAACTGGCGTGATAATGGTGAGCATGTGAGTTACGCTGGCAAGAACAAATGGGCCATTGTTGCCCAGTTGGGTCTGGACCGAAGTGCGTCTCAAAGCATGGCTACCGATATCGGTAGGATGCTTCCCGCGGACTTGGATGATTTCAATCCAATGTATGCTGTGGATACAAGTAAATTGGAAACCCTTGGTAGAAGGTATATTGACTATGCAGGTTATCAAGGTGCTGCAAGTAACCTTGCCAATCCTGTTACGTTCCTTGCTGATGACCACGGTGCAGGTGTTATTAGTTATGGCCTCTCCACAGAGATCACATATGACCACATCATGAGCAACTCATCGGTTTCCGGACTGTTCATGCAGATGATAGCTGCTAGGAATAACCTGAACCTGTGGGGTGCTACTCCTAATACTCAGTCGATCATGAATGAGAGGATTGGTGTGACCAGATGGGATGAGATCGAGATTTACAATCAAGAAGGTTGGATTGAAGAAATTTTCGATGGTAATGGAGCGACTGATTCTTGGGTAATGGCAAGACGAAACGATGATGATGGTGCAGACTGGTACTCAGGTACTTACGATAATGATGAGTTCTTGATTGACTCGGATACACTGAAGATACGTCAACCTACTCAGGAGATGGTTTCTTGGGATGACATCTATAATCCAGCTTCAGAATATGCTATGATTCGGTACCCACAAGCAAGGGTCAGTTATGTTGAGTTTGATCTTAATACAACAGACCTTGATTTCAGTAACGGACCTCTGTGGCTGGAAATGCGATTCATCATGGATGGCTATAGCGTCACCAAGCAAATCTCTATAGATGAAGGTATGAATTCTGTCAGAATCGATATTGACGAATTGCTTGGTCAGAGTGAAGACGGCCTGTTAGAACCTTATACACCGGCCGAGTTACACAGCATCACCAGAGGTGATATTTCCTACGACAGGGATAGGCTTGATTATTCATATGAGCTAATGGCGCAATACGATTATGATTGGGTTCAGTATTTGGAGAATGCACCATTCCATACACGACAGGCAAGTGAGTCAATGATATTCGACTCTCGAACTGATGATACTGTGGCTACTCCGTTGTTAGTGACTGCAATCTATGGGAAGGATCCATCGACCCTACCTGAAGGCGATGTGGCAGCACTTCTTCAGAACACTTTGTACTTTGACTATACCTATCTGAAAATGGCAATTGACCGTGAGTATGTTGTGGAATACAAATCAAAATGGGCAGAGATGGAAACTCACCATGCTATTATGAAACCTATCATGATAACGATTGGTTTCGCTATGATGGTTGGAGCAGTGTATGCATTCCCGCTTGCCAGTTATGCAGCAGTCCCGACTTTCCTCTTCGGCCTTGATATGGTGACAAGCAATATCTTCGGAAGTGGAATCTTGGATGTTGTAGGTAAATTGGGATTATATGGCGCATTTTCATTAACGGGTAGGAATACATCATTCATCACAGCAGAAGGATTCAGTTTCTTCCAATTCCATAGTAATCATCTGGTGAGCCTAATCCTGACACAGATCACTTTCATGATTATCGGAGGTCTGGGCGGAGGGCTTGCAGGACTGAAAGGTATGTTGAAGGGAGCGGTTACTGAGTATGGCGGAAGCACTGGGTCAATATTTGCTAATTCCGGTCACTCCATTCGAGCTATGTGGAGAAATCTAGGTTATATCGCTCCCCAAGGAATCAGAATTGCTCTGGTAATAGAGTATCTATCTCATCAATTAAAGCATCTGATACAAGGGGCCTTATTCCTTTACACACTTAGTACGATTGGAAGGGCTTTTGGAGACTTCTCCCTCTTACCAGAATTGCTATTACAGGGGATAATGATGGCTCACATAACAGGTGGGATGTTTAGTACCAGTTTTAGCAGACGTGGTATTGCTTCAGAGAAGACGTATAGTTCTGCACTGGAGCTATATGAGTCGTCTAAGGATTATTCGAGTCGAACCATAGGTTTCATATTGCTCAAATCATTGAAAGGTGATTTCAGCATCCTAAAGGGTCGGATAAATACATTACAGAGTCTAATGAACGCCCTGACAATGGCAAGCTTTATTCTTCAGGTTGCAACAGTAATAGCTGTTTCTGGAGGTTCTATTTAGGTGTCATTGTACGAACGTGTCTGTGATGTATTGGAACAGAATGACAGAAAGAAAAGGATCAAAGCGATTTCTAGCATTGTCTATTCAGTAAGGAAGGACACTACCGAACGTTTCTCAACGAATGAGGTAAATAACCTTTACTCGAAATCTATACCTTTTCTGGAGAACGGATGTACTGATACATATGGATGTATATTGATTCTTGTCGCTTTATGCGGTCCTCAGGACCCAGTTCAGTTGTTTGAAAGCATATTACACGAAACGAGTGCTGACCCGAGAATGTTTCGAGTTGAGGCAATCCGATTTGAATTGTTACGACACAATAGTATTGTCGCACCCGATGAAACACCTCTCTATTATGACTTTGTCAGTATGTTTCCAGGTGACGATAAGGCATATCGCAAAGGTAGTGTAATTCTCACAAACAAACGTATTCTCATGTTTGGAGCACATAATGGTCCAGTATTCCACGATGCAACAGTATTCAGACTTCTTTACAGCGACCTTGAGAACCATCAATACCTAGAGTCAATCGATTATCTGGAATTAGATAGGATTGAGAGTGTTACGTCAGAATGGAGTTGGAGCAAGAAGCAGATAGTGATTCAATACAATACCCGATACCTCAAGGAAAAGGGGCGGACTATTTATGGTCCATTGTTCTTCAAAGCAGACCTTCCAAAGAAGGTCACAGTTGAAGAAGGTGTTTTACCTATTATCATTAGGTTGGATAATCTACATTTTCCCGATGCTCCTAAGGATTTCCTGAGAAAGCGACAAGTTGAGCTAATTCGGAGGATAAATGAAGCTAGAGGAATTATATCTTAGGAATTGTATCATCTCCTTCCTTTCTCATATACCACTCTCATAAACACGGACTCAATTAGTATCTTCACAATATTCTTACTTAGAACAATGGCCATTATATCCAGATATGGACCGTAGTCCTCAACTATTTAGGATAAGATTCCCGATAAGGTCCGAAGTACTAAATGAGTTTCTTATAGATGTCCGGCCTTCGGTCTTTCAGAAGATGATTTCTTTTCGTTAGCATTTTGGAATCAGCGATTATCGGTTCGATATCAATCCATTTTACACCAACTTCCGCTTCGTTCATCTTGAGTAGAATTTTACCCTTTGGATTAACTACTTGTGATTTTCCTGAGAATGAAAGCTCCCTTTCTTGACCAACCCTATTTGCAGTCACGGAAAAAACTCCATTCTCAATTGAACGAGTGATCATTGCATTTTGACAGTATGCCAAAACCAGATTCGCTGGATGCAGAATTACCTGTGCTCCTTTTATTGCTAATATTCTTGCCATCTCGGGAAATACCCAATCCCAACAAACCATGATACCAAAATGGTACTGTCTGAATCCGATTACTGGAGGTTCTTTAGTTCCTTGAAGGAACCAATCCTTCTCTAAATTGAAGAGATGAACCTTGCGATAAGTTGTGATGTGTTTTCCTTGGCGAAATGCTGCTGCTGAATTGTACAGGCCATCTGACGTTTTTTCACAAACTCCTGCAACCACTAATCGATTGTCTTTAGACCACTCCCTAAGATTTTGTGAGAACTCACCTTCAGGGATAGATTCTGCACAGGCTTGTGCTTCATCTTTTGAATCAAATGCATAACCAGAGTTGCATAATTCAGGTAAAACTAAGACTTCGATTCCTGATGATGTTGCTTCAGTTAGGATATCCTTCAATTGCTGGACATTATGTTCACAATCCATCAACCGAGGTTCGATTTGACCTATACCTATTCGTATCATTGGAATCACAAGTTAGTAGGAACACTTGTACCTTTTACACATTCGGGAATATATACAACATTTTCTCGAATAGTTCTTATGGGATTTCTGTCATATTCAAAATAGTGGCGCAGTTATGATGAGTGAAGAGAAAATCAAATTTGAAGATGAAGAATGGGACATTGAAGACTGGGATGATGATTTGGATTTAGAAGACGATTGGTGAGTCCAATCTCGAATTGAAAAAAGGAAATGAGAGTAGGCACTATTCTAAGTCCTACTCTAAAATGATTTTAAAACAGACCGTTTTTCATAGATGTCTGACATGTGCAACTAGCTTCTTTCGGAATATTGTCGATCATTGAGAAAGTTAGTTTTCTCACTCTCTCAACATTCATTGACATTGTCTTCAGAACCATTTCGTGTGTCACGTGCTCTTCGCCATGAACGTCATAATCTGTGGGCATGCTTATGTTAACAAAACAAATTCCAGCTTCACGAGCCAACGCTGCTTCTGGATATGCAGTCATTCCAATTACGTCCCAGCCTTGATTGTGATAGAACATTGATTCTGCTCTTGTAGAGAATCTAGGTCCATTGATACAGACATATGTCCCCTTATCGTGAACCTTGTAATCCAATTCTGCTGCAGTATCAACTGCAACTTGACGGAGTTCAGGACAAAATGGTTCAGCAAATGGAAGGTGACCGATTGGTTCTCCTTCAAAGAATGTGTCTTTTCGAACTCCAAAGGTCCTATCAAAAATCTGGTCCGCAAAAACGAACTCACCAAGCTTGATTCTATCTGGTTGTAGGCTTCCACATGCAGCTGGGCTGATTATTCTTTTAACACCGAGGGATTTCAATCCCCAGATATTGGCCCTGTAATCTATTGCGTGAGGGGGTATTGTATGACCTCGACCATGTCTGGCGAGGAACACAAAACTTCTTCCTTTTACCTTACCAACAATGAAATTATCTGATGTCCGTCCATATGGGGTAAATACCTTCACTTCAATTGGGTCTTCAATAACTTCTGAGTCGTAGTTTCCGCTACCTCCAAACATTCCAATTTCTATCGGAAGGAGATTCTCTAATTGTTCTTTCTTGCTACGATCTACAGGTACACATTCAAGTTTTGCTTCAAAAGCCATCTATCTTTTCGACTCCTATATTCTGCCTAGACTACTTTGACACACTCTCATTTAAAGGGACTCAAATTAACTTCAGATAAGTTTCCACGATTTATCTCGAGGATATTCGATTATTCCAAGATATCCCATATGCGACTTAATCTTTGACAAACGCTCATCTGAAAGTACAATGTTGTTGTATTCACGTAAATGTTTCTTAAGTTCCATTGTGCTAAATTCAGGTAACTTCTCATCCTCGAATATTTTGCTGATGAGTGAGGTAAGGTCCTCATAGAAATTCCAGGGCCATATCTCCCAAGCCCAGGTGATTTCAACACCGAAGTAGTTTGGAATGAACGCGGAGCCTGCAATATGCATCAACGTCGCGGTTCGTACTTCTTTTGGCTTGCCTGTTTCTTCAATGTGTTTCACTGCCATTGTGAGACTTTCACCTGAGTCGGTGATGTCGTCCACTACTAGCACGTTCATTCCTTCAACATCTCCCACTAACGGACAAGATAATTTTGCTTTGCCGTCTTTTGTGGCAGTTACGCCCCAGTGGTCAATTTTGACACTAAACAGGTTCTTGACGCCTAACAGATCACATTGAATTCTTGCATGAACCCAACCCCCACGGGCTATGCCGATTATGGCATCGGGTCTCCAACTAGATTCTCTAATTCTTAGAGCAGTCTGGTATGCATAATTTGCAATGTCATCGTAATCCAAAACGTAGCAGAGAGGTCCCTTAAGATCCATCTTAACAACCGTCCGGGTTAACAGCCAATCTAATGTGAATAAAAGTGTACCTTATTGTTCAAATCGCTTGTCAACATGGAGTGATAATGAGTGAAGATCCCCCGGGATATACTTCATCCTCATTGATATTATATCATTTTTCGAAACCTGCAATGACTGGTCTAAAGGTATGAATAGCTCTTGCCATCCATCTTCCATGTTTATGATTATCCCTTCTGAGAGTTCTGCTTCAAACATCCCAACTATCCCATGGATGATTCCATCTTCAACAATCTTATAGTCGATAGTCACATCTATTTTGAAGTCATCTGGAATCTTCATTAGGTCGATTTTACTTAGAATTGATAAATCTGACAGTTCTATGATTGCATCCCGTGAAACGGTTTGTGGCATTTTTGGAAAATCGAGTTCTTCCACGCTGAATCGATTCCATACAGAATCACACTGCACTAAGCAAGAATAGATTGTGATTTTGTGAGGGAGAAGCAAACCCCCTTCTTTCAGAACCTCTTTCACCGCGTGCTTCGCTGCAGGAACTTGTTGTTCAATCAACATCATTGACGAAAGCATTTCACAAATTACGACATCAGCTTTTTCAGTAGGAATGAAATCTTGAAAATGGCCTTCGAAGAAATCCACTTTATTCTCTAAACCATTCATTCTTGCTGCTTGTTTTGCATATGACGCAGATTCCTTGTTTATTTCCACAGCTGTTGTTTTTCGTGCTCCTGCTTTTGCAGAGAGAAGGGATAGGATGCCGCTTCCTGCTCCTAGGTCTACTACGTACGAATCTGCATTAACAGCTCTTTCAATCGCGGTTGCAAATTTCTTAATTCTTGAACGTTGGCTCAAGAGACTTACTGAATGCAACAAAGAGAAGGGTGTTGCAATATTTCTGTCTGACATTATTTTATGCCATAGCGATGCTCCTATATAACAAAAATGTGGGCAAATCTATGTTGGAATATTCCAATAAATCAATGAGGCACGGATGAACTTGACCGAGGAGAGCATTGAAGACGCATTGCGTGCGATTGGTGATGGCCGGATAGAGGACGCTATTCATATTCTTGAACCTCTAACGCATACAAAACAGGATGATCCGGATCCCTATGTGTACTTGGGAATTGCTTACGTTCAAGCTGAAAAACCTGAACTAGCAGCTGATATTCTCCGACAGGCCCAAGAATTGTGTGAAGAGCATTGTGTACTAGCACAGTTTCTTGGTCGAGCGTTGTTAAGTTTGGGGCAATTAGATGAAGCAGAAGTGGAATTGCGAAAAGCTGTTCGTCTTGATCCTGAGGCCCAAGAAGCTTGGTGCGATCTCTCTAAAGTTCTTGTCGAGCAAGGAAACTATCGAGAAGCAGTGATCGTAATTGACCAAGCGTTGCCACGTTTTCCTGCTGATCCTGAATTAAGAGGTACACGTGCACTATCGCTATATCGCCTTGGTGATTACAAACGTGCAAGTGATGAATGGGCTCTGATGCACAAGCAGCATCCTGAGCTTATGCTTGCTACAGCAAACTACGCCTATACTTTGCTTCTTATGGGTAACAATGAAGGAGCATTACCTATTATCGATAAAGCCATTGAACTTGATTCATCTGACTATCGTTCTCATATCATCAAAGGGTTGCTTTATTTCAACAAAGAAAACTTCATTGAATCTGAAAAATCATTCCAAGAAGCTTTGAGCTCAAACCCTCTAAGTATCGAGTCCTTATCAAAAATGGCAATTCTCACTCATAAAAAGGGTGATGAGTCAGAGTCAACAAGATATCTTGAGATTGCTGAGAAGCGAATTGAAGAAGTGCCTGAATGCTGGAGAGGCCTATGCTTTGCATATTCCTACTTGGGACAAAATGAGAAGTACATGGACTGCTTGCTCAGATGGACCAATAGAGACCCTCTTGCAGCAGCGCCTTGGATTGCCCTTTACAGAGAGTATACCAAGTTAGGTTTGACTGAAAAAGCAAAGAGAGCTCTTGATAAAACTGCTACTCTTCGAGGTTACGTTACTATTCATTGTTCCAACTGTAACGCTGAAACAGAGCTCATAGTGGATGAAATATCGGGTTTTGATTCTAGTGAAGATCGAATATGTCCTGAATGTGACGATATAATTCCAATGCCTTCAGGTTTTATTTTGACATAACATCGAAGGTGCATTAATTGTCTGCACGGCGTTATCCTGCTTTCCCAATTCCCGGTGTTGGTGCTGTAGTATTAGGTTCCAAAGGTGTGCTTCTTGTAAGACGCGATAAAGATCCCGGAAAAGGACTATGGAGCATCCCTGGCGGCGGAGTTGAAGTTGGTGAAACCCAAGCGGAGGCTGTGGTGCGTGAAGTTCAAGAAGAAACTGGAATTGAATGCGAGGTCATTGAACTCATTAGTACTGATGATGTTATCTTGCATGACGCTAACGGACGAGTGGAATTCCACTATCTCTTGAATCATTATCTTACTCGCGCGGTTGGTGGTGAAATTTCGCAAGAGTCACCAGAAGCTGAAGTATGCTGGTTTAATCTCGACGATCTTCCAGAAGAAGAAATACCCCCTCAAATCATCATAATCATCGAAACTGGGCGAAATCTGTTGAATAATTGAGATTATTATCAGACCCAAGAAATATAAAAGATATAGTTGTTACATTTTCTTAATCTCCCTCAGGATGTAGATTACAAATGTTTAGAACTATTACAGCTTTATTGATTGCATTAGTGGTCGCAATTATCATTGGTGCATTTCAGATTCTTGCGCTTGATATATCAGCTATACAAGCCATTCTCGCAAATCCCAATATTACCAGTGAATTAGCGTCACTTGGATCCGTGCTGTTTGCGCAGTTGATTTTCCCCTACACGTTTGCTCTAGGTGGAGCTTTTGCCCCACTGGTAGCTCTAGGTGTAGCAGGTTTCATCGCTGGTTTGATTTCAAAAAGCGGTGCTAGGATGCTTGTGGTTTCGCTTATTTCGATTGTCTTGTTCTTTCTAGGATACGCACTTCTATCAATGGGCGCTGCCCTTGAACTGACAGTGTTGGCAGCATTGGCACAAAACATAGCAATTGACCTAGGAGTTTCGTTTGGACTGTTGTTCATTCCTGGTGTTATTGGTGCTTCATTAACATCTGAAGATTACTAATTGATAACAAATCGAGGGGGGTTTCCCCCTCATGTTCTCTTTTTAGATTCCTAATATTTCAAAGAGTTCCTTTGAAACGTGTTCCAGAAATTCTTCAAGATTATCATTATGTACGAAAGCTCCCGCCGCCATAGGATGACCGCCAGCTTCCGCAATAAGCTTCCCTTCTCTTTTATTCAATGCTTCTGACACTGATGAAAAAATATCTTTCAGATTAACTCCCTTGTTTAGAACTTGCTTTTTTGCTCGACCTGATATTTTTACTAGAGGACTATCATCAGTTGTATTAGTGCTCACACCGATCACAGGTCGATCCCATGGAATTATCCTTGACCCTTGAGCCATTCCAATTACAATTCCGATGATTGTATCTTGAGTTTCAGGATCGTTGACAAGATACATTCCGGGTCTCTCTTCGAAACCACCTGATTCAACTCGGCGGATAGCTAAAGCTAAGTTTCTCCTGTGAATTTGAAGTAAAGCTTTTCCTTCATCAAAAGCCTCTTGGTTGTTTAAGCAGATTTCTACACCGATTTCTGCTCGACGATTACGACCGCAAGCGTTGAGTAAGGTAGAGAATTCTTTTGCGCTTCTCATTTCTGTACGAGGTGGTCGATTTTGCAAAGTAACTATGTTTCCAACAATTCCGGTTGCAACCGTTGGATTGTCATATGAATCAAGAATTATCCCAATAAGTTTCTGTATGATCTTTTGTTTTTCTTCTTGTTTTAAGTCGACCCAGCATTTCCAAGAATCGTCGGCTGCTTTCAGTTCTATTCCGAGATCAGCATAGAATTCGTAACAAGCGTCAATATTTCCCGTAATCCCGGGTAGATATGGATCTGTAGCATATTGTAATAATTGTACAAGAGGACGTGTATTTATTCCGAAGAAAGTCAAGTCTTTTTCAACAAGTAAATGATTTTCCTCTGAACCTATTCTGATGATTTCTGCATTGATACCACTAAATCCTTTACCATAATATCGCTGAAGGTCTCCTGTCGCTCCAACGATTGCTAATTCGCTAAGATCCGCATTCATAGGTGATAATCTATAGGCGACTAAGAATGCGACTCCTGCACCCGAAATATCAGAGCTTCCACTTAGTCCGTGTTGGCACGGATTGATTTCAATTGAATTTGGGTCGTCTAGTAAGATTGTAGAATCTTTTCTTTCACCTGACGGTAAGTGATGGTCAAGCACGATAATTTTTGAAACATCATTTTTTCCTAGCAAGTACTCTTGGATTAGATGAAATTGACCTGTTCCAAGGTCACTGAAAATAATAAGATCTGGTTTGATTTCTTTGACAATATCTTGTATTGTGATGATTGTTTCTGAATTCAATTGATGGATATTACGCCATGTATGTTTCTTACCTTCTCTTTGAAGCATTTCAACAACAATCGCCATTGCAGTTATGCCATCGGCATCAATGTGAGAGATTGCAAGAATATTAGTTGCTTCTCTAATTGCTATTACCGCTCTATCAATCAAATGGGTCATTTCATCTGGTACTGCAATCATGAATCAAACTCGTCCTACTCTAAAATTTCCTAATCTATCATATAAGTTACAAGCTCTGATTTGACGAGGAACCCGGGCCTATTCACTTGCTCTGGCAACTCGTGAAAGTGCAAGAAAAACTACAAGAAAAATACTGGCAACTGCAGCAAGTGCTTTTGCGACTTTTTGCCATGTGGACAGAGGAATCTCACGGTCTCGTAATTCATTTGTAACGCGTTTCAGATACACTCTGGTTTCTGTAAACAACGCATCTGAGTCATCTTTCAATGAAGCAAAATTACTCCAACTCTCGAAGAAGGGTGGCTCTGGATTATTTGTTAGCCACTCATCCCAAAATTGCATTATCGTATCTTGGTATGGTTGTGGAAATCCACTGATTACCTTCCGTATTTTTTGTTCCCATTCTTCATTTATCATGATTAGTGCACCCCACATTCCCGGCGTAGTACATATCTCAGTATGCATATTTTTGCATTTAAGCCTTCAGAAATTACACTATTCCTTTGCGAATAAGGATTACTTGTGTGTATAAGCTATTTTCTAGAACTGATGTCACGACTCCATTCTTTAAGATCTGTTCGTAATTTACCTAGATCTTGTGGACTGATTGTGTCAACACGTCCATAGGTTCTTAGTATTCTCGTCCATCGATTCATTTTTACAAGAACTGCTCCAGTAACTCCTCTTTCTTCCAACATGGATTCAGCTTCATTGATTTTCTGAGCAAGATCACTAGCAATCACACCATCTCTTATTTGGGTTTCAAGTGTATCGAGTACAGAACTTAATCCTGATACTGCACCTTTATCAGCGATTGTTGCAGGACTTGATGAATCCATTGGAGCTGATGAGATATTCTTTACAATTTGTTTTAGCTCATCTAATTTTTCACTGTTAGCTGCGACCACGATAGCAATGTCCGAATTCGAATCCTGAACTTCTTGGATTTTTGACATGACTTCGATCATTCGATTCAACATATCAGTAAGGCGTTCGATTGCTCCATTAATTTCAGTAAGTTTAGCCCGGATATACGTATCTTCAGTCATGTTATCTACATCTCCACCATTATTGCCTAAAGCAATAGTCACGTACTTTATTGGTCGAACTGTACTGTTTCAATCAGATTAAGGTTTCTGTGGTGTTGATGCTACTAAAATGAATATGGACATAACTACACAACTGAATAGTAATATACCGTTGATTGTAAACTAGAAATACCTAGACATTAAGCCAAGGTCGTCTGCCCACCAACGGTAGTGGGTCTATGTGATCTTACGTCAATAATATTTCTTGCGGCATTGACATCCGCATGGAGTGAACATCCACAGCTCGCACAATGGAAGTATTCTCCTCCTTTTTTCTCCTCAGTAGATCCCTTTGATTCAACTCTCACGCCTTTCTCTCCACAGACATGACACTTTTGAGAGGTCCATGCAGGACTCACCGTCCAGACCCCACCTCTTTTGTGTCCTAGGGATTGACGCATATAGGTCACTGTATCTAAGACCATTGACCAAAGGTTAGAACTCAATCTCCAAGAAAGCGTACCCCAACCGGCTGGCGCAGAGTAGTTCTTGAGGTTCTCAAAGTACAGAGTTCTAACTCCATGTTCCTCACAGAACCAGACTGTTTGACTTGCAACTTGTCTGGCAATCTCTCTATCCAGTCTACGTACTTTGCTCCATATGGGAGAAATATGCCGGTGTTTCTTGAGGAGATGACCGGGATAACTAAGGTTGGTGTGCTTT
>Ga0114923_10002582_pt1 | contig 12221 bp, 10 predicted proteins | sample SumtaG_FD_89578 | JGI IMG/M metagenome (GOLD analysis project Ga0114923, IMG submission 89578) | Deep subsurface microbial communities from Indian Ocean to uncover new lineages of life (NeLLi) - Sumatra_00157 metaG | ecosystem: Environmental > Aquatic > Marine > Oceanic > Sediment | place: near... | reverse complement strand
GGCAAACTCATTACCCAGAGAGGCGGAGGCTTTGATTGCTGTTAAGCTGATATCAACATCCGAATTGTAGAACTCTTTTATCAGTATATTAAAAATGGACTCGTTATAGAAATTTTTTAAAAGGTTGAGAGCGGTTATCTTACCTTCTTTGCTTAATGTGGATTTGCTTTTCCGATTCAACTTTTTCTTACTATTCATATAACACTGACATCATACTTAAGCTTTTTTTAGTTTAATCATTTTATCGCTTCCTGTCAATATTTCATTGCTTTTGCTTTAACCATGCGGTTACGTCCCTTCTTTTTTTTAAGCTTTCTTGCGCTTTTTGGGCCTCCTGCGGGAAGCTGGTCAGGCGGACCTCCTGTCAAGTTCCATATTTAATCGACCGGGTTTTGACTGAAATATTTCAATATGTTAGTTTAAACATCATGGATAATGATATTAAGGAGATTATTGATTTTGCTCTGGAAAGGGAAAGGGAATCCCAGGAGATCTACCTGAATTATGCCCGTAAGACACAGCGTATGGGATTCAGGCAGCTGCTGCTGTCCATAGTGGATATGGAGAAAGAGCATGAGAATAAGCTGAAAGAGCTGAAAGAGGGAAAAGATCAATCCACTCTATTCAGCGGCTCTGAGAGTGTTAAAGCGCGGCTCACTGATTTTATGGTGCAGGAAGATTTCTCCCCGGATATGGATTATGGGGATTTTTTAGTGCTGATAATTAAACGCGAAGAAAAGGCTAAGAAATTGTATGAAGAGCTTGAATCGCTCGCTGCCGATACTGAAGTAAAAGAGCTCTTCAGCTGGCTGGCTAATGAAGAGGGAAAGCATAAAACCTGGGCCCAGGATCGTTATGATCTGGAGATCTTGAAAGATAATTGACGGCCGGACTCTATTTCAGGCCTGGAGGATGAAAATAAGCTCTGTTGACCTGAAATTTGGCCAGACGCGGCATAGTCTTTGTTCATTTATTATATTAATAATCTCCAATATGGTAATATTGTTTTTACGGCAGTGATTGATAAAATCCCGTCTGGTGCATAAATGAATATTGGGAGTGTCGTACCACTGGTATGGCAGGTCCCTGGTAACAGGCATTCTCCCCAGAAAAAGGAGCTGTAATACCAGTCTGTAATAGCCGAAATTGGGGAAGGAGATAATTGCCTTTTTACCCACCCGGAGCATTTCCCTAACCACCAGTACGGGTTTATGAGTGGCCTGCAGGGTCTGGTTTAAGATCACATAGTCGTAGCTGTCGGATGCGTAATCCTTCAGCCCTTCATCCAGATTACCCTGAAAAACAGATAGACCGCGGGCAATACATTTAATGATCATCCCTTCTTCAATATCCACCCCTCTGCCTTGAACATTTTTTTCATTGATTAAGCGGGAAAGCAGCTCGCCGTCGCCGCAGCCCAGGTCGAGTACGCTGGAGTTCGGTTCGATAATTCTTACGATCTGATTATAATTTAAATGGGGTCGTTTGGACTCAGCCACGAATGCCTCCCAGAAATGAGCTGATGATAGTGCTCTGCCGGTCAGTTTCCAGTAGAAAAGAGTCATGTCCATATGGACAGTTAATCTCGATGTAGGAAACATCTTTACGGTTTTTAGAAAGGGCAAATACAATTTCTTTTGACTGATAGGAAGGGTAGAGCCAGTCTGAGGAGAAGGATACAACCAGGAATTTGGCCCGGGTTTCAGCAAAAGCCTCATTCAAGCCGCCGAAACGGGCGCCCAGGTCGAAGTAGTCCATAGCTTTGCTTATATAGATGTAGGAGTTGGCGTCAAAGCGCTCCACAAACTTGTCTCCCTGGTATTGAAGATAACTTTCTACTTCAAACTCGTCGGAAAAATCATAGCCGTACTTTTCCCTGCCCTGGAGCCGCCTGCCGAATTTCTTATGCATGGCTTCATCAGACAGATAGGTTATATGCCCCGCCATTCTGGCAATGGCCAGACCGCGGGAAGGTATTTCTTTGCCATAATAATTGCCATCCTGCCAGCGAAAGTCGGACATAATGGCATTGCGGCTCAAGGCGTTAAAAGCTATGCCTTGAGCGGTCATCCGCGCATTAGAGGCCAGGATAATGGCAGATCTTACCTTTTCAGGATAATAGATGCTCCACTCTAAAGCCTGCATGCCTCCCATTGAGCCGCCGGCCACTGCGAAAAGCTCGGAAATTCCCAGGTGGTTGAGCAGCTCGTTCTGCGTCCGTACCATGTCATTAATAGTGATCAGAGGAAAAGAAAGGGCGTAGGGCTTGCCTGTCTGCGGGTTGATACTTGATGGGCCTGTTGAACCCCGGCAGCCCCCGATTATATTGGAGCAGATTAAGAAGTACCTGTCAGTATCAAAGGCTTTACCCGGCCCCACCATCGCGTCCCACCAGCCGGGGGTTTTATCGGTTTCAGATAAATATCCGGCGGCATGGGCATCTCCGGAAAAGGCGTGTAAGAGCAGGATGGCATTGCTGCGGCCATCATTTAAAGTCCCGTAGGTTTCGTAGCGGATATTTATGGGTCCGAGTTTCTTGCCGCTCTCCAGTTGGAACTTATTGGGGGGCTCGGCAAAGGAAAAATCTTTTGGGGCAACCAGTCCGACTGATCGGTTTTCTTTTTTCATCTTAGTGTTGCAGTCAAAGTAGTGATTGTTCGGCTGATTGTCAATATGACTCTCCTTCCTGCGACGGTCAGCCTTATCTTGACAACGCTGCTTCATTTTTCCTACAATACTACCCCGATGGTATGACAGCAGCAAAACTCAGGAGGATAAATTGTATAAAGCCGTTGATCCAAAGGTCAGCTTTCCCCGTATGGAAGAGGGAATTCTGAAATTTTGGCAGGATAATAATATATTTAAAAAATCAATCGAGCAGAGAAGGGGCGGGGAGGAGTATGAGTTTTACGACGGTCCTCCCTTTGCCACCGGGCTGCCACATTTCGGCCACTTTGTGCCCAGTACCATAAAAGATATCATTCCCCGTTATCAGACCATGAAGGGCAAGGTGGTGGAGCGGCGCTTCGGCTGGGACTGTCATGGCCTGCCCGTTGAATATGAAATGGAAAAAGAGCTGGGCATTTCCGGTAAGAAAGAGATCGAAGAATATGGGGTAGCCCGTTTCAATGAATCCTGCCGTTCTATTGTCCTGCGTTACACCCGGGAATGGCGTCGGATAATTACCAGGTTGGGGCGCTGGGTGGATTTTGATAATGACTACAAGACTATGGATCCTGATTATATGGAATCTATCTGGTGGGTGGTAAAGGAATTATGGAAGCGAAAGCTTCTATTTGAAGGTTTCTATATTCTGCCTTACTGTCCCCGCTGTTCCACAGTGCTGTCCAACCATGAGCTGAACCTCGGCGGCTATGAGGATGTACATGATCCCTCCATTACCGTTAAATTCCGGATTAAGGGTGAGGATAACACCTTTATTCTTGCCTGGACAACTACTCCCTGGACCCTGCCTTCCAACCTGGCATTAGCCCTGGGGCCGGAGGTTGTCTATGTAAAAGTCAAAGATGGTGATGAGTATTATATACTGGCCAGGGAAAGACTGGCATCTTATTACCATTCGGAAGAGGAGTACTCTATTATAGCTGAATATAGGGGTAGAGAACTCGCGGGAATGGAATATGAGCCTCTCTTTCCCTATTTCGGCGAGCTGGATAAAAAAGGGGCTTTTCGTACTCATACCGCTGACTATGTATCCACCGAGGATGGCACCGGCATTGTACATACCGCACCCGGCTTTGGTGAGGATGATTACGCCCTGCTTAAAAACACTGAGGTGCCGACAGTCTGCCCCATTGATGAGGAGTGCCGCTTTACATCTGAAGTGAGCGATTACCAGGGGCTTTTTGTAAAGGATGCGGACAAACAGATTATTAAGGATCTTAAGGCCGATGCAAAGGTGGTTAAACATGAAGCCTACCTGCACAGTTATCCTCATTGCTGGCGCTGTCACTCACCCCTGATCTACCGGGCTATCTCCTCCTGGTTTGTTGATATCCAGAAGATAAAAAAGAAAATGCTCAAAGCTAATTCGAAAGTGTATTGGATGCCGCACCATTTAAAGGACGGCCGCTTCGGCAAATGGCTGGAGGGGGCTCGTGACTGGGCTATATCCCGCAACCGCTACTGGGGCAATCCTCTGCCGATCTGGAAGTGTGACAAATGCACTGAAATGGTGTGTATTGGTTCCCGGAGCGAGCTTGAGGAACTGTCGGGAGAGAGGATTACCGATATCCACAAGCATTTTGTTGACGATATCACCTTCCCGTGCAGTTGCGGCGGCACAATGGTGCGCATAGCTGAAGTGCTGGATTGTTGGTTTGAGTCAGGGGCCATGCCCTATGCGCAAAGCCACTATCCCTTTGAGAATAAAGCCCATTTCGAAGCCCACTTTCCTGCTGATTTTATTTCAGAAGCCCTGGACCAGACCCGCGGTTGGTTCTATACCCTTACCATATTAGCTGCAGCTCTCTTCGATCTTCCCGCTTTCAGGAATGTTATTGTAAACGGAATGATCCTGGCGGAGGATGGCAAGAAAATGTCCAAATCTGAGCGTAATTATACGGATCCGTTGGCAGTGATAGAAACCTACGGGGCAGATGCGCTCAGGCTTTTTCTAATACATTCCGCCTGCCTGAAAGCGGAAGATCTGCGTTATTCGGACAAGGGGGTAAAAGAGGTATTGAAGAATATTATTATTCCACTGTGGAATGCCTATAGCTTTTTTATCACCTATGCCAATATTGACGGGGTTGAGCCTGAAAGCGCTCCTGAAAAACCGGAAAATCCCCTTGATCGCTGGATACTCTCTGAAGCTGAAAGGATGGTGGCTGAGGTAAGCCGGCAGCTTGATCTCTACGATCTGTCGAAAGCGATTGATTCTTTTGTCGAATTTATTGATCTGCTGAATAATTGGTATATCAGGCGCTCCAGAAGAAGGTTCTGGAGGTCGGAAAATGATCTGGATAAGCAGCAGGCCTACCAGACCCTTTATGCAGTACTCATGAAGTTGTCTTTGGTGACCGCTCCTTTTACGCCTTTTATTGCTGATGAGGTTTACCGAAATCTCCGTAATCTGAGCGATAGTGATGTGCCGGAATCGGTGCCTGTACCGGAATCGGTACATTTATGTGATTTTCCGCAATATAATGAGTCGGCCAGAGATGTTGAACTGGAGAAAAAAATGCAGATTACCCGTCAGGCTGTTTCCATGGGACGGGCTCTGCGCAGCCTGCACAACAGTAAAATCAGACAGCCTTTGAAAGCTATCCATCTGGTCACCAAAAACCAGGAAGAGAAACGCGTTTTTATAGAAATGGAAGGTATCATTAAAGAAGAGCTTAATGTAAAAAATGTTGTTTACCGGGAAAATGAAGAAGAGCTGGTGGAGTATTCGGCCAAGGCTAATTACAGATTACTGGGAAAAACTCTGGGTAAAGATATGAAAGGTGCGGCCCGGCGTATTGAAAAGCTCACCATGCAGGAAATTCAATCCCTGCTCGACGGCGCCACCCTTTCACTTGATCTGGATGGCCGGATTTTAGATCTGACCGAAGAGGGTGTAATCATTACTCGCAGCGAAAAAGAAAACCTTAAAGTTCTGAATGAAGGATCCCTGACCATTGCCTTAGATACCGAGCTAACTGAAGAACTGATCCAGGAGGGAATAATCCGCGATCTGGTTCGCGGTATTCAGAACTTGAGGAAGGAAAAGGGATTTGAGGTTACTGACCGGATTAAACTCTACCTTTTCGGCAGTGACGAGCTGAAAAAAGCCATGGATTCCTATGATGACCACTTGACCAGTGAAACTCTGGCTTCCTCCTGGCTTTGGATCAACCACGAAAGTGCAGAACTATTGGAGTGCGGTGATCAGAAGTGCTCTATTCACCTGGAAAAGCTTAAAAAATAAATTACCGGCCGGGTATGCTATGATAGCTAAAAAGCTTGTTATTTTAACAATAAATATTAAAGTCCAGCGCCCGAATATATTGAGTTGGGCTTCTGCTTTAAGAACTTCGGTTGCGGATGTAATCTGCGCTGGGAAAAACAGGATTAATGCAGCAGCAGTTTTATTGACTCTTCTAATCTTAGGCAGCTGTGCCACGCTTCCTCCTGAGAGACCGGCAGCTGAATGGTTTGCTGTGCTGCCTGATAGCAGCACTTTTTATCTGGTCCTTAATCTTGATACTGCCGGGGCTTTGTTCAGGGAGATATTAATAGAAGCTGACCTGGAAGAGGAGGCGGAGAACTCACTTTTTGAGAGGACCTCAAAGGTTTTCGGGGCTGTTGAGCTTAAGCCGGGAAGCGCTCCGGCTATATCTCTGCTGCTCCTGGGCCGCTATCCCCGGCTGGCGGCAAAATTACAGTTGAGCTTAAGTAAATCCTGGAAAAAAGTAAGTTCACCGGAGACCTACTGGCAGCATTCGGTTCTGAATATCCAGGTGGCCATTCCGCAGAAGAATGTCCTGTTAATATCCACGGGAGCTATTCATGCTCTGCTTGAAGGTATAAAAGAACCTGCTCCCTTTTTTTTGCCTACAGGGGTTAAAGGTGACCTGAAGCTTGCCGATGCCCTGGTTTATTTTCCTGAGCTTCCCGGCGGCGGGGGAGCGGCTAATGAAGCGCAGCTGCCCGGTCTGCCCATACGGGAAGTCTGGATATTCAGCCGTGGTGAAGATGAAGTCCATGAATTGACCGCCTCCTTTAATTTAAGCGAGGTAAAGAATGCCAGGATCCTGGAAGCACTCTTCAGACTACTGCTTACCATGTGGCTGCGTGAAACAGAAGTAGAGAATCTTGCAGCACGTTTGCAGGGTGTGGAGGTAAGGGTGGAAGAGAAAATGGTTAGAATCACCGGGCTCTTCTTTTCCGCACCGGAGCTTTCCCGTTTCTTTGGAGCACTAATATCGCAATCTATGGTCAGCCACAGGACTTCCTCCGGTTATCCCACGGGGATTTCCTCCGGTCATCCCACGGGGACTTCCTCCGGTCGCAACTGAAAGGTAGAATATAGAATAGAAAAAAAACATTTGAAAGATCTCTTCCTATCCGATGTAATGGCCGGGAAAGATTACATGAGGGCCATATACCTGGGAACTAAAGAGGGCAGGATGTTTGAATACGGCTACGGAGAGGGTTTTCTGTATATAATCCTGATGGAGAGTTAGCGGACTTATTCTCAATTTATCTGAGTTATTGCCGGGCTTCCTTTTTTTGTATATATTCATATAATAACTTACTTGGTAAGAGGAAATTATGCCCACCTACGATTATGAATGTACTGTCTGTAAACATACTTTTGAGGCCTTCCACAGTATAACCGCCGATGCCCTGGGAACCTGCCCTGTATGCGGCAAAAAGCTTAAGCGCCTCATCGGCGGCGGCATGGGAATCATTTTTAAGGGAAGTGGTTTTTATACCACCGATTATAAGAAAACCTCGGCAGTCACAGGCGGCAATGGCTCTTCACCAAAGAAAGCTGCCAAAGAGCCGGCTAAACCTGAAGAGAAAAAACCCGTACCGGCTTCGGATAAAAAAGAGAAGTCTAAAGCTTAGTATTGATACTTTCTAAAAGGTAAATACAGCTGCTGAATTAACTGCAATTTCCAACAACTCTTCTATCTCCAAAGAGCGGAATGAATCCTGCATGCGCTTAAGATCGGGTTTGATCAAGGGGTGTTTGGGGGTAAAAAGGGTACAGCAATCCTCAAAGGGTTGAATAGAGGTTTCAAAGGTATTGATCCTGCGGGCAATTCTTATAATTTCTTCCTTATCCAGGCCAATAAGGGGACGGAACACGGGCAGTGATAGTTGATTACCGGTAAAGCACAGGCTCGCCGCGGTCTGGCTGGCCACCTGTCCCAGGCTTTCACCGGTTACCAGGGAGTTGCAGTTCCGGCGGCCTGCCAGCTTCGCCGCCATTTTCATCATAGCGGCGCGCATGAGCAGGGTCATCTCCGCGGCCGGCGCCCGCTCCTTAATTCTTACCTGTGCCTCACTGAAGGGAACGGTGTAAAGGCTTATACTTAAAAGATAGCGGGAAAGTATCTCAGCCAGCTCCTTAACTTTGGCAAGGGCTTTTTCTGAAGTAAAAGGCGGGGTATGGAAGTAGACCGCATCAATTTTCAGACCGCGCTTTCCCATAAGGTAGGCGGCTACCGGTGAATCGATGCCGCCGGATAAGAGCACCATACTCCTGCCGCTGGAGCCCAGGGGCAGGCCGCCCGGACCCTTTATTTGCGGACCATACAGGTAAACAGAATCCCTGATCTCAATGTTAAGGATCCAGTCAGGATTGTTTACATCCACCTTCAACCCGGGCATGGATTTCAGTAAAAGGTCTCCCAGTCTGCAGGCAATTTCATAGGAGTTCAGCGGAAAGCTCTTATCCGCGCGACGGGCCTCAACCTTAAAACGGCTGCCCCTTTGCCCTTTAAAGAGCTCTCCGGCAAGAATAAGGGCGGATTCCTCGATTTTGTCCATCTCCTTGGGCACTTTCAGGGCTCTGCTGAAGGAGACAATACCAAAGGTGTTTTGTAAGGCGGCAGAGACCCGGTCGAAGTATTTGGCGAGGGTTTCTACATATAGACGGCCGAACCTTCTGGTAATCCTATATTCACTTCCCTTCAGCTGTGTACCGATATTCTCACAGAGCCTTTTTTCGAAAGCGGGTCTGTTTTTCCCCTTTAAGGCCAGTTCGCCATATTTGATGAGCAACAGTATTTCCATATTCTTATCTCCGGGCAATCTTGAGCAGATTGGGCACTTCTTTTTTTAAAGCCCTCAGCAGAGCCTCCAGCTCCGCCGGCACTGTATCCCGGCCAAGTGAAATACGTACAGCGGCTAAAGCCCTTTCTTTTGGCAGAGCCATGTTTTCTGCAATCCTGAAGCGCTTCTTTTTCTTTGAGGAGCAGGCGGAGCCGGTGGAGATAATAATCCCATTATCCCCAAGCACCCGTACCAGTACCTCTCCGGGTATGGGCGGAAAAGAGAGGTTGAGGATATAGGGGGAGAAGAGCGCAGGGTCAGCGGAAATTCGGCTTTCAGGGATTATGCAGGCGGCTTTCATCTCTGCCAAGCCCTTAACCAGGAAATCCATCATCTTCCCGGTTTTCTTATACGCCGTTTCCAGTTTTTCATTGCTTTTTTCAGCGGCCAGGGCCATGCCGCAGATACCGGGCAGATTTTCAGTTCCGGGCCGCAAGCCCCTCTCCTGGCCGCCGCCGCAGTAGAGAAAATCAGAGTAACTCCCTTTGCGAATAAAGAGCGTGCCCACCCCTCTGGGTCCGCCTATTTTGTGAGCGCTGAAGGAAGCGCTGTCAACATTCAATTCCCGGAGATCCAGGGGGATCTTGCCCAGGGCCTGTACCGTGTCGGTATGAAGCAGCACCTTCCTGCCGGTAGTGCGGGAGAAGGAGCTTATTGCCGCCGCGGTTTCAGCTACCTGTTGTATGGCCCCGGTTTCATTGTTTACCAGCATCAGGGCCACTAAAGCGGTGTGGTTATCAAGCCTGGAGGCTATATGCGAAGGATCAATAAAGCCGGAAGCGGTTGCAGGCACATAATCTACTTTGCATCCCAACTGTTCAAGCATCCTCGCCGGTTCAAAGATAGAGGGATGCTCGATGCCGCTGATGATTATCTTTTTACCCGGACTCTTTCTTAAGAGTGAAAAAAGTACCATGTTGTTCGACTCGGTACCGCCGGAAGTAAAAATGATCTCCTCGGAGCGGCAGCCCAGAACTGCAGCCAGCCCTTCTCTGGCTTGTATCAGCCGCTTTTCAGCGTTGCGCCCGGCTTCATGGATTGAGGAAGGATTACCGTAGCAATCCACAGCGACCTCTTTCATCGCTTCCAGAATGGCTGGGTCAGGCGGTGCAGTGGCGGCCCAGTCAAGATAGATAAAGCTCATTGCTTAAAAATATAGACATAAAAATTAAGTTTGGGCAAGCAGAGGGTGGTTTACTTGCCAAAATAGAATAATCAATATATTCTATATATTAATTATGAGTAAAATTATTGAACTGGCCTCTGTGCTGAAAGTGTGTGGACATCCTCTACGCCTGCAGATTCTCTGCGCTATTGTGCGGAATGAGGAGAGCTGCGTGTCTGAACTCTGGAACTGCCTGGGACAGCCTCAACCAGTTGTTTCTCAACATCTGGCGGTGCTGAAAAAGAGGGGGATTGTAGGATCACGTGTTCAGGGCAATAAGCGGGTTTACTCAATAATAAATCCCTTCATTAAGGAGCTGGTGCAAGGATTGGTCCGGGAAGAGGCTAAAACTCCTGGATAAGATTGATTACCGCATTAGCCAGGGCAATTAATGCGGCGGTAAAACCGGTAATAATCAGTACATCGGTTAACACTTTCTGAGTGATAGTCCAGGAATTCTTGCCTATGTAAATCAGCTTTCCCGGTTCAACATCATTTTCCATGCCTATCCGTTTCCTGTTGCCGAGCTCATCTACAAAATATAGCTTATTTCTATCTCCGGTTTCAAAGCTGACCCCGCCGGCCGCGATAATATAATCAAAAACCTTTAGACCGTTGGCATAGGGAAAGGCGCCGGGGTTGTTTACCTCACCGGCAACAAAAACCTGCAGTTTCTTCATTGGCACCAATAGAAAATCATCCGCTTCAATAGTCAGATCAAGGGAGGACTCCCGGCTCTGCCATAGTTCTCCGGCATCAAAGAAGACCTTATCCCCGCTCTCACTTTTCTGCAGGTAGGCTTTAGCTGTTTCAGCCAGAGGGGTAGGACCGCCAAGAGAATCCATGACCTGCAGTACCGTCATACCGGGGATATAGGGTAAATTAACTATTATCCTGGAGGTGGGGATCTTTGTCGGTTTATCGCCGCTGGTCGGAGTGCCGAAAAAGGCGCCTTCAACGGTGATCATTTCCCTGTTCTTGAGCATAGAAGCGACAATTATTTTATCGCCGTTTTTAAGCTGATAATCACTCTCTTCATTGAGATCAATGCTCACCAAAGATGATTTGCCTTCCTGGCCCAATCGCGCAATCTGGATTTTTCTGGCCTGTGCGTCAGGGGTTATGCCACCGGCATAATTGAGCAGATCTTCCAGGGTTTCATGAGCAAGTAATTCATATATACCGGGATAGAGTACTTTGCCTTCAAGCTCTACAATCCGGTCAGCCTGCGGAATATATATGCGGTCTCCGGGTTCAAGCAGCGGGTTCTGGGTGAAGTCCGCCTCCGCGGCGAAGCGGGAAAGATCCAGTATTTCTCTGCTGCCGTCCCGCAGGAGCTCGACCCTGCGGAAGCTGGCGCCCTTGACAAATCCTTTGGCCAGGGCAACTGCGTCAGAAACCCTGGACAGGGGGTTGACCGTGGCTATTCCCGGGGCCTTTACGCCGCCGTGTATAAAGATATCGAAGAGGGCCGGTGAGTGTAGCACAAAGTCAACAAAGAGAACCGGAACCCGTGCCTTAATTCTGCTGATAATTGTGTTTTTCAATTCAGAAAAGTACATTCCCTCTACATTCATGGTGCCGATAAAGGGTATGTCCAGCTTGTAATCGTCGCTCAGCAGTAAGGGGTAGCGCTCAGTCTCTTCTATTGAAATAATCAGCTCATAGGCATCACCGGGCGTCAATTTATAACTGGTAGAGCCTAATATTCTTTTCAGCAGGCTCTTGGGGTCGCCCACGGGTTGAATTATGCCAGGCTGCTGGCCGAAGCCCGGCTTCACACTCTCAGCCTGGGCTAAGAAGGGGAGATTCGCAACAATTATAAGAGCCATTATAGGCAGAAATTTCTTCATGAGGGGATACTAACAGAATAGGGCGTTACAGGTCAAGAAAGCTGAAAATATAGAGTTTATAAATTGCGAATAGGAACAGCTCTATTTCTATTTGCATCTTTCAGAAATTGGCGTTACATTAGAGATATAAAATCTGCATACACGGGGAATTGGTGTTTTTCTTTTTTCCATTTTGGATTCTACTGCCGTTTTTCTTCATTCTCATTGCCTTAAGAATCGGCACCAGGATTTTCCGCGATATTTTCAGAGAGCTGGATGGCTCACGTAAAGAAGATTTTCGGATTGCCGGTTCAGGCAGGGAATGGCTGCAGAATTTAAGATCTCCAAGACAGAAGAAACCCCAGAGCCTGGAGGCACAAATATTCCGCCTGGCCTATAAATTGAAGGGCAGGGTAACGCTTTCAGATATTGTT